>Ga0210015_1001593_pt1 | contig 22275 bp, 20 predicted proteins | sample CryGeymeta201522_FD_185471 | JGI IMG/M metagenome (GOLD analysis project Ga0210015, IMG submission 185471) | Groundwater microbial communities from Crystal Geyser aquifers in Utah, USA - Crystal Geyser metaG 2015-22 (SPAdes) (version 2) | ecosystem: Environmental > Aquatic > Deep subsurface >... | reverse complement strand
GAATGGGCGAATGGGCGAATGGGCGAATGGGCGAATGGGCGAATGGGCGAATGAGCGAATGGGAAAGTGGGTGGTGGCAGTTGACTTATGAGGAATGGCAACTGCGTGTGCCTTCGGCGATCAAGAGGGAGCCTGTCTGGGAGCTCTATGGGTATCGCAAGGCATTGTACCTTTTCGACCGTGTGTGGGAGGACTGTGGGAAGTTCATGCACGACCAACGCGGACGGATCATTTCGGACCAACTTATCCGCAGTTCCGGATCCATCAGCGCCAATATTGAGGAGGGCCATGGACGGGGAGTGGCAGGAAAGGAGTACCAGCAGTTTCTGCGCTACGCGCTTGCATCAGCCCGCGAAACGAAGGGATGGTTCTACCGCGCGAAAGAGCTGCTATCGGCTGACGCGGTGGAACACCGCTACGCGTTGACTGATGAAGTCATCGCGCTGCTGATCACGGAAATTGAGAGACAGCGCAAACGCTTAAATGTGGCTCGAACGCAGACATGACCACCTATTCGCTTATTCGCCGATTCGCCCATTCGCCGATTCGCTCATTCGCCCATTCGCCGATTCGCCCATTCGCCGATTCGCCGATTCGCCGATTCGCCCATTCGTTCACTTGGAGTTTCTAAATGCCTCATATATCAGTTGTTGGTCGTAAGTCCTGGAGGGTGAGATTCGCGATTCTCTCCCTCTACCTCATCCTCAGCGTGGGAGCGGTGACGATGGTGGTCCCGTTTATGTTGATGGTGTCCACGTCTTTCACCAGCAACGTTGACGCTCAGGAGTTCCGCATCTACCCCAAGTTCTGGTTTGACGATTCCTGGCTGTATCGCAAGTTCATCGAGAGTGAATACAACGAAGATATACTCCTTTACAGCCGCGTTGCTGGCGAGGATCACGGGGACTTCAGGGAGTTGCTCTTCCTGAGAAGTCCAGCGAAAAGCAGGCAAAAGAGTACGATGAGTTCAAGCTGAGCCTCCCGCTGAAGTATACCCTCACGGCACACGCCTATTCTGTGTCCCGCGGAAAGATTAGCCTGGAGGGAGTTTTCCTCTACCGGCAATTTTTGGAGAAGAGATTCGGCGGCGATATCGAGAAAGCGAATCAGGAATACGGCGAGGCAAGAGACTACTTCGATATGCAGGTGCCGCGGGAGCTCTGGTGGATGCGGGACTTTGAGCCTGCGAAAACCACAAAGTATGCGGACCAGTGGGAGTTCAAGAAATCGCTGGAGCCGCGCTTCTTGATCCCTGTGCCGTTGGAGGCGATGTACCGGGAATACGTGAAGGCGATGCACGATTCCGATCTGCCTGCAGTCGCGCAGGCGTATGGAAAGCCGATTGAGTCGTTGACCGATATTGAGGTGCATAGGACTCTCCCTGTCAGCCCTGCGGAAGCCGCGGACTGGGAGGAATACGTTCGTCGGGAAGCCCCGTTCCAGTTCATGATCATTAGTCCCGAAGCGGAAACGGACTTCCAGAGATTCCTGAGCCGGAAATACCATGGAGATCTGTCGCTCTTCAATCGGAACTACTTTGGTGAAGACACGGCTCGGTACTACATATCCTGGACTCGGGTGCCTCTGCCTGAAACGCCCCCCCCCGAGAGCTTCCCGCGCGCGGACTACAGCGACTTCATTCAGCAGTCGGTGCCGATGAAATATGTTCAGATGCAAACTCCGCTCACGCTCTACCAGGATTTTCTGCGGGATCGGTATGAAACCATTAACGGGGTGAATGGCGCCTACGGAACGACCTACGCCTCGTTCGCCGCCATAGAGCTTCCCACGAAGGCGACCGATGCGTACCAACTGGCGACAAACAAGCAACAGATTCGCAGGCAGTTCACCTGGCGGAACTACCGAGACGTCACCGATTACATCATTCTCCACGGTCGGTCTGTCTTCAACACGATCGTGCTGGTGGCCTGCACCATCCTGATTACGTTGACGATCAATCCTATTGCCGCCTACGCTCTGTCACGCTTCAAGCTGCCGCAGACCTACAAGATCCTTCTGTTCTGTCTTGCAACCATGGCCTTCCCCGCCGAGGTAAGCGCCATCCAGAATTTTCTTCTGTTGAAGCAGTTCCACCTGCTGAACACCTACTGGGCATTGTTCCTCCCCGGCGCGGCCAACGGGTTCTCGATTTTCCTTCTGAAAGGTTTCTTCGACAGCCTGCCGCAGGAGCTGTATGAAGCTGCCGAGTTGGACGGGGCCGGTGAATTCCAGATGTATCGACGCATCTGCTACGCCATGTCCAAGCCCGTCCTTGCGGTGATCGCGTTGGGCGCATTCACGGGGGCGTACGGTTCGTTCATGTGGGCGTTGATTGTTTGTCAGAATCCGAAGATGTGGACTCTAATGGTCTGGTTGCAGCAGATGTCGGGTTGGGCCCCGATGTCGATGGTGTACGCCTCGCTGGTGCTCGCCGCCATCCCGACTTTGCTTGTGTTCATCTTCTGCCAGAACATCATCATGCGCGGCATCATTCTGCCGATGGAAAAGTAGACCGCCAGCGGGTAGCTGGTGACCGGTGAGAGGGAAGCGCACTGCGGACGTTGCCATGGGCATTCCTCGCGATTTTTTTCGTGCTGGCATTTGGATTACGACTCTTCGCAAGTTATACTAAGTCTCTAGGTGAGATAGGCCCGTGAGCGGGCCGCTTTGGAGGGATACCAAGCGCCTTGAATTCCACTGAAGACCGGAACAGAATCGTTGATATCCTGTGGGGGCTTGCCGAGACGCGCATCCTGATTGCCGCGGTGGAGCTGGACGTCTTCACTGCCATTTCGCAGGGCGCCGTAACGGCGAAGGCGTTGGCTGAAAACTGCGGCGCCAGCGAGCGAGGAATTCGCATACTCCTGAACGGCCTGGTCGCGATGCAGTTCTTGGCGAAAGCGGGGGGGACCTATGCGCTCAAATCCATTGCTTCCGAACACCTCGTGCGCGGGCGCAAGGGGTACATGGGGTCGAATGTCCTGCACACCATTCACCTCTGGCAGGGATGGGGAACGCTGACAGACGCGGTGCGGCAGGGCACAGCGGTTGACTTGGCCAAATCGCGAGAGAGAGGGGCGAAGTTCTTCCCCGTGCTTGTTGATGCGTTGTTCCCTCGCAATTATCCCATCGCCTGCGAAATGTGCGAGCAATTGGGGATTGGGCTTTCGTGGAAGAAGCTGAGAGTTCTCGATGTTGCGGGCGGGTCCGGCCCCTGGAGCGTCGCTGTTGCGGAGCGCGACACACAAAGTCGCGTTACGCTCATTGATTACCCCGAACCCGTGCGGGTTGCCCGGAGATTTGCCCGTCAACACAAGGTGTTGGAGCAGTTCACGTACGAGGAAAACGATCTTTGGGTGGCGAGCTGGGGGCGCACGCCCCATGATCTGGTAATCTTCGGACATATATTGCACAGCGAGGGCGCTAAGAAGAGCCAGGAGTTGATCCGGAGAGCGTATGCGTGCCTCAAGTCTGGTGGCAAACTCGTGATAGCAGAGATGGTGGCCGATGACTCGCGTTCCAGAGATCCTTGGCCGCTGATTTTTGCCGTGAACATGCTGGTCAACACGGAGGCAGGAGACACCTTTACCCGCGCCGAAATGCGACGCTGGTGCAGGTCCGCGGGGTTCGGGAAGGTGGAGTCGCTTCCGGTTCGGAATCATTCCCCGCTAATCGTGGCGACCAAAGGCGTGGTGCCTGAAGGAGGTGGTGGCCGGAAGGAGTGACGAGTGCGAAGAGAATTGTTCAGACGGTTAGGCAAATCATACGAAGGGGCAGAACAATGACACAACACAATGCAGCAAAGAGAACTCTACTAATGGTGGCAGTTGCGTGTGCAGCCGCGGGCGCAGCGCGAGCGGCTGATATCATCGGAATGCCAATTGCCATTCTCCCGCCGGAGGGGAACCTGGCGGCGAACGTCATCTACTGGGATCTGGATCCGCCGGTTCCGGCTGCGAATGCTAAGTTTCTCGAGCTTTACTACAGCGTGACGGATCGGCTGGAAGTCGATACCATCAGCGTCTGGCCCGAGGGGTCGGTTATTGACTCCGGCACGGCTGTCAACCTCGCGTACAAGGTGTGTGAGCAGATTCCCAAGGCGCGACCGACGGTGGTTGTCGGCGCGATGAACCTGCTGGGGGATGAAGACTATGGCTTGGTCGATAACTCCGCGTCTCCGTACATCGTTACAGCCTACGATGCGGTCGTCCCGAAGGGCGGCCCTCCCAGTTTGAAGAATCCCGCTATTCGCCTTCACTTGGGTTATGGAACCAAAGAGCACGATGACGATTTTTTTGGCGGAGTGCAGGCCCAGGTATGTCCGTGGGGTGGTTTCGCCATCCTGAATTATCAGGGCGACCCAGCGTACATGGCGACCGCCATCGCTGCCAACCCCAAGGGGCTGGAAGCCACACTGGGCACCAAGGCCGGAAGCTGGTTTGCTCGTGTCGGATACCAGTGGGACCTGAGCAAGTGACGGGAATGGACCGGACCTGACGCTCCGAGATTCGGCAAGGCGCAATCCGGCATTCACGCATCGAGGGACACTGGTTGTAGCGCAACGCTGTTGCAGCGCAATCAGTGTTCCTTTTTTCATTGAGGCGAGGAAATGAGATGGGGGTTGAGCTGACGAACATCGTTTGCCTGGTGACGGGAGCGGGGGCAGGCATCGGCAACGGGCTTGTCCACGGATTCCTGCGACGCGGCGCCAAGGTGGGAGCGGGGCTGCGTGACGCAGAGAAGTCGACGTCCCAGATTCTCCCCGCGCTGCCTCTGCCGATGGACGTGACGGACGCTGACCAGATTACCGAATCGGTTGCCGCCGTCATTGGGGAGTTTGGAAGAATCGACGTTCTGATCAACAACGCAGGCATCGATCCGCGCGTGCCAGCGGACGAGTTGACCTACGATGAATGGCGGCGCGTTCTGGATCTGAACCTCGATGGAGCCTGGAGGTGCTGTGAAGCTGTCATTCCGCACATGAAAGCGCAGCAGTCCGGGGTCATCATCAACGTCGGCAGCATCACTTTCCACTCCGGCTTCCCCCACCTTACGCATTACATGGCGAGCAAAGGGGGCATTGTGGGGATGACGCGCGGGCTGGCGCGCGACTTGGGCAGTTACGGAATTCGCGTCAACTGTGTCCACCTCGGCGCAGTGCAGACGGATGGTGAGCGAAGGCACTTTCCCGACGAACAGCAAGTGCTCGAGCAGGTCAACGCACGGCAGTGCCTTCCGGGTCGGTTGACCCCTGGGAACATCGAGCCGGTGTTTGCTTTCCTGAGTTCCCCTGACAGCTATTGGATCACGGGTCAGTGCCTGACAGTGGACGGCGGCTGGATTCACGCGGGATGACCGTGACTTCACGCCAGCGCATCGACTGTGCCCTGCGGCATATTGAGCCGGATCGGACGCCCATCTTTGAGTACGTGCTCCTCGCTCCCGTTGCCGACCAACTGCTGGGCAGACCGGTGTGCGACTATGTCGGCGGCATCGTTGGATGGAGCTTGCTGATGGACGAGTTGGGCTGGGAAGGCGCTGTCCACAAGTATGCCCTTGACCAGTTGGACCTCGCCTGTTCCCTCGGCCACGATATGATGTACGTGGTGCCAAACCCCGCGCCGCCATGTGACACCAGCCGACCCGCTGTTCCTGATGCTGTTCCCGATGATCCTGTTGATCGTGTGGCGCTCAGGAACCGGCGCGCCGAGGAGACTGCTGCTCCCCCCGACGAAGATACCTTCCTGATTTACCAGTTTCTTCGCGATGAAATGGAGGTTCGGGGAGTGGACCTGCCTATCCTCGCACCGGCATACGCGCACGGCGTGTGGACCGATGTTGATCTGATGCAGACGATGGTCCTCGAACCGGAGGTCGCAGCAAGGCACTTCCATTTGGCGACCGACCGAACGTTGATGCGAGTTGACCAGTATTGCAGGCTCGGCATCGAGCAAGTGGGCGTGGGGGGAGACTTCGCTGGGAATCGTCCGCTCATCGCCCCCCCGTCGTACCGGCAGTTCATCATGCCGGAGGTGCGACGGGTGTCTCAACGCCTCCACGAGGGAGGCGCATGGGCGGTGAACGCCAGCGACGGTGACCTTTGGTCGGTGTTGGACGACTTCCTCATCGGTTGCGAGGTGGACGGTTATCTGGAGATCGACCAGTCGGCTGGGATGGACTTGCGCAGACTCAAGGAGGCGTATGGTGACCGCATTGCTCTCTATGGGAACATCGATTGCGGTAACCTGCTAAGCTACGGATCGGAAGATGGCATTCGCCGTGCAACCATCGAGTGTGTGGAGGCGGGGATGGGCAGCGGCGGACACATCTTCTGTGTGAGCAACGCCATCACCAGCAGCGTGCCTGCGAGAAATTATGTTACAATGCTGAACGCCTACCGTGAAGTCTTCGGACTTCCGAAATTCCGTCTCTGACATGACAATGCGATGGTTCTTGACCGAATCGAAAACGCCGAACTCTATTTCTCACTTCACCCGCTGTTTCCCAGAGCGTTCGAGTTCCTGCGGGAGAACCTCAATGGTGGCACTGCCGAAGGTCGGCATGTTATCAACGGAGATTGTCTTTACGCCGTCGCTGCACAGTCTCCGGGACGCGGGCGGGCCGACTCCCGGCTGGAGTGCCACCGGAAGTATATTGACATTCAATATTCGATTGCCGGAACCGATGAGATCGGTTGGAGGCCGGCGTCGGAGTGCCACCTGGTTGAGAAGGAGTATGATGCAGACTCCGACTGCGGACTCTTTGCCGATAGTCCTGAAGTGTGGCTGCCGCTCTCTCCGGGTACCTTCTGCGTTCTCTTCCCTGAAGACGCACACGCGCCGCTCGGCGGTGAAGGAGAGTTGTCGAAGATTGTGGTGAAGGTCGAAGCTACGCACGACACGGGTGGTTGACCGCATCCAAATTCTGGCCTATATTTGGATGCAGATAAAGGGAGGCAAGGCATGGACCTCACGACGGCCGTGGAGCCGGTAACAACACTCAAGACAAGATCAGCAGAACTCATTCGCCGGGCGCGGGACAGCGGACAGCCCATCGTGATCACGCAAAACGGGAGACCGGCTGCCGTGATTCAGGATGTCGAAACCTACCAGAAGCAACGCAACGCGCTGTTGCTTCTCAAACTAATGCGCCAGGGAGAAGATGATCACCGGCAGGGCCGTTCGATCAGCCATTCCCGGGTGAAAGCCCATTTCAGAAGGAAACTGAAGGAACTCGAGCAACGTGTCTAACCAGTGGCGGGTACGGTGGTCCATAGCCGCCGTGAACGATCTCGATGAGATCATCGAGTACATCGCTCTCCGCGACAGCCCTGGCGCCGCGGCTCGCATGCACTCGACCATCGTGCAGCAAGTCGACACTCTCTCCACCAATGCTCGACGTGGGTGCATCATGCCAGAGTTGAGGGACATCGGTGTGAGAGAGTTCAGGGAACTGATTGTGTCACCATGTCGAATCTGTTTCAGTATCGCAAAGCGAGAAGTCGTTCTATACTCGTTACGGGTGAAAACACCCCCTCACCCCGACCCTCTCCCCCGATGGGGAGAGGGCAGGGTGAGGGGGAAAGGTGGATTTTCATCCGTAACGAGTATAACCGGCATCCTCGATGGACGCCGCGACCTTGAGGAAATCCTTATTAACCGGGCCTTGGGGCTATGCTCGCACGACCCTGACTTGGGTGGGGGAAGCGCGTAGACTTGGCAACCAAGACATCCACATTCGGAGTGGGCAAGCGGGAAGGACACGATGCGTCCGCGTTCTACGCGCGGCAGCTTGTGGCGATTGATGAGACTACCGACGTCAAAGTGAACGAGAGCCCGGTGGCCGATCAGCTCTTTGTCCAGTCCGCGGAGAAGATGGAGCAGCTTCCTGATGCAAGTGTCGCGTTGATGGTAACCTCGCCACCCTACCATGTGGGCAAGGACTACGATTCCGACGCTACGTTTGAGGAGTACCTCGATATGTTGGAGGCGGTCTTTGCTGAAACCTACCGTGTGTTGCAGCCCGGCGGCCGCGCGGTTGTGAATGTTGCCAACCTCGGACGGCGCCCTTATGTTCCCTTGTCTCACCTCATCACACAGCGTATGCACAACGTGGGATTCTTCATGCGGGGAGAAGTCATCTGGCGGAAGGCCAAGGGGGCCAGCGGCAACTGCGCGTGGGGGAGCTGGCAGTCGCCCTCCAACCCAATCATTCGTGATGTGCATGAATACTGTCTCTGCTTTTCAAAGGGCCGGTTTGACCGGGTGGTGAAAGGCGAGAAGACCATCACCCGCGATGAGTTTCTCGAACTAACGCTCTCCATCTGGGAGTTCCCACCGGAATTCGCCAAACGCGTCAAACATCCCGCCCCTTTCCCCGTGGAACTGCCGCGGCGATTTATCGAGCTTTACACATACGGAGGGGAGCTTGTGCTGGATCCGTTCATGGGCAGCGGCACGACTGCGCTCGCAGCGATTCAGACGCGTCGCCACTGGATCGGCTACGACACCAATGCCGAATTCGCCGAGACTGCCCGGCACCGTATCGCGGAGTGCTGCGCCTCCCGCAGTGCGGTTGATGAGAATCACGAGGCGCGGTGACTGGACGCCATGCCCGACCTCCGCACCGAGATCACCGAGATCGTGACCGGTCTGGGAACGCTCGGGCTTCCCTCCATTGACGACGCTCTTGAAGCGCGCCCCAGAGAAATGATCCATGTGGAAGGATGCCATTGGGATCGCTTGACTCAGGCGCGTCAACAGGGAAAGTGCCCTGCGGAGTTTGAGGGTGCGTGGCTGAACGGACAGACGTTTCTCCATGCGCGTGAAGGATTGCGGGATCGAACTTCATTCCGCGTCGAGTGGAAGGGGGCGCATCGTCCTCCGGGATACGACCTGATTCCCGCCGATCTTCGCATCGATCATGTCTACTTGGTGAGCTGCAAGTACCTCTCAAAGATCCTGTTCAACGCATCTCCATCGCACCTCTTTGATCGGTGCCTCCAAGTCCGGCGCGGCGCGGGAACTCTCGACTGGTACGCCGAAGTCGCTTTGAACTCCTATCAGTCACTTTACGCGGCCGCGCGGCAGGCGCTGTCGCTCGACACGCTCCTACCCGAAGATGTGCGACGACTCACGACGGATGGCCGTGTGCTTCTCAAGGAATTGCTGCAGAGCGGATGGCCCGTGAGTCTGATTGAACCATACGCCGACCTCTGTCGGGATGTTGCCGAGTCCAGCGCGGAGCGATGGAATGCCAATATGCCGTCCTTGCAGGATCGAGAGGAAATGCTATGGCGACTGCTTCGTCTTGCCGGTGCGCCTTATTTCGTTCTTGGGGCATCCGGGAATAAGTGGCTTCGTCTGCGGATTGAGACGCCTTGGGATTGGAGGCAGCGGCACGAACTCCGTTCGTTCGACGTATGGGGTGATCGTGGAGCAGGTCAGCCACTGGTCCGCTGGCGCGCCTTGGTGCGCGGAACTGCGAACCGGTCGGAACATGCCGTGGATGGTCATGTCGAGGTCCGCTGGAGCCACGGCCGTTTTCGCGGCCATCCCGAAGCCAAAGTCTATCTGGACACGCCGCACGAGCGTGTGCCGGGGTACAATCCCCTCGCGTGAATGGACGTTCGCCAATCCTTTCATTCAGCCCACGCTTTGAATACCGCCTCGACATTCGCGGCGGGATTCCCCTTGCCCCATTCGCACTGTGCGATGACTCCGCCGCAGCCGTCGTCCAGTGCCGCGCGGACGCGCCGCACTGCGTTCGCCACTTGTTCCGGCGTGCCGAAGGGAAGCACCGCTTGGCGGTCGATCTCTCCCCAGAAGGTCACCTTTCCTTTGTATCGCCCGGCCAGCTCCTCGATATCCATACAGAACAGTTGGGAATTGATCGCGTCCATGCCGACCTCGATGAGGTCACCGTAAATGGCCTCAATGTGTCCGTCGGAGTGGAAGAAGGCAAATTTCCCCGCGGCGTGAACCACGGCGCAGTATTCACGATAGAGCGGTTTGAAGAACTCCCGCCAGAGAGCAGGAGAGATGAGCAGCGCGTGTTGGGTGCCCCAGTCGTCCATCATCATCACACCGTCGACGCGGGTGGCGCACCACTGCTCGATGTCGCTGAGATAGAATTCGTGCACCATGTCCCGTAAGGCATACAATTTCTTCGGGAGGTATGCCAGGTCCATGAGAAGCCGCTCGCTGCCACGCAGGAATTGCATCCGCTCAAAAGGACGCGCGGTGCAGTCCGAGAGCATGAAGAGGTCCTTCTGGTCGCAATCACGGTTGACGCGGCTGAGGTCGCGGCTGCGAATCAATTCCCAGGGAGGTTGGTAGCTCTTCATGGATGACCAGTCTGCCAGCGCCGGTTCCTTGACTTCGCCAACGACTCCTTCCTCTGCTACGTGCCAGACGGAACCCCAGTCGTCTGAATAGGCCCCGACGCGGGCGTATTTGCCGCTGGCGCGCTCGCTCTGCCCGGGACTGAAGTAAGGCTTGTCGAAATCGAGGGGGTAACGCCTCAGCAACGCCGCGTATTCCTCCTGGTGGAACATGCCAATGGCAGGCAGGGCCCACAGGTCGCGTGGAACCCGATCGGGATTCTCAAATCTCAATGCTCTGGTCACACGCTCTCTGCCTGTCATGGCGCACCTCGTTAGATCGTTGCTGGTCGTCAATGGACGTGGCTACATTACTGTCGTTTGGCAAACTGCACTACATTATAACTCCGTTACATCGCCATTTTCCTCTCATACGGCAATCAGCTATAATGGACGGTCGTAGGTATCTATGGCTGCGTTGAGGAAGCGCTTTGCGTCGCACAGCATTCGCGCGGATCAAAGACGATCCCGTGGAGGACGCGTGCTCAGGAGGTGTGTCTTGCATCGAGTACTGATTATCGGGGTTGGCTCTATTGGGGAGCGTCACCTTCGCTGCTTCGGCCGAACGGGACGAGCCAACCTGTCCCTTTGCGAAGCGAACGCCGATCTGCGCCAGCGGATTGCCGGGCAGTACGGGATAGTCAGCGCATACTCCAGCCTCGATGAAGCGATGGTGCACGAGCATGACGGAGCAGTAATCTGTACTCCCAGCCAGTTGCATGTCCCAATGGCCGTTGAGTTGGCGCGGCGCGGCATGCACTTGCTGATCGAAAAGCCGCTCAGTGTCAGCGCGGAAGGTGTCGAAGAACTGCAAACGCTGGCTCAGGCGAAGGGCATCGTTGCGATGGTGGGGTATGTGTGGAGAATGCACCCGGCACTGGCGAGGATGAAGCAATTAATCGACGCGGGGCGTTTCGGTCGCCCGCTGCAGCTCGTGTCCGTTTCCGGCCAGCATTTCCCCACCTACCGACCCGCCTATCGCGACGTCTACTACCGCGACCGCGCGACAGGCGGTGGCGCAATTCAGGACGCTCTCACGCACAACATCAACACCGGGGAATGGTTGGTGGGACCCATTGATCGACTTGTGTGTGACGCCACCCACCAATTGTTGGAAGGTGTTGAGGTGGAAGATACCGTCCACCTATTGACGCGACAAGGAGGAGTCCTCGGGAGCTACACGCTTAACCAGTACCAGGCTCCGCCGGAATGGAGTTTCCGAATCGTGTGTGAAGCTGGGACGCTTCTCTTCGACAACTACCCGGTACAACTGAAATGGATGACTGAGCCGGGAGGGGAGTGGACATGCGCGCCTGTTGCCGAGGTGGAGCGCGACGACCTTTTCGTGGCGCAGGCCGCCCGGTTCCTGGATGTTGTTGAGGGCAAGGCAATGCCGCCATGCTCGCTGGTTGAAGGCGTGCAGTCCCTGCGCGTCAATCTGGCTGCCTTGAGGTCCTCCGAGTCGCGGCAGTGGGAGGGTGTGCGATAGCCAAGGATTATCGATTTTGTCGTGGTTTGCGTTCATGCCACAAGGGAACAAAGCGAGAGTCCTCCATTACACCCGCGGCAGCATGTATCCCAATCGCATCGCCGCTGGCACGAAAGGCAGCGAACACAGGTTGCCCCACACAAGGCCGCCCCAGAAGAAGTGTCCGAGAGCAAGCCCAACAAAGGCAGGGGCAAGGCGCCGATAGAGCTTCACGCTTCCATATCGGAGAATCAGTCCTTTCATTACCCACACGATGAAGAATGACCACCACAGAGGCCCCTCCGCTCCGTAACAGGTCGCCATCAGGAATCCCATGGGGTGAAAAGGAGAGTTGATCGCGACAACGCGAGCAAAGAACAATGCCGCAGTAAAAAGAAACCCAACCGCGGCGCTGGTCAGGTGAGGGATCATCGGCGGCAATGCACCCCACAGGAAGGTTTCAGCAGTTTTGTAGTCACCCAGCGCGACCATCGCCCGCGGATCCCCTCCGCCGGTGGCGCTATCCACGTTGTTCTCTCCGTAGCGATAGTAGGCGGTCAGGTGCGACCAAAACGCGAAGACGAGTCCGACCACCATTGCCGTCACCATCACTCTTACGATGGCGCGCCGATGCACCCTGGCTGCCTCGGCGATCTTTAGTCCATCCATTTGATAGGCTGCCATGAACTCGGGATAGTAGTGCCGCGACAGCCAACTGAGGCTTGAGAAGACAACCAGATTCCGCACTCCCAGAGGCTTGACCCAACCCAGCGCGCCGAGAGCGTCCAGCATCAGATTCTTCGGCTCACCCAGGGGATACAGTATGGCATAGGGCACTCCTGTTTCGGCGCGTATGCGTCCATAAACGAGGGCGAAGATGGCGATGAACCCCATATAGAGAGTTGCTAACCACCAGACCATCCCGGCAGCCGTGCACCAGAACACCAGATAGGCCATCGCTGCCACGAAGACGATGAGTGCGAGCCGATAGGACATTGGCTCCGCGGAGTCGTCTACGGAGGGATCATTGAACAAGGCTTTCCGAATGACGTCCCGCAAATGACGTCGCGCGGTGTAGCACAGCAGCAATCCAAAAGCCATATAACCACCTGCGCTCTGCTGAATCATATAGGGGAACTCGACGATTTGGTACCCCTGGCAGACACCGATCGTCCCCACCAGCCTCTCCAACCAGTAGAAGAACCACACGGAGAAACTGATTTCGAGTGAGACAAAATAGCCGAGCCCTACGATCTGCGGCATGTTGTAGAGATGCAGTGGAACCAACGCGTTCCACGGACGACCACTCAAAACAGGATCGAGATTGAAAAGAAGTCCCGGCGCTTTGTCGATCAGATGAGCGGCTTTGAGGACATTGAGCGCATGGTAGAGAAAGGCTGCCACGAAACCGACATAGAAGACGGGATCGCGCAACAAAGCCGGACGCTCAAGCGTCGCCCCCTGTATCAATCGCAACGGCATTTCCAACAGAGGAAACGAGAGGTGCTCGTGCTCCACCCACTGTTTGCGGAAGATGGTCAGCAGACTGGTGATCGCAGCGAAGATGGCAGCGAAAAAGGTGAACCACCGAGTCAGGGGTGGTAGCCACGGACGCCACGGGACTTTCTTATCGGGGGCCCCTTCATAGCATTGCCGAACGATCTGGGGGTTCGTCACCTTCTGCCACCAAGGCAGGTGCTTGTCCAATTCCTGGAAACGGTTCTCCGGCATAGCGAAGTACTTGAGGACGGTGGTGTGCGGAACAAAAGCGCGGACGACCCCAATGCCTGCCATCGGTATGGCGATGCAGAGGAATGCATAGATGATCAGGATCTCGGCCCGAGAATACTCTCTATGGAATCGTCGCAATAAAGGGTTGAATGCGAGCAGTAGCAAAAGCCCGCCAATGGCGGTGGCGGGCGGAGTGCCACCGGTGGCATAGCTCCCCGTGCGGAGTTCGGTGATGAGAACCCAGAGGTTGACGAGACCGACCAGCACCGTTGCCGTCAACAGGGCGCGCAAGGAGAAACCGGAGGATTTCGTTGATGATTGACTGGCAGCGGTCTCTTTCATTCTGGGGAAGGACGCCTGTTTGCGTAGTTAATCAGAAGACAATGTAAGTAGCCCTCCAGAATTGCTGTCCCGGCTTCAATGCGGTAAAGTACTCGATAATCACACCCAATACCGAAGCCAGGATCGCAGCAATGGAAACTACAGCAACGAGTCTACCAAATGTTTCTCAGATCCGTCAACTCCTTTTTTCGCCGATGGGCCGGCGGGTGACGCGGGGATGGATGGTCGCGCTCACAGCCCGGGGTTGGTCGAGGTCGGAGGTGGCGGAGGTGTTCGAGTGTCACCCGCGGACGGTACGGCGGTGGGATCAGCGGTACCGGGAGGACGGGGTAGCGGGGCTGGAGGATCGTCCTGGTCGGGGGCGTCGGCCCAAACTGACGCGGGCCATGAAGTCGCAACTGGAGCAGTGGTTGCAGGCGGCGACCTCAGGCGCAGCGGAGGCGTTCACCTTCTGGACGGTAGTGCGGTTGACGGTGGAACTGACCACGACGTTTGGCGTGCAACTCAGCGAAGCCACGATCCGCCGCACCCTTCATCGACTGGACTATGTGTGGCGTCGTCCCCGCTTGTGCGCCGCCGCCGATGATCCCGCGAAAGAGCAGCGCCTTCAGGAGATCGCGGCGACCTTGGAGAAGGGAAAAGAAGGCGAGTTGGTGTTCTACCAGGACGAGACGACGGTGCGGTTGCTGCCGCTGATCCGCAGCATGTGGATGAAGGTGGGACAGCAGTTGCGGGTGACGGTTCCGGCCAACTGGAATCGCGCGTTCAGCGTGTTTCTGGCGTTGAACCCCCTCACCGGGGCCTTCGTTTACGAACTGCTGGAGCGACACAATGGGCAGGCCTTTCTGACCTTCTTGGAGAAGCTGGTGGCGACCTATCCTGGGCAAGCAATCCACCTCATCCTCGACAACGCCCGTTACCACAACTGCCACCTGGTGCAGGAATGGCTCAACCTTCATCCGCAGGTTCATCCGGTCTGGTTGCCGAAGCGCAGTCCTCAGTTGAACCCGGTCGAGGACCTCTGGCGTTGGCTGAAACCGGCGATCGCTGCCAATCGGACGCATCACGACCTGGAACCCCTTCGGCAGGCATGCCGAGCGGAACTGAACGCACTCACACCGGAGCAAGCGCTCAGGAAAGCCGGGCTCCTCGGCGGAAAGGGGGGACAGAATTTGTGACGATCTACTTAAAAAGAACCCCGCCGATACGTCGGGGTCCTCGGGTATGGCGTGCAACGTCGTGAGCGCCACCAGCGAGAGGCGAATCTATCCCTGGCGGTCGAGCAGATCCTGCGGTGGCTCCACGGGCATCTTGAACGTGAAGTTCGACCCCTGCCCAATCTCGCTGTCAACCCAGATGCTGCCTCCATGCGCTTCCACCAGGTGTTTGACAAGATAGAGCCCGATTCCCGTTCCTCCAGCCTCGCGCGTGTCGCGGTTGTCAATCCGCTCGAACCGCTCGAAAACCTTTGTAAGTTTGTCCGCGGGAATGCCAATGCCCTGATCGATAATGTGGAACTGGACGAAACCGTCTACAGCCTCTCCCTTGACTGAAATGGTTCCGCCTCTGGGTGAGTACTTCACTGCGTTGCTCAGCAAATTGGTGAGAATCTGGTCGAATTTGTCTTGGTCCGCCATGATCCTCGGAAAGTCATCGGGCACGTGAATCTCAAATTGGTGTTTGTCCGTGTAGGATTTCTGAGCGCTGATTACTTTAGCGATGATGTCTCTCGCGTCGATCTGTTTCCAGTTAATTTTGAGTGCGCGCCCCGACTCGATCCGGGACACATTCAGCAGGTCGCTGATCAGGCGGGTCAGTCGATCACATTCCTGATCGATGATTTGGTAGAACTCCATCCTCGCGGTTCCATCGAAGAACCCGTCCTTGTCAGAAATGAGCGTGGAAATGAAGCCTTTGATGGATGTCAGAGGCGTTCGCAGCTCGTGGGAGACGGTTGAGACAAAAGCCGTCTTCATTCGGTCAACGTTACGAATTTCGGTGATATCGTTGAAGATGGCGACGACGCCGATGGCTTCCTTGTCGTCGTTTAGCACCATGGCCGTCTGGGTCTGGAGCACACGCGCGAGGGGAGTGACGATTTCGATTTCTTCGGTAATTTCACGCCGTTCCGACAGAGCGGTCTCGATGAGCGTCCTGATGTTGTCGTGGTAGATGACTTCCTGATAGGGTTTGCCGATGGAGCGTACCTGATCCATCCCCAAAAGCGCTTGGGCCGCGTCGTTCAGGATTGAGATGCGACCATTGACTCCGACGACAACTATTCCCGAGAGGATGCTCTTCAGCGTCGCTTCCAGCCGCTGTTTCTCCTCGGTGATCTCGATGTAAAGCTGTGCATTGGCGATAACAGCCGCTGCCTGCCTTGCAAGGATACTGAGAAGGCGGACATCTTCTTCTGAGAAGGATGCCCCGAAGCGCTTGTTGAATACGTGCAGGACGCCGATGGTCTTCTTCTCCACCACGCGTTCCTGTTCGTCACGCTTTTCCATGACAAGGGGAACGGTCAGCAGATTCTTGATACCGAGGATGACAACGTTTTCTTTAACAGTCCTATCGTCGGAGGCCGCATCGTTGACGATGAAGGGCTTACCTTCGCGGAAGGTCTCTCCAGAAATGCCCTGAGTAGCGCGAACTCGCAGGAGCTTGATCTGGTCGTCGATCAGTCCCAGCGCTGGTTTGCGCGCCACAAGCTCTCCGCTCTCGGGGTCGTGCAGCATGAACACGCACTTCTCCGCCTGCAGGATCATGGCGATCTTTTTCACCAGCCGACCGAGCGTGTGCTCAAGCTCCGGCGCGCTGGTGACGGCGGACGGAACATCGGCCATCTTCTGGGTTTCGCTGATTTGCTTCTCAAGGTCAGCGATGCGACGTTTGTATTCCCGTATCTGTTCTTCAGGCTTCTGCCGGTCATCTTTGCTCATCAGTTGTTCCCGGGCAACGCCCACACCATTGCCGGTGGGTCAAAGCCTCCCTGTAGTGTAACGGTGATCGTCTGCTTTGACAGCCTGTCGAAGAAGAGCGGAACATTGAAGGTTTCGAATCATCTCCCGTTGATGGTCGCAACCGCCGAAGGAATGCAGACACCCTCGACGGCCCTCAACCTGCAAGCCATTGTATCCCCGCGAGCGACATCTCACGCGGGGGTGGGCTCCCGATTCTTCGGGCAAGCTCTGCACGGACTGCGGAACTCCCCATCCCTGCTGACGATACTCAGCAGGGGAGGCATCGGACGGACGGAATTATAGCACAGGCAGTGTATGGTGTAAACCGAATGCAGCCATCGTGGTTGACGATTGGCTTCATCAGTCTCGCATCCATGGTGAACGCATCGCCATGCGGTTGCGCGTGCAAGTTGTGCCGTTAGCGTTGTAGCTTGGGAGACCTGCGTCAGTCCCCGGATGGCCGGTTCCTGGGCAATTGGACGTGGAAGGTCGCTCCGTGTCCTGGTTCGCTCTCCACCCAGATCTTCCCGTGGAGAGCTTCGACAAGGTGTTGCACGAGATACAAACCCAGTCCGCTCCCCCCGCGATGGCGCGTACGTCGGCTGTCCAACTGATAGAACTTGTTGAAGATGGCTTCCTGTCGATGGGTGGGGATGCCAATGCCCTGGTCGCGAACCAGGAGCAGGATGGAGCGGTCGTCAAACTCGCACGGTCGGGCCGCCACGACAACACGGCTTCCTCCGGGGGAGTACTTCAGAGCGTTGTTGACCAGGTTCGCCAGCACTCGTTCGAGTTGTTGTTCGCCCGTCTCCAGGGTCCGCGCGGACTCATGCACGGTCACTTCGAGTTCCTGACCGCCTGCGAAGGTCCCCTCGCTCTTGACCACTTTCTCAATAAGCGATTTCAGGTCAACGGGAGAGTATTCCACCCTGAGCTTCTCGCCTCGCTCGAGCCGCGCGATATCAAGGAGGTCATTGATCAGGCGTGTCAGTCTGTCGCACTGATCATTGATGACGTTGAGAAAACTGGACTGGGTCTCGATGTCAAATGTTTTGGATCGCAGCAGTGTAGCTGCGTAGGCCTTGATGGATGTCAAGGGTGTTCTCAACTCATGTGAGACGGTGGCAATGAATTCCGTTTTCATGCGGTCGAGATTCTTCCAGTCGGTGATGTCACTGAGTATTGTCACCTGACCGAGGCGCGCCCCGGTGTCGTCCGCGACCGGACTCGAATCCAGGCGCAGGACGGTGTCCTCGATCGTCTCCAATGTCACTTCCGAAGTAAAGTGTCGCTCTTCCCGAATGGCGCGGAGGAAGAACTCCCTCAATGCCGGGTCGGATACGGCACGCTCGACCGCTCCGTTGAGAAGGTGCTGCTCCGACTTCCCCAGGAACCTCTCTGCTTCGTGGTTGACCAGTATCACCTTTCCCTGCGTGTTTGTGACAACGACTCCGCTCCGGATACTGTGGAGGATCGCGTCGAGCGTTCCTCGCTCTTGGAGGACTGCTCGGTGCAGTCGGGCGTGGTCGAGAATCAGGGCGGCTTCAACAGACAGGAGCTCCAGAAGGTCCATGTCCCTCTCTGTGAATGGGGCGCCGTCGCGTCGGTTGATTGTGTGCACAACCCCGATGTATTCGTTCTTGACTTTCAGGGCGACCGTCAGCATCGATCTTGTTCCGTGAATCCCGACAAGCTCCTTGGAGGTGCGTGGGTCTATCTCCGCGTTCTGAATGAGGAGCGATTCTCCAGAGTCGAACACCTCCCACGAGACGCCAGTGCCTCGTGGGAGTCGCGCGGCCGCGAGCTGTTCCTCCGTCAAGCCGAAGGAGGGTTCCTGGGCAACGAGCATGTCCGTGGCCGGATCGTACAGCATGAACAGGACTTTCTCGACATCAAGGACATCACTGATTGCGCTGACGAGTTCCTTCAGAGCGGTCGACAATTCCGCGATGCCGGTGATGGTTCGCGAGATTCTCCGCAGGGAGTTCAGCTCAAAAGTGCGTCGCTTCTCCTCCTGTGAGATGTAGGTGGCCAGCATTGCCGTGATCCCCAAAAGGAAGACTCTCGCCAGCAGCACCATTTGTCTGTCCGCATTGAGTTCTGAGACGGTCGCTGCGGCGATGCCGTATAGCAGAGAGACACCCAGGAAGGCAACATAAGCGCCCACCGGCCCGAAGAGGATCGCGGCCGTTATCAGCGGCATGAAGAAGACGATGTACAGAGGACTGTCAATACCGCCGGTGAGGTAGATGCAGTAGTAGGCGAGGAAGAGGTCAAACAAGAGAACGGCGAGAGAAACGGCGCGCTGGAACGAACGCTGAAGACTGAACCAGATGAGGAAATTCGCGCAGGCGGCAACGCCAACGAGGCGCAGGGTCGCAACGCGATAGTCCGGTGAGACGACCGTTGGACCAAAGGCGCCCCAGATTCCCACGAACAGGAGGACAAGGGTGCGAATCTTCCACGAATATCTTTCCCACCTGCGATGTGAAGGCATCCCATTCAATTCCAGTTGAAATCCGGTGCCCCATGGGCTGTCAGGCGCGCTGTGGCGTCGTCGGCTCGCACTGCTGCCATGTCATAATTCTACGGATGATCTCGATCCGCGCGGAGGGGTCATCGTGATACATGTCATAGAGTCTGCGTGAGAGTTCCCGGCACGCACTGTCCTCTGTGAGAGTGTAGAGGCGATAGCTTCCATCGCCCAACTCATATCGTTGGAGGATTTTGTTCTCGGCGAGGGACCGAACTGCGGCCTCGATCTGATCCGCGTCGCGATAAAGACGCCCGGCGAGACCCTGAACCGTGTCGACCGTCGACGGATTCCTCGTGTAGAAGAGGAGAACCTCGAGTTTGAGAAGCGTGTCGGCAGCCGTCTTCAGGAATGTTTCGATTTCCGGCGGCATATCCTGATCGTCTCCCGGAAGGAAAACGGGGCTACTCCCGCCCCACTGGTTCTGGCACGGGCCAGGGAAGCAACGTCGACCTCTGACAAACACCGCCAGTTCGGGATGGCGCCAGTGCGGAGTTTATCGCTTCTTTCCGCCTCGCTTGGCCTCGATATTCCTGCGCAGATCAAGAAGACGCTCCCCGCTTTGTTTCATGAATTGAGACATCTTTTCGTCAAAGGACTGGTGGGTATCCCGCCGCCGCTCAACAGGTTCGGGCTCCTCCTGGTCGCTCGGTCGTCGCTCGGTGGACCGAGTAATGGCTGCTCGTCCTCCTGCTTGCCGGACCGATAACTCAATCTTCCCCTTGTCGTTTACCCCGAGGATCTTGACGGACACAGTGTCGTCCAGTTGAAAATAGTCCGCAACGTCCCGAACGTAACTGTCGTCGATTTCGGATATGTGCACCAGCCCAGTCTCACCGTCGGACAGCCTCACCAATACTCCGTAGGGGAGAAGTTTGACGACAGTGCCTTCGCTAATTATGCCAACCTCAACCGCCATATAAACGGATAGCCTCCTTTGTTTCTCAGGACTTCCCAAGAAACTTCCTGCGCCAGTTCCTGTCCACCCTCTCCGCACGCCATGTCCTTGCGTGGAGCGCACGAGGTTTGACGCGGTCGCCGCGTCGGACGTGATTATATCCCACTCTGCGGTGGAGTGTCAAGGAACCCGACACCTCGACACGCCGCAATGGCAGCGCCCAAAGTTGGACGGACGGGTCGCCATGACCCGCCCGTTGTAACATTTTCGGGGGCGTCGGGTGCTTAGTTCGACTTGCGACCGGCGACGCCCTTCGTTGCTTTGGTGATTTTTTTTGCCTTGTCTTTGGGGCGGAGGTCGCGTGTTGCTTTCCCGGCGAGCCACATTTCCGAGTTGCCTATCTCCGCGAGCTCCTTCGTCAGTCGCTCTTGGTAGTCAGGCTTGCCGCAGACGGTCAGCACGCGCCGTGTCTCCGTTCCATCCTTCACTCTCTCGTAGAGATCCTCAAAGAGAGGAAGAACCGCCTTCTTGAACTTGGGCTTCCAGTCGAGGGCCCCGCGTTGTGCGGTGGCGGAGCAGTTGGCGTACATCCAGTCCATCCCATTCTCGCTGACGAGCCTGATGAGACTCTCGGTAAGTTCCTCCACGGTCTCGTTGAAGGCTTCACTGGGACTATGCCCCTTCTTGCGGAGAACCTGGTATTGTGCTTCCATGATCCCCGCGAGTGCGCCCATGAGGACACCACGCTCGCCGGTCAGATCGCTGAAGACCTCGTGCTCAAAGGTTGTTGGGAACAGATAGGCTGAACCAACCCCAATGCCGACCGCCATGCACCGCTCTTCCGCGCGTTGAGTGAAATCCTGGTGCACGGCGAAGCTGGAGTTAATCCCGGAACCGGACAGGAAGTTCCGGCGCACGGAAGTGCCCGATCCTTTCGGGGCAACCAATATCACATCGACATTCTCCGGTGGGATGATCTTCGTCTGGTCGCGGTAGACGATGGAGAAACCGTGAGAGAAATAGAGGGCATCCCCTTCGTTCAGCCTCTTCTTGACGTCCGGCCAGATAGCCTTCTGCGCCGCGTCGGACACGAGCATCTGAACGATGGTGCCTCGCTCTGCGGCTTCCTCGAGATCGAATAGTGTCTCTCCGGGAACCCAACCGTCATTACGGGCCCGGTCCCAGTCTTTTTTGTACTTTTTTGACTGACCCACGATCACATTCAGATTATTGTCCTTCATGTTCAGGCTCTGTGCCGGTCCCTGGACTCCATATCCAAGAACGGCGATCGTCTCGTTCTTCAGAACCTTGCGGGCCTTTGCGATCGGGAACTCTTTCCGTGTGACGACCGTTTCCTTCACGCCTCCAAAATCGATGACTGCCATAAACCACTCTCCTTTTTTGTTGGCATCATTGTAGCCCGTCAAGTTTATTCCTGTGTCTCTGACATGTCAATAATGGCGGGCCTCGTGTGCGCATCAAACAATCAGATGTGAAGGCGTAGGGGACGGTCGCCTTGCCGTCCCCTATCGCCGTGTTGCTGTTGCTTGGCAGCGAGGAGAATGAGAAAGGGGAACGGTACGGTCCCGACGCGTCGGGATTTCCCACGCCAATTGCTCCGAAAAGAATGCCACACCAACATCCAATGATTCAATGCGCACAAGTCCCATCTCGAAGTTCCAGCATGGGAATATGGGAGCGGTTGGGGGTTGGGCTACTACCGCGTGGAAATAAAACCGGTGGGGTCTTGTGTCCGCGCCCTCTGTTGGACTTCCAGTGGGCGCACCAATGTGACCGGAGATTGCTTTTATGCACCCAACGAACTGGCGCGGGGCATTCTTGATCCACCCTCCGGAGGAGGAGAGGAAGTTGCGGCGCCTTGTGAATGCTGAGGAGGAGTGAGGTACGTTGAGTGAGTAAACTCACTAACGAGGTGCAGGAATGGCATTACAGGGTCTTTTG
>Ga0210015_1001579_pt1 | contig 22394 bp, 19 predicted proteins | sample CryGeymeta201522_FD_185471 | JGI IMG/M metagenome (GOLD analysis project Ga0210015, IMG submission 185471) | Groundwater microbial communities from Crystal Geyser aquifers in Utah, USA - Crystal Geyser metaG 2015-22 (SPAdes) (version 2) | ecosystem: Environmental > Aquatic > Deep subsurface >... | reverse complement strand
TCAAACTGCTGTTTCCAACGTCTTAGAGAACTATGGTGGATGCCAAGGTTTCGAGCGGCTTCTGATACTTTATAGCCCTGCTCGGTAACCAGCTTGACAGCATCGACCTTGAATTGCTTTGGAAATTTCTTCCAGTTACTTTCCATTATAGTGCCGATGCGTCGGCATAGCGAGGCTTTTTGCCAGTTTGTCAATGTTAAAGGAGAGAAAAAAATAATGCTGAGTCTCTTGCCAGGTTTAGTTCGTGGGGTTTTATCGATCTTTATGTACTTTATCAATACGATCTTAGTCCCGGTTCAACTGATTCCGGTAGCGCTTTTAAAGCTGATCGTGCCTATCAATGCCTGGCGTAAGCTCTGTAACAGAATAATAAACGGCGTGGTTACCAACTGGGTTTATTTAAATAAGCTCAATCTCCGGCTTATGCACAAAGTTAGCTGGGATATCAGTGGAATTGAAGACCTGAACCCAAATGAATGGTATCTGGTGGTAGCCAATCATCAGTCATGGGTTGACATCCTCGTTTTGCAGAATATCTTTCACCGTAAGATCCCGTTTCTGAAATTCTTTATGAAGAAACAAATGCTCTGGGTACCGATTGTAGGACTTACCTGCTGGGCATTGGATTTTCCAATCATGAGACGTTATTCCGAAACCCAGCTTCGAAAGCGTCCACATCTCAGGGGCAAGGATATGGAGATAACCCGGAAAGCCTGCGAAAAGTTTAAGACGACCCCTGTGTCTATTATGAACTTTCTGGAAGGGACGCGTTTCACGTCGGAGAAATACAGTAAACAACAATCGCCGTATGCCAACCTGTTAAAACCCAGAGCCGGGGGCATTGCTTTTGTTCTTGCTGCTATGGGGGAGCAACTGCATCGTATTTTAGACGTAACCATTGTGTATCCCCAGGGGACTAACAGCTTCTGGGCATTTCTCTGCGGTAAAGTCAGCGAAATTAAGGTAAGGGTTCAATCGTTTCCAATACATAAAGAAATTATAGGGGATTATTCCCAAGACATGGAATTCCGTGAACTATTCCAGGACTGGCTAAATACATTTTGGGCTGAAAAAGACAGGTGCATAAATACCTTGTGCTCCATTAACCCCTGGATCGTGTCCTTAAATTGCCGCCGGTCGAGGCTTCCCGCAGAAGCAAAAAAAGACGGCTCAAATTCTATATGCCTGAATACCTCCAGTACAATTATAACTACTCCGCAAGGTGTTTGGAGCACCAAATTTAAACTTGCGTTTTAACTGATTATGGGCTATAAAAGAGGCCAATAAGAAGACTTGTTTTGTTCAAAAAGCCTTAATAATACCAATGAGATATCTTGATGAAATGCTCACGTTACGCCCTAGCTTTTGTAAGCATTATACTGCTAGTCGTTCTTTCCCTCCCAGCAAATGCCCTTTGTAAAAAAGCAATAATTAAGGATGTAGTTGTAACTAATACACCGAAGGACCTACTGGTCTACTTCTCTGTGGAGGGCTGTTTTACCAAAAAAATGGAAGAGGCAATCCTCAATGGTATCTCAACTACCTTTACGTTTTTTATTAATTTATATCACCCTCGTAGTTTCTGGTTTGATAAAACCCTTGCAACGGTTACTGTCAGACACACTGTTGTTTATAATAACCTGAGGAATGAATTCACGGTTACTCTCAATTCAAAAGATAAAAAAGAGGTAATTTTAAAAGATTTTTTAGAAGCCAAAAAGGCAATGGCAGAGGTGGATGGGATTACTGTTATACCTATGAGTTCTTTAAAAAAGAACAATAAATATTATGTGAGGATAAAGGCAAAACTGGATCCTATAAGACTTCCATTTTTTCTCGATTATGTGTTATTCTTTGTTTCTCTGTGGGACTTTGAGACCGACTGGTATACCGAGTTATTTATTTATGGATTATCTCCAAATTAGTTAATCGATGATAAGGATTCGAGGGGTCGAGGATTCAAGGATTCAAGGATTCAAGGGAAATGCTTAAAAATTACAAAAAATTAAAGCGTTGATAAAATCATTAGAAAACAAACACTTGAATCCTTGAACCCTCGAATCCTGGACCACTTTCTCCCAACCCATCTAGATTTTGACTAGTTACGATGGCGTCAAACTGTGATTCAGACGTTAGACCGAAGGGGAGAAAATGGGGTGAGCAAATGCTGAATAGAGATTCTTCAAAGATTAACATTCAGGAATTGAAGAGGCGAAAACGCGAACGTTATATAATCCTGTTCACGACCATCCTGGTCATCTTCCTTACATTTCTGGGAATCTACTCATCAAAGACAGGCAATCAACTCCCCATCGCCAATAATATATTGGTCTTTGGGTTAATAAATATAAATGTGATTTTGCTGCTCCTTATAGCTTTTCTGGTTGTAAGGAACATTGTAAAACTGGTTTTCGAAAGAAAGAAAAACATACTCGGTTCGAAACTGCGCACCAAATTTGTTGTGGCCTTCGTTAGTCTGTCGATAGTCCCTACTGTTCTCTTGTTTTTTGTGGCAGCTGGATTCATAACCAACAGCATTGAAAACTGGTTTAGTATTCAAGTAGAAAACTCCCTTCAAGAGTCTCTTATAGTTGCCCAGGCATATTATCAAAATTCTGGAAATAACGCGGTATATTATGCAAAACATATAAGTCAGGGGATAACCGAAAATAGACTTTTAGACCAAGGAAAACAAGGGTCTCTTAAGGGGTTTGTCAAATCTAAACTGGATCAATACAATCTGGGGGCAATAGAGGTATTTTCACCCAGAAAAGAAGGATTGGCAAAGGTAGTTAATAATGAAATACCCATTGAAAAGTTCCCTACAGAAGACTCAAAACTGGTACAGGAAGGATTAAAAGGAGAGAGTAGTATTACCAAGATTCAATCAGCAGGTAAGGGGGAACTGATCAAGGGGGTAGTCCCTATCTATCCTGCAGGGAAAGGTGAAAAGCCTGTCGGAGTGGTAATAGTAAATTATTTTGTACCTCTGAGCCTGGTTACTAAAATGGCAGAAATATCTTCAACTTTTGCAGAATATAAACAGCTTAAAATGTTAAAAAATCCTATCAAGACAAGTTACTTTATAACCCTCTCAATAGTTACTCTGCTTATAATATTTTCAGCTACATGGTTTGGTTTTTACCTGGCCAAAGAGATTACAGTACCGGTCCAGAAATTAGCAAATGGGATACATGAGGTTGCAAATGGGAACCTGGATTTACATATAGAGGCTGGCACCGATGATGAGATTGGAAGCTTAATGAACTCGTTTAATAAGATGACTTTTGATCTAAAGGCCAGTAAATCTATGCTTGAAGAAGCAAATATTGGATTGGAAAACACCAACATAGAACTTGATCAACGCAGAAGATACATGGAGATACTATTAAAGAATGTGGGGGCTGGTGTTATTTCTATTGACAAGGAAGGCAGGGTTAGTACTATAAACAAATCAGCAGAAAAGATTTTTGGGATAACACCTGAACAGGCAATAAACAAATCATATAATGAGGTATTTGCTTCCGAGTATCTGAACGGGGTCAAAAAACTTTTGGAAGAGGTAACTTGCTCTACCGGCGGAACTATCAAAAGGCAGATAAGGTTGTCTTTGCCAGATGAAACCCTGACTTTACTGATAAGTGTTGCTGTGCTGAGAGACGAGGATAAAAACTATATGGGGTTGGTGGTGGTCTTTGATGATTTGACCCAACTACAAAAAGCACAACGAGCAGAAGCGTGGCGAGAGGTGGCCCGGCGCATAGCCCATGAGATTAAAAACCCCCTTACCCCTATAAAACTCTCTGCCCAAAGATTAAGGAAAAGGTATTTAAATAAATTTTCTGACAATGGTAAGGTTTTTGATGAATGCACAAAGACTATAATTGACCAGGTAGAAGATTTAAAAGGCCTGGTAAATGAGTTTTCGAATTTTGCCCGCATGCCCGCAACCAATCTCTATCCAAATGATATAAATAAGATAATTAAAGATGCCCTGGTCCTGTATCAGGAAGGCCATAGTAATATAAAATTTGAGTTCAAAGAGGGTAAGCATGTCCCAATCTTCGATATAGACAGGGAACAGATCAGAAGGGTAATAATCAATCTCCTGGATAATGCCGTCGGTTCTATTGAAAAAAAAGGAACAGTTTTTATAGAGACCTTTTATGATGAAATCCTTCAGGTTGCCAGAGTAGAAATTGCTGATACCGGTTGTGGAATCCCCCAAAAAGAAAGATCGAGACTATTTGAACCCTATTTTTCTACAAAGAGGTCAGGGACGGGATTAGGCTTATCTATAGTCAATACGATAGTTTCTGACCATAACGGTTATATAAGGGTAAAAGAAAACTACCCTAAGGGATCAAGATTTATAATTGAGCTGCCGGTTAGGGTTTGAAAAAGGATATGGATAAACTTACCATGAAAAAGAGTATCTTGATAGTTGATGATGAAGAAAGTATAAGAAAATCTTTAAGCGGCATATTAAAAGATGAGGGTTTCAATGTGTCTTTGGCTAGCAATGGGATTGAGGCTATTCAGAAGGTTGATAAAGAGAGGCCTGATTTAGCGCTTCTCGATATCTGGATGCCCGGGCTTGATGGTATTGAGGTTTTAAAGAGGATAAAAGCAATGTCTCCGAAGCTGGTGGTTATTATGATTTCAGGACATGGCACTATAGAGACGGCAGTCAATGCGACAAAACTCGGGGCATATGACTTTATTGAGAAACCTCTGTCACTGGAGAAAGTCGTCTTAACAATAAACCACGCCCTCAATTTCCAGCGATTGGAAAAGGAAAATGAGATACTGCGTGAGAAGATTCACAAGGGGTATGAAATAATAGGCAACAGTGAAGCGATTACAAAACTAAAACAGCAGATTGCAGTAGCCGCTCCAACCAATGGGTGGATTTTAATATCAGGAGAGAACGGAACAGGAAAGGAGCTGGTAGCCCGTTCAATCCATAGGAAGAGCCTCAGGGCCGACAATCCATTTGTTGAGGTAAACTGCGCTGCTATTCCGGAAGAATTGATTGAAAGCGAATTGTTTGGCCATGAAAAAGGTGCGTTCACAGGGGCGTCTTTCCAAAAGAAGGGTAAATTCGACCTGGCCAATGGAGGCACTATCTTTCTGGATGAAATAGCTGATATGAGTTTGAAAACTCAGGCAAAGATACTGAGAATTCTCCAGGAACAAAAGTTTGAACGGGTGGGCGGAACCAAGAGCATCAGCATAGATGTTAGGGTAATCGCTGCTACCAATAAGGATCTAAAAAAAGAGATGGATACTGGAACCTTTAGGGAAGATCTCTATTATAGGTTGAATGTTATACCCCTCGAGGTTCCTGCTCTTAGAGAAAGAAGGGAAGATATACCCCTGTTGGTCTCGCAATTTTTCAAAGAGTTTTGTACAGAGAATGGGAAAGAGCCAAAAGAGATTTCAAAGGATGCTTTAGATATACTGATAGGATATGGCTGGCCTGGTAATGTTCGAGAATTAAAAAATGTTATTGAGAGATTGGTTATTATGACCCCTGGGATGGTAATCATGGCAGAAGATATCCCGGCTTCGATAACAGGGGAGCTAAAAACAGAAGGAAAGAATTTGCTTTTTCAGTATAATTCCTTGAAGGTCGCAAGGGATGAATTTGAAAGACTATTTATTAAAGAAAAGCTAAAGAACTTTGGTGATAATGTATCCGAAACAGCGCATGCTATAGGTATTGAAAGAACCCACCTGCACAGGAAGATCAAAAGCTTAGGGATAGATATGGAAAGATAGCATAAAGCTGCTCTGCAGACCCCGATAAAAAAAATGAAGGATTGGAGGACATAAAATGGATTCTGGACATTCAGATTTAAGAGAAGAACTTAGAATATGGAATGCTGAAGTAGAGAAGGCTGCCAGTAAATCCCCGGAAAGGAAGGGGAAATTTGAGAGTACCTCTGGTATTGAATTTAAAAGAATCTTTACCCCGCTTGACGTGGAGGACATAGATTATGTTAATGATATAGGGTTCCCAGGCGGATATCCATTCACAAGAGGGGTTCAGCCTACCATGTACCGTGGAAGATTCTGGACCATGAGGCAGTATGCAGGGTTTGGCACTGCAGAGGATACAAATAAACGTTATAAGTACCTACTGGAGCAAGGCCAAACCGGCCTGAGTGTTGCCTTTGACTTACCTACCCAGATAGGTTATGACTCGGATCACCAGTTGAGTTTAGGTGAGGTGGGCAAATGTGGTGTTGCGATTGACTCTTTGGCAGATATGGAGACCCTGTTTGAGGGGATTCCCCTGGATAAGGTGAGCACCTCCATGACTATCAATTCTACGGCTGCTATTCTGCTGGCCATGTATATAGGCGTAGCTGAAAGACAGGGGGTGGCTTTAGACAAACTAAACGGTACAATTCAAAATGATATTCTGAAAGAGTACGTAGCCAGAGGGACGTATATATATCCACCAAAAGAGTCGATGAGGATAATTACAGACATATTTGCATTTTGTAAAAATACTGTGCCGCGTTGGAACACCATCAGTATCAGTGGTTACCATATCCGGGAAGCCGGGTCTTCAGCAGTTCAAGAAGTCGCTTTTACGTTAGCAAATGGTATAACTTATGTAGAGGCGGCTATCCAGGCTGGCCTCAATGTGGATGATTTTGCCTCTCGACTGTCCTTCTTCTTTAATTCCCATAACAATATCATTGAAGAAGTAGCTAAGTTCAGGGCTGCGAGAAAGCTGTGGGCAAAGATAATGAAGGAAAGGTTTAAGGCTAAGAAAGATAAATCATGCACTTTGAGATTTCACACCCAGACGGCAGGTTGTACCCTTACTGCTCAGCAGCCAATCAATAACATAGTCAGGGTTGCATTTCAGGCATTAGCCGCTGTTTTAGGAGGAACCCAATCTCTTCATACCAATTCCTTCGACGAGGCGCTGGCATTACCATCTGAAGACGCAGTTCGAACTGCCCTTCGAACCCAGCAGATTATTGCCTATGAGAGCGGTATAGCTGATATGGTAGATTGTCTGGCAGGTTCTTATGCCGTTGAATCATTAACAGAAACTATTGAAAAGAAAGCCTTAGAGTATATTGAGAAGATAGATTCCCTTGGTGGGGCAATAAAGGCAATAGAAGCGGGATATATGCAAAAAGAGATAAGCGATAGCGCCTATCATTATCAGATGGATGTAGAAAAGAAAGAGAATATAATTGTTGGATTAAATCAATTCGTAATAGAAGACAAAGCGCCAACCAATCTCTTAAAGGTTAATCCAGAGGTGGGGAGGATACAGCAGGAGAAATTAGAGAAAGTAAAGAGCAGCAGGGACAACACAATAGTTAATAAAACACTCAAAGACCTAAAAGATGCCGCAAAGGGGGAAGAAAATTTAATGCCAATCATACTGGATGCAGTGAGAAACTATGCCACCCTGGGTGAAATTGCGGATGTTTTCAGGGGTGTTTTTGGTGAATATCGTGAGACATAGTGTTAATCCAAAAATCAGTTGCAAACAAAAAGTTTATTTGGTAGTATAAAACTATGGTTCATCTCCCAAAGAGTTGGTCGATGAAAAGGATTCAAGGGTTCAAGGATTCGAGTGAAATGCTTAAAAATTACAAAGAATTAAAGGTTTGGCAAAAGTCTGTAAGATAAGGGTTCAAGGAGTAAAGGAATCGAGTGTTTAAGGGTTAATAATATTCACTTGACCACTGGAATCCTCGAATCCTGTACCACTTTCTCCCGACCGGTTGGGAGAAGAACCAAACATTTTAATTGTGCATCCAAAATGATCGATTCACACGTTTTAGTTCTGAATAGATCCTTTTTACCCATCAATATTACAACGGCGAAAAGGGCTTTTTCATTATTATACCAGGGGATCGCCAAGGCCGTCAATTCTCAGTACGAAACATTTGATTATGAAAGCTGGAGTGATTTAAGTATTGAACAACACGATGAAACTATCGGCCTGGTCGATAGAGCAATAAAGATTCCCAGGGTTATACTATTAGTAACCTATGATCGGATACCAAAGACCCAGGTAAGGTTTACCAGAGCCAACATATATGCAAGAGACAGAAACACGTGTCAGTATTGTGGTGTTGTCTTCACAAAGAACGAGTTGAGTCTCGATCATATTATTCCAAGAGCTTACGGAGGAGCCAGTTGTTGGGAAAATATAGTCTGTTGCTGCTTTTCCTGTAATAAGAAGAAGGGCAGCAAGGGACTCCACGAGACTGGCATGAAACTCCTTAAACCACCTGCTAAGCCTCGGTGGCCTCCTTTTTTCAAGGTCCCCCTCCAGGACATAAGGCGCCAGGAGTGGCGAATGTTCCTGAACATGGTAGATATCTCTTATTGGAACACGGAGCTATTAGAGTGAACGTAACTACTCAGGTAGGCACAAAGGCACAGAGCACCAAAGGCACAAAGAATAGTTCAGTTACCAGTTATCAGTTACCAGTTATCGGTTAATTATTAACTGTAAACTGTTAACCGTAAACCGTATTTTTAGTGCCTTTGCCACTTTGTGCCTGAGTAGTTACAAGTAAACTTTCACTAATTACATGGTTCAAAAATTTGAATTTATTGTTCCTGATAGTGATGGGATAAAAAGGGTGGACATCTTTCTTTCAGAACAAAACCTACCAGTTTCTCGCTCTCAGATAAAGAGATTAATAGATACCAAACTCATCAAAGTAAATGACATATACACTAAAGCCAGCTTCAAGGTAACAAAGGGTGATTTAGTAGAGGTAGCCATCCCGGAGCCTGTACCGGCGGATCCTAGCCCGGAGAATATCCCCCTGGATATTCTCTATGAAGATAGTTTTATCATCCTGGTAAATAAACCTGCTGGTTTGGTTGTCCATCCTGCTTCCGGCAACTATTCTCACACTTTAGTCAATGCGCTTCTGTATTACAGTCATGATCTCTCAGGGATAGGAGGGGTAATCCGGCCTGGTATAGTGCATCGTCTTGACAAAAATACTTCAGGTGTCCTGGTAGCAGCCAAGAGTGATTTTGCCCATCAATCATTGGCAAGCCAGTTTGAGAAACATTCTATAACAAGAAAATACACTGGCATTGCTTATGGTACATTTAAGAATGAAAAAGGTACCATTGCTTCCCTCATTGGCAGACATCCTGTAGATAGAAAGAAGATGTCAACTAAAGCCAGAAGAGGAAAGAAGGCGGTGACCCACTGGAGAGTGATCGAGCAGTTCGATGAGATTGCTTTATTAGAGATAAACTTAGAGACGGGAAGAACTCACCAGATAAGGGTTCACTTAGCGGATATCCAACATCCTATAATAGGGGATCCAGTCTATTGCAGCAATAAAAAGCTGTTGACAATAAAAAATGATAGGCTTAGAAGTAGGCTGAAAAGCCTGAATAGACAGGCCTTACATGCTAGTCTCTTGGGGTTTAACCACCCCAAAACTGGGGAGTATATGGAGTTCTCTGCACCTCTTCCGGAAGATCTAAAAGATATATTGGATTCTCAAAGACTGATATAGCCGAGATAAGGTAGACCAATGCAAGAAGTGTCAATATCAAGAGAAAGATAGTATAGAGTATAAATTTGTGGATAAAATTACATCACGTTTCCACGATGAAATAATCAAGATTTTTTTCTTTGGTTGAAGAGCAAAGAGTATCTCACAGCCAGAGTCAGACTATGATTTCCTCATAATTCTCCAGGAAAAGGACAGAAAGACGGTAGATGGGATATATGATGTGGTCACGTATTTCCTGATCAAATATGGTGTAGATATATCTCTAAAGATTTACAGAGACAACAAATTTAAAGAGATGGCCTCTATCCTTACACCTTTTATGGCATCAGTTTTGAAAACAGGCAAGGAGGTATGGAGCCGTATATAATAGAATTGATTATAGCTCAGATTAACAAAAGTGGGGAAAAGATTGAAGCTGCTAAGACCCTTATTGAGGATGGTTATCTGATTAATAAGATTTTTTATGTCTGGGAGGAATAATTGAAAAGAAGAGTGGTTATTACAGGCTTAGGTGTGATTGCTTCTAATGGGATTGGAAAGGAGGCGTTCTGGGATGCATTGGTTAATGGAAGATCGGGGATCGGTAGAATAACCAGATTTGATGCCTCAACTTATCCATCTCAGATAGCTGGAGAGGTTAATGGATTTGATCCGACTGATTATATGAGTCCTAAAACAGCCAAGAGAATTGATAGATTCTCCCAATTTGGGGTAGCTGCTGTGTCAATGGCGGTAGAGGATGCAAGATTAAAGATTGAAGAGGAGGACCCTGATAGGATTGGGGTGATTGTTGGTTCATCAGTTGGGGGTATGCCTGATGCAGAAACTCAACATACTATTTTTATGGAAAAAGGGTTAAGAAGGGTTTCTCCACTCCTCGGCACAAGACTTTTCCCAGGATCAATCTCTAACCTTATAGCTATCGAATTGGGTGTACATGGATTTGGTGCAACCATCTCTAGTGGATGTGCAACCGGTGTTGACGCTATCGGTTATGCTTTTGAAGCCATCTCAATGGGTAAAGCTGACCTTATTATAACCGGCGCGGCTGAAACTCCTCTTGCACCACTGACTTTTGGTTCCCTTTGTTTAACTGGTGTTATGTCAACAAAAAATGATACGCCAATAAAGGTTCCTTGCCCATTTGACAAAAAAAGAGACGGGATTGTACTTGGAGAAGGGGCAGGAATAGTAATCTTGGAAGAACTTGAGCATGCATTAGCCAGAGAAAGAACAATCTATGCTGAGGTTTTAGGATACGGAACAACCTATGATGGCTATCATATAACTCAACCAATGCCGACTGGAGAACATGCAAGCAAAGCTATTAAATTAGCTTTGAAAGAAGCTGATCTGAGACCAGAAGATATAGATTATATTAATGCTCATGGCTGTGGAACACCCTTAAGTGATCAAATTGAGACTCTTGCTATTAAAAAGGTTTTTGGTGACCATGCGTACAAATTAAGTGTAAGTTCTATTGAACCAATGATTGGTCACCCTTTTGGAGCAGCAGCGGCAATTGAAATAATAGCGTGTGCCCTAGTTTTAAAAAACCAAATACTTCCTCCCACCATAAATTATGAAGATCCAGATCCAGAATGTGATCTCGATTATATCCCAAATAAAGCTCGAGAAGGTAACGTCCGTGTGTTAATATCGAATTCTTTAAGTTTTGGAGGTAAAAATTCTGTTTTAGTTCTTAAACAAGTCAACTGATTAGTTAAAGGTAAAACCCTATGGATTATCTTTCATTATCTTGCATGATAACTGCTATTTTGAGTTTAACTTTAGGGGCCTTTGTTTATTACAGAGGTAGAAAAAGTATTATAAATTTAAGCTTTGCTCTTATGAGTTTAAGCATTTTTGTATGGTCCTTCGGCGTATCAAGAGAGATTGTTGCTCAGAATATCCAAATAGGATTGTTTTGGAATCGTTTCCTGTACATTGGCGCAATCTCTATACCAGTTTTCTTCCTTCATTTTGTTCTTTCACTTTTAAACCTCCATGTTGCTAAAAGAAGATTATTAGTTGTAGCGTACCTAATTACTCTTATATTCTGGGTTCTGGATTTTACGCCACTATTCGTAAAAGGGGTAGTACCTAAGGGTTCTTTCAACTATGCTTCAGAACCAGGTTTAGTTTACCCATTTTTTCTTGCCTTCTTTTTTTTGTGTGTATCTTATAGCCATTATTCGATGATCAAAGTTTATCATACTTCTTCTGGCCTCAAAAGAAACCAGATTAAATACCTATTAGTTGCTACTCTTATCGCTTTTTTTGGAGGGGCAACCAATTTCTTATTAGTTTTTAGCCTTATTAAGACACCTCCTTTAGGGAATTACTTTGTTTCCATTTATACTTTAATATTAGCCTACGCTATCGTTAAACACCGCCTCATGGACATCGGTATTGTAATAAAAAAGGGAGCAACCTACGCCTTCCTAATAATTTTCTTGTTAATCCCTTCCCTTGTCCTTACAGTGTTTGCCCAAAAGCACTTCTTTGGCTCTATAAACTACCCATTCTCATTTATCATTTTAGCGTTGTTTGTATTAGCAACCTTTATTTTCCCTAAATTTAAGCCAGGCACTGAAAAGACAATCGAACAGCTATTATTCAAAGGTAAATATGACTATAAGAAGACTTTAAGTGATTTAAGTAAAGCGATGATTTCCATCCTCGATAAAGATACGTTACTGGCAAAGATAATAAATACCACTACAGAAGCCATGCAGGTTGAAAAGGCCTCTATACTACTGCTTAATGAGGATAAGGGTTATTACCGTATGCAGTCATCCAGAGGTCTTGATAAAGTCAAAGAGAAAGAATTCCAATTAATAAGCAGTGGTCCTCTCATAATCTGGTTAAGGGAAAAGGGAGAAATAGTTGTAAAAGAGGAATTGGAAAGAAGCCCTGATAAATTAAATATTCCAGACATGGCAACCTTTTTAAAAAGATTGAATGATATGGAATCAGAGGTGTGTATCCCACTGATTACAAGACAAAAATTGATCGGTATTTATAATATTGGCAAAAAAATGAACGGGAATATGTTTTCCCATGAAGATCTAGCTATGCTCGAAACTCTAGGCAACCAGGCTGCAGTTGCCATTGAGAACGCTCGATTATATGAGGATCTGAAGAAATCTGAGGCTCAAATGCGCCGCGCCGATAGGCTGGCGGCATTGGGAACTTTGACCGCAGGATTGGCCCATGAGATAAGAAATCCCCTGGTTGCTATTAAAACCTTTACTCAGTTATTACCGGAAAGGTTTGATGATATAGAATTCAGGGATCATTTTCTAAAGGTTACCTCTGGTGAGGTGGACAGGATCTGCTCTCTGGTGAATGAGCTCCTGGAGTTTGCCCGGCCGTCAGAACCCAACTTTCACGAGGATGATATCAATGATGTAGCCGAAAAGATAATCCTTCTGGTTGACAATGAGGCTAAGAAGAAAGATATTAAAATAAATAGGGAATATGACAAAAAGATACCCCCTATAATGATTGATAAAGAACAGATCAAGCAGGTTCTTTTAAATCTTTTTTTGAATGCTATAGAGGCCACATCAGAAAATGGGATTATTACTTTTGAAACCGGACTAATACATAAAAATAATCACAGAGATTATGTGCAAATTAAAATACATGATACAGGGGAAGGTATATCGGAGGACGATCTTGAACAAATATTTACTCCATTCTTTACTACTAAAGATAAGGGGAGTGGTTTAGGACTATCGATATCTTACAAGATTGTTGAAGAGCATATGGGACATATTGAGGTGAAGAGTAAAGTTGGGAATGGAAGTACATTTTATGTATATCTGCCGTTAACCCCTGATAGAAATAATAGTTTTGCCAGGAAAAATCTACCTGTTGTTAATAAAACCAGAGGTAACTATTCAGCCACAGATTCACACAGATGAACGCAGATAGATTTAAATACAAAGTAACTATTCAGGTTGTCAGGTTCACAGTTCACGGTTGGTTGCTCTAACTTTGAACCGTGAACCTTGGAACGTTGAACTTGAGTAGTTACGATTTGTATATGATAATAAAAGAAAAAATATCAGTGATGATCAGCGTAGATCGGTGGCTGAGTAGTTACAACCAGAGAAGAATATGAGAAAGATATTGGTTGTAGATGATTCTCTCAGTGTAAGAGAATCTCTTCGAATAATATTCAAAGACAATTTTAGCATTATAACATCAGGTTTTGATGAAAATCCCTTTTCATTGGCTAATACCGAAGATATAGAGCTTGTGATTCTGGGAATAATTCATCCACTGGATTCCAGGATAGGCTTTTTACAGAGATTAATCGAATACAATCAAAATATAGCTGTATTACTGATGATGGAATATCGAACATCGAAAGAGGTTGTAAATGTTTTTGACCATAGAAATTTCGATTTTGTTTTTAAACCCTTTAGTATTTATGAGATCCGAAAAAAGGTTCAGAGGTTGTTAAGCCGAAAGGAATCCATTTCTTCCTTATCTGAAGTTACTCATAAAACCAGAAATATTGTTAAATACCGAAAGATTTATGAGTCACCCCTTTTAGAACAACAGGTGTCGGCTATAGTCCCTAAAGCCTTTGATAATGATGCGCCGGTTTTAATTAAAGGAGAAACGGGATTAGGACAAGAATGGGTAGCAAAGATAATTCACTATAACGGATTAAGGAGTGAAGGGGAGTTCTTCAAGCTCAATTGTGTTAATTTATCCGAGGAATCATTTGTAAACACACTGCTTACAATAAAAAGAGAGGCATCCTGTAAAAGTCTTGGTACATTGTTTCTGGAAGAGATAGGGGGGGCGGATTTAAGTATTCAGATGAGGTTAATGGAGGTCATTGAAGAACAGAGAATTACTGCAAAGGGGAAAAAGGAGTTTGATTTAAACCTGAGGGTAATTGCCTCCATCAGCAGAGATCTATTAGAAAAGATCAATAATGGAGAGTTCAGGGAAGATCTGTTTTATCGTTTAAATACCATTCCAATCAGTCTATCCCCTTTGCGGGAAAGGAAGGAAGATATTCCATCTATTGCAAACTATATCCTAAATGACCTGAGTCAAAGGATGAAATTACAAGATAAGAGATTGTCTACAAGTGCATTAAATGTATTAAAAAACTATTACTGGCCTGGTAACCTGATAGAGCTGGAGAGTGTTATAAACCGCAGTGCGATCTTAGCAGGTAAAGAGGTTATTTCGACCCGAGAACTTTCCTTTGGCATTGATGATAATATAATCAGCAGCCCATCAGAAGACGAAAAGTCGGAAACCTGTCTGCGTGCAACGCACAGGCAGGAATACAATGTAAAAACCAGCGATTTCTCCTTCGAGACCCTTATTACGAGTCTGGCACATGAAGTAAAAAACCCCCTGGTTTCTATAAAAACCTTTACTCAGCTTTTACCGGAGAGATTTGAGGACGCAGAATTTAGAAACCAGTTTTATCAAATAGTAGGAGAAAATGTAGATAAGATAAACAGCCTTGTAGAAGAGATTACAGAATATACCAGCTTCTCAAAGCCTAAATTTTGTGCAGTTAATCTTCAGACCGTAATCGGAAAGATACTAAATAAATACTCACACAAACTGGGTGAACGCCAATCGGCTATTTTGAGAGAATTCGACAAGGGTTTGCCCCCTGTTTTTAGTGATAAAGATCAGCTTCTGTACATCTTTGATAATATCTTTTCAAATATACTGACTACGGCTCCAGAAGGGAGGGATTTATCAATCTATACAGGGGTATCAAAATTTGATCATGGAGAGGCAACCCATCTGTTGGGATTGGAAGGGATGGATAATAAGGCGGTGGAGATAATTATCCCTTTGTCTCATTCTGTAATAACAACATTGCCTTTGTCAAACACCTCCTCTGTCCTGGATTTGGAATTATCTTTAGCCCAAAGATTAGTAAATAAAAATCTTGGAATAATGGAGGTGACGAATTTTAGTAAAGAGGGAGTAGCAATCAGGATAAAGCTGCCTGTTGCCCTAAGTGAAGGATCATGAAGGGATGAAAACTTCCCAGTAGCGTCAAATAAAGTATGAAAGAATAAGGTCAAACGCATTGATATTAGAGGGATATTTTTTCATATAAAGGGGGAGGAAATCCTAAACTTTAAATCCTAAACCCTAAACCCTAAACCCTAAACCCTAAACCCTAAATAAACTCAAAATGGATAAAACTCAAAACACAAAACCATATGATTTAGGAGAAAGAACTAAGAGATTCGCCATGAGAGTGCGTGAGTATGTAAAAGATTTGCCAAAGACTTTGGCTAACATAGAGGATGGCAAACAGCTTATAAGAGCTTCTGGATCGGTTGGCGCTAATTATATTGAGGCTGAAGAAGCTCTAAGCAAGAAAGATTTTATAATGAGGATAAAGATAAGTAGAAAAGAAGCAAAAGAAAGTAAGTATTGGCTTGAACTTATAGAATCGAAAATGGATAGAATTAAAGAAAAAGAATCATTAATTCAAGAGGCGGCAGAGCTAACAAAAATATTTGGCGCAATTGTTGAAAAGTCTAAATAATTTTTTGAGTTTTGTATTTTTAGCTTTGGATTTATTTAGGATTTAGAGTTTAGGATTTAGAGTTTTTAAATGCATAAAGGGTAAATAGTTTTGACAATACCAACTTCTCCGTAAGGGGATTTGGATGGTTAGGGAATTAATAAGTATGAAGAGGCTGCTTATAGTAGATGATGAGCTAGGTACCAGGGAATCCTTGAAGATGATCTTCGACAAGGAATACGACATTATAACAGCTACCACCGGAGAGGAAGCCCTTGGGATAATTGAGAGACTTAGACCTAACTTGGTTCTTCTAGATATAATTATGCCTGGGATGGACGGGCTGGCTGTATTGGAGAGAATTAACGAAATAGATAAGGATATAATTGTAATAATGATAACAGCTACAAAAACGGTTAAAACTGCCGTTCATGCCATGAAATTAGGAGCATATGATTATATAACCAAGCCTTTTGACCTTGATGAAATAAGATTGATTATTAAAAAGGCCCTCTCAACTCAGGATTTAAGGAATGAGGTGAAGATACTGAGGTCTGAGATAGATAAGGGTTATAGCTTTGGGAATATTGTTGGTAAAACAGGGATTATGAGAGAAATTTTCGATACAATCAAGCAGATTGCTGACAGTAAAACCACAGTGTTAATTGAAGGAGAAAGTGGGACAGGGAAGGAAGTGGTAGCAAAGGCTATCCACTTTAATAGTAATAGGAAAGGGAAGCCATTCATTGTTATTGACAACTGTGAACCTGACAACCTGAATAGTTACTTTGTATTTAAACCTATCTGCGTTCATCTGTGTGAATCTGTGGCTGAATAGTTCCGAGAGAAAAAAGCTATGCTTAAATCTTATAAACACTACCAGGATATGCTGGGTATTTTACTCGAGGGTTGCCAGATTATCGGCTTTGACTGGCGTTATCTGTATCTGAACGACGTCGCAGTCAGACACAGCCGCAAGACTAAAAAAGAGTTGCTGGGCCGCACCATGATGGAGATGTACCCTGGCATTGAGGATACGGAAATGTTTGCGAAGCTAAGAGATTGCATGGAAAAACGTACCCCCCACCGGATAGAAAATGAATTTACCTTTCCTGACGGGAGCAAAGGCTGGTTTGATCTCATCATGGAGCCAGTACCCGAGGGTGTATTAATACTCTCATGGGACATCACCGAGCACAAGCAAATTGAGAGACTGTTCTTGGAGATAATCAATAGTTCACCTGTTGGCATATATATAATCCAGGACAGAGGGTTTAGACTTGTGAACACTGCCTTCCAGAAAAGTGTAGGCTACACTGAGAGTGAACTGTTAGATATAGATCCTTTCGACATTGTCCATCCTGAGGATAGGGAAATGGTTAGGGAAGATGCGGTGAAGATGTTGAAAGGGGAGCGCGTTTCTCCGTATCAATACAGATACCTGTGTAAAAGCGGCGAGAGTAGATGGGTTGCTGAGCAACTCACATCCATCCAGTTCCAGGGCAAGAGAGCCACTTTAGGAAATTTTATGGATGTTACGGAGCATAAGCTGGCTGAGGAAAAACTGGGACAAAGTTATGAAAGGTTACAAAAAGCTATGGATGGAACCATCCAGGCTATGGCTTCGATAGTTGAAATAAGGGACCCTTATACATCTGGACATCAGCAACGGGTGGCTAGGCTTGCCTCGGCTATAGCTGAAGAGATGGGGCTTCCAAAAGAACAGATTGAAATAATCCGTATATCTGGGATTCTTCATGACATCGGCAAAATATATATTCCGGCCGAAATCATGAGTAAGCCTGGTAAATTGAGCGATTCTGAGATGAATATGATCAAAGCTCATCCTCAGGTCGGTCGTGACATATTGAAAACATTGGAATTGCCCTGGCTTATTTGCCCAATGGTACTTCAACACCACGAAAGGATGGATGGCTCTGGCTATCCCAAAGGTCTGTCAGGCGAAAGTATTACATTGGAAGCGAGGATCCTGGCTGTGGCTGATGTTGTCGAAGCAATGGCATCCCATCGACCCTATAGACCGGCTCTAGGTATAGAGAAGGCATTAGAGGAGATATCACAGAAGAGAGGTTTGCTTTATGATTCTCGAGTGGTAGATGCTTGCATTAAGCTTTTTAGCGAGAAGAAGTTTGACCTATAATTTTCCTACGGAGGTTTTGGTGTGAAGGAGGAAGCAAGCGTTTTAATAGTGGATGATGAGTTGGGACCCCGGGAATCTCTAAGGATGATCCTAAAGCCCATTTCTAATGTATACACTGCTGAAAACGGAGAGAAGGCCCTGGAATTTATAAGACAAGAGCCTGTAAATTTGGTGACATTAGATCTCAAGATGCCAGGGATTCCTGGTATAGAAGTGTTAAAGGAGATAAAAGGTTATAACCCTGACATCGAGGTAATTGTCCTTACAGGTTATGGAAGCCTGAATACAGCGGTAGAAGCCTTGAGATATGGTGCCTTAGACTACATCGATAAACCCTTTAATATACCTCAAGTTGAGGAAGCTGTAAAAAAGGGGTTTAAAAGATACAAAATTAATATCCTGAGCCGTATGCTGACTCAAACGTTAAATATCTCAAAGGAGGAAATACAAGGGGTTATAAAAATGGGGCATACACAACTGGAAATGCAACTCCTATACGCTGAAAAGCTGACAGTTTTAGGCCAATTAACCCCTTAAGATTGCCCATGAGATTAACAACCATCTACAGATTATATATGGAATGGCCCAACACGGTTTGATGGAAACGAAAGAAAGAGGAGAGGTATTCAATAAGTATTTTGAGAGCATTTTTACAGAGGCTGAAAAAATAGACCATATTGCGCAACAACTGATGAAATATGGGAGACCACCCGAACACAAGGAAGATAGGATAAATATCCAGAAAATCCTGGATCATTCTCTTAATTTATTAAGGGATTTTGGAGAGACTAAAAGATTCCATGTCCACAGGTTTTGTCGGGAGGCTTTGCCCTTAATTAGAGGAGACAAATTTCAATTAGAGCAGGTTTTTATAAACATAATCATAAATGCCTCCCATGCTATGGAGAAGACAACAAATAAGAAATTAATTGTTGAAACAGGCATTAGCTCAGATAGACACTCTATTGAGGTGACTGTTTCTGATACAGGATGTGGAATAAAAGAAGAAAATATGGAAAGGATATTTTCCCCCTTTTTTACAACAAAAGAAGCGGAAAAAGGTAAAGGGCTTGGGCTGTCTATTGTTAAAACTTTTGTAGAGAAACATCAAGGGCGTATCGAGGTAAAGAGTAAATTAGATAAGGGTACAAGCTTTAAGGTTATTCTGCCTATAGACTTGGATAATAAAGATAGTAAGAAGGAGCCTCAGGCTTAGAAAGAAGGTGATTTAGATGGAAAGCAGATTATTTAGGTGTACAGAATGTAATGAACTTACTAACATGACAGAACACGACTTCTCGGCTGAATACCATTGCGATAAGGAAAAGGATTGCTTTATTGAACTGGTAAAGAACGACAGAGAGCCGTTCATAACGAAGCACAAGCGTCACAAAGTAGAAGAGCTGAAGGTAAACGGGTCCTCTTTTATCAGCGATCGCCCCTATTCCGAACCTTTAAAAACCAGTTATTTTGAGGCAACTAATGGCAGAGAAGATTTTGTAATAAAAAGGTGGAGAGATAGAATTGAATCTCCACTGAGATATGAGATTGCCGAAGGATATATTGAGGTAACAAATAAATCGGTGATACATTGTGAGAACATTAGAAAACAAATTCAGGCAGAAATAAATCCCCTTATATCCCAGGATAAGATAACCCGTTTAATCCAGGTAGTAGAGAGGGTTATTTCACAATTAGACCCGAAGAGTCTACTAAAAGACTCTTTAGAATTGGACCACCCTCTTGTTCTTTATTGTAAACTGAAGAACAGTGTGATAAAGAGTATTGTTGAACTAAGTAAAGATATATTTAAAGGAGAAGAATTTAAAAAGATAAGAGATTTTATCTATGATAATAGTGATTATGCCGGTGTAATGGCGCCTCTGGTTAAGCGTCAGTTTACAATAAAGCCCTCTCCACAAATAGGAAAAAGATTCAAAAAAGAGGTTGTTATTCCAACAGAGATTGGCCAGGGAGATATTCTTACCCTCTAAAGGATCTCTTCTCTAAAGGCACAGGTTTTCAGACCTCCTGCAAAAATGATGGCTTCGTAAAAAGTCGAAAAAATCCCTCTCCCTCGATGGGAGAGGGTTGGGGTGAGGGTGCAAAAGGCACTAATTCAACTACTTACATCCCCCTCTCCTTCATCCCCTCCCACAAGGGGAGGGGAAATGTGACTTTTTACGAGTTCATCAAAAATCAAAAAAACAAAAAATTTTTACTTGACAATAAAGGTAGTGGTTGTTATTTTATTAAATACTAGCACTCTTTCACAAAGAGTGCTAACTTGATAAGATATCTTAATTTTTAAATAGGTGGGGCAATGGCTGAAACATTATTAGAGAGAAGCACAAACATCCTACATGCCATAATTAATGAATACATTTTAACAGGTGAACCGGTGGGTTCTCGTACTATTTCAAAGAAGTATAATCTGAGTCTAAGCCCTGCTTCTATAAGGAATGCTATGGCAGACCTTGAAGAAATGGGGCTTTTGTCTCAACCTCATACATCAGCAGGGAGAATTCCTACAGATGAAGGGCTGCGTTACTACGTAGATTGTATTTTAAAAGTCAGAGAGCTTACCAAACAAGAAAAGGAGACTATTAAGAGTCGATATCGACCTTTAAACCTGGAGATTACAGATGTTATGAAAGAGACTTCATTGGTTCTCTCTAAAATCTCCCGATATACCGGAATCGTTTTGGCCCCCAAATTTAATAATAGAATCTTTAAACATATAGAATTTATTAAACTCAATGAGAATCAGATACTGATTGTCTTTGTTTCAAAAGCAGGGATCGTTGATAATAAGGTTGTCGAAATAGAAGAAAATCTTTCTCAAGATGAGTTGTACAAGTTTACCCGATACCTAAATGAAATCTTGACCGATCTAACCTTAAGCGAAGTAAGGGAGAAGATCATCGATGAGATGAAAAAGGAAAGCAATATGTATGACCGGTTACTGTCGAGGGCTTTAAAAATAAGTCAAAAGGTCTTTGGCAACTACCGGGAGGATGATATCTATATAGGTGGAAAGTGTAATATCTTTGAATTCCCTGAATTCTGTGATGTGGAAAAGATGAAAACTATTTTACGTACCTTTGAAGAGAAGAACATCTTGATAAAGTTGTTGGATAAAGCAATGGAAACAGATGGAATCCAGATTTTTATTGGTACAGAAAGTCAATCTCAGGAAATGAAGGGGTGCAGTATAGTGATCTCTCCTTATACCTGGAAAGATTATGCTCTAGGTACCCTTGGGGTAATTGGACCAACCAGGATGAACTATTGTGATGTCGTTCCAATAGTCAATTATACTGCTAAAATGGTCAGTAAAATAATGGATACAAGATACTAAATGTCAAGTCAGTCCTGTAAAAGGACAACAGAAATCAAGCCTTTAACTGGGGCAGTAATCAGGATGGAAGTAATGAATGAAAAAGAACCGGGCAACAAGCCCAAAAAAGGCAAAAAAGTAGAGACAGGGAGTCAGGTTACAAAAGAGGAGGAGGAAGAGAAGGAAGACCGGGAAGAAGAATTGAAAAAACAGCTTCAGGCCAGAGAGAAAGAGGCAGCAGAAAATTTCGACAGATTGTTGCGAACACGGGCCGAATTTGAGAATTATAAAAAAAGGATGGAGAGAGAGAGGGCAGATACAATAAAGTTCTGTAATGAGAACCTTATAAGGGATATGTTGCCTATCGTTGACAACCTGGAGATGGCATTAAAGCATGGGGAAAATTCTAGTCCCAATAATTCAAAACCCCTGGTTGAAGGGGTAGAGATGGTCTTAAACCAATTGATGAAGAGTCTGGAAAAATTCGGTGTTACCAGTTTTTCTTCCGTTGGAGAAAAATTTGACCCCAATCGGCATGAAGCAATGATGCAAGTTGAAAGCGATGAGCACGAGGTCAATTCCGTTGTTTCAGAGTTCCGGAAGGGCTACTTTTTAAAAGATAGGCTTCTTAGGCCGGCAAAGGTTACAGTTACTGCATCACGTGTAAAATCAGGTACAGAGAATGGTCCGCCAGAGGCGGAGTAGCAAATGAGGATAAAACAACAACTAGTGGAATGTCCCTTTAATACCTTTACTATGAATTACTATAAATATTCCCTCCCCCTTGATGGGGGAGGGGCAGGGTGGGGGTGAAGAATC
>Ga0210015_1001570_pt1 | contig 22482 bp, 21 predicted proteins | sample CryGeymeta201522_FD_185471 | JGI IMG/M metagenome (GOLD analysis project Ga0210015, IMG submission 185471) | Groundwater microbial communities from Crystal Geyser aquifers in Utah, USA - Crystal Geyser metaG 2015-22 (SPAdes) (version 2) | ecosystem: Environmental > Aquatic > Deep subsurface >... | reverse complement strand
ACACTGGCGTTTTCGAGGCGGCTCGCTATGGGATAGATCGCTTGAAGGAAATCGTCCCGATCTGGAAGAAGGAGTTCGGCCCAAACGGTGAATTTTGGGTCGAAGGAGATCACTTCCCAACGCCAGGCGAGTGAAGCGTGGCTTGTATGCTCTTTGACGTTTCTTGCACCAACTGTGGCCAGGCTTATCCCCCGGAGGGGTTTCCCTATCGTTGTCCAAGCTGCGGCGGATTGTACGACTCGCCTTCGCCACTGAAATTCGACCCTGCCCAGGTAGATTGCTCTCAGCCGGGCATCTGGCGCTACCGGCATACCTTCGGCCTGCCGGATGATGTTGAAGCTGTCTCGCTGGGTGAAGGGAACACGCCTTTGGTCTGGGCGGAAGCCTTCGGCCGCCGGGTGGCCTTCAAGTGCGAATTCTTGAACCCGACCGGTTCTTTCAAGGATCGTGGCTCAGCGGTCATCGCCGCGTGGTTGCGCTCGCGCGGCATCCGCGAAGTAGTGGAAGACTCGTCCGGCAATGCCGGGGCTTCACTGGCGGCCTATGCCTCCCGTGCTGGGATCAAAGCGCAGATTTTTGTGCCCGAATCGGCCTCCGGCCCGAAGCGGACGCAGATCGAAGCTTACGGCGCGGAACTGACGCTGGTCCCTGGCACGCGCACGGACGTGGCGGAAGCCGTGAAAAAAGCGGCTGATACAGGTGCAAGCTATGCCAGCCACGCTTATCTGCCTTTCAACATCCCTGGTTATGCTACCGCCGCCTATGAGATCTTCGAGAAGTTGGACAACCAGATGGCCGGCGCGGTGATCGTTCCTGCGGGGCAGGGAGGTTTGTTGCTCGGTCTGGCGCGCGGTTTTGATGCACTGCGCATAGCCAGTAATTTAAGATCATCCCCCAAGCTGATTGGCGTTCAGGCGCGGGCGTGCGCGCCGCTGTGGGTTATGTTCACGGCGGGAGTCGAGAGATCTGGGTACGTGCCAGAAAACAGCACACAGGCCGAGGGGGTGCGGGTGAGTTTCCCGCTGCGCGGCGGGGCGGTGGTTGCAGCCGTGAAAGAGTCGGGCGGGATGATCGTCGCTGCAGATGAAGAAGATATCCTGCCTGGGCGTGACGCGCTCGCCCGGCTTGGGTTCTACGTCGAGCCAACTTCGGCCATCGTCTGGTCTGCCCTGGCGCAGACCATTCGAGATTTGGCCGATCCGGTCGTTGTGGTTTTGACCGGTTCCGGCCTGAAGTACGGGTAAAATTATGTCCGACATCCAATCCTTCAGCAAACGTTTGATCGAGAACCTGGAACGCGTCATCGTCGGCAAACGGCAGACGGTCGAGCTGACCGTCATAGGCTTGCTGTGCCAGGGCCACGTGTTGATCGAAGATGTGCCCGGCGTGGGCAAGACGGTGCTGGCGCGCAGCCTGGCGAAATCGCTGGGCTGTACCTTCAACCGTTTGCAATTCACGCCGGATATGCTCCCCAGCGATGTGACCGGCGTCTCGATCTACAACCAGTCCAACCGCAAGTTCGAGTTCCGCAATGGCCCGATCTTTGCCCAGATCGTGCTGGTGGACGAGATCAACCGCGCCACGCCGAAGACGCAGGCTGCCCTGTTGGAGGCGATGGAAGAGCGCCAGGTCACGGTGGATGGGATAACGCACGGTCTGCCCAGCCCGTTCATGGTCCTGGCGACCCAGAACCCGATCGAGTACGAGGGCACCTTCCCGCTGCCCGAAGCGCAATTGGACCGTTTCCTGCTGCGCGTCCGGTTAGGCTACCCCAACCCCCTGGACGAGATCGAGGTGCTCGAACGCCAGCAACTGAGACACCCGATCGAGAGCCTCGCGCCGGTCATCAAAGTGGCTGAATTGCTGGCGGCGATGGAAGCGATCAAGGAAATTTACATCTCCTCGCCGGTCAAGCGCTACATTGTGGATTTGATGAATCGCACGCGCCAGAACAATGACGTTTACCTGGGCGCCAGCCCGCGCGGCAGCCTGGGCCTTTTCCGCACTGGACAGGCGCGCGCTGCGTTGGATGGCCGCGATTACGTCTTGCCGGATGACATAAAAGCGCTGGCGGTGTCCGTCCTGGCGCACCGCATCATCGTCAGCCCGGCGGCGCGGCTGCGCGAACTCAGCTCGGAGCGCATCGTGACCGAGATCCTGGATAACCTGCCCGTGCCGGGCGGGGATTACGAGGAACCGATCAAGTGACACCTGTCCGGGGTACACGCTGGTTCCTGTTGGCATTGATCCTGGTTGGCCTGCTGGGTTGGATCGTGGGCGGCTCGGTGCTATTTGCGCGCCTGGCTTACTTTGGCATCCTGTTCATGGCAGGCGCCTATCTTTGGTCGTCGCTATCCATGCGCGGGATACGTTTCAATCGTCAAGCCCGCCTGCTGCGCGCCAGTGTAGGTGACTTGTTCGAGGAGCGTTTTGAAATCGTCAATTTAGTGCGGCAATCCTGCGCCTGGCTGGAAATTGACGATCAATCCGCTTTGCCGCTGGCGGAGGGTTCCCGTTTGTTGACCCGCATCGCCGGGAGGCAGAAGCGTTCGTATACCGCTCGCACCTGGTTGACGCGGCGCGGCGCCTTTCCGCTCGGGCCAACCGTGCTGACTTCAGGCGATCCGTTTGGGTTGTTCACTTTGCAGACGCGCTCACCCGCGCGGGATGTGCTGGTGGTCTTGCCGATGATGGTCTCCATTTCGGCGTTTCCGGTCCCGCCCGGCTTGCTGCCGGGTGGAAAGGCGATCCGCCAAAAAACGATGGATGTGACCCCGCACGCGGCCGGCGTGCGCGAGTACGTGCCAGGCGATCCGATGAAGCGCATCCATTGGCCGAGCACCGCGCACCGTCAACGGTTGATGGTCAAGGAATTCGAGCAGGACCCGCAGGCTGAGATCTGGCTTTTCCTGGATGCCCAGCGCGCCGTCCATGCGGCCTTGCCTCAAAGCAAGATGCAGCCCTTGGGGGAATTATGGTGGATGCACCAGCGTGTGCGCATCAAGTTGCCAGAGGATAGCTTCGAGTACGCCGTCAGCGCGGCCGCCTCGCTGGCGCGGTACTTTCTGGCCGACCGGCGCGTGGTAGGATTGGCCTGCGCGGGCGGAAAGTTTACCGTCGTTCCGGCTGAACGCGGCGAGCGCCAGGTCGGCAAGATCATGGAGACCCTGGCCTTTCTCCAGGCCGAAGGCGATTTGCCCCTGCTGGGACTGGTCACCATGCAAGCCAAATTGTTACCTATGGGTAGTGGCGTGATTTTGATCACGCCTTCGGTCAAATCCGATTTTCTCCTGGCGATTGAAAATCTACAACGCTGGAATCTACGTCCGGTAGTGGTCTTATTGAAATCAGAAACCTTCGGAGGCGCAGAGGGGGATGCGACCATCCTCGAAGCCTTGTTCAAGCGTAATATCCCTATTTGCCAGATCGGCTGCGGCGACGATCTTGCTTCTGCTCTGACGCAGCCGGCCGCCTATTTCCGGCGGCCGCCTATCCCCAACCCCGCTGCCTATATCGTGTAGAGTGTGCCTGAATCCTGCTTCCGAGCGCCGTCTATACGAGTACTCTTGAAAAACTATCACAATCGCGAAGATTTTGTGCGCAGCACCTACTCGGTAGCGCGATATTCATATCGCCCTTTGGTTGCGGAATGAATTCCGCGTTACGATTGGAGTGACTAAATGACATCAAATCTGGACAAACTTCACAGGCTACGCCAGGGCAATGCCGCCTGGCAATGCGCCGCGCGTCGCGCCCCTTTCTGGATCATGCCCAAAGACCGGCCTCCCTACCGCCCCTTTATCATCCTGGTTGTAGATCAGGATACGGAATTGATCTACAAGACCGACATCCAGGAAGAACGCCCCACGCCTGAGGCCATCCTTGAGATCCTGTTCAAAGCGATGCAAGGCACCCTGTTGAACCTGTGGCATCGCGGCCGGCCAGCGCGCATCCTGGTGGACGACGCCAAACTGGCGCAGGTCTTGGCGCCGCGTTTAGCCGAACTGGAGATTCGCTGTGACTATCGCGCAACATTGCCGCAAGCCAACAGCGCCTTGCTGGAGATGGAAGAGCACGCAACGAAGCGGAAACCGATTCCAGGATTGTTGAGCATCCCCGGCGTCACTGTACCGCTGGCGGCAGAATTTTTTGCTGCCGCCGCCGACTATTACCGCCAGAAACCCTGGCGCTGGATGGAAAATTGGCTGCCGATCGCGGTACGCTACCCACCCGACGGACGGGCGCGCTACGCCCTTGTGCTGGGGAGAGGCGGCGAGACTTACGGGCTGTCAGTGTACGAATCGCTTGAAGATGTGGATATTGTGCTTTCGGACACTTCGCCAGAAAAGCACGCCCCACTGGTCCCCTGGTTTAGCCTGGTTTTGGACGAAGCGACAGGGATGTCGTTCGCCGACTTGGATGCGATCGAGCAGTACGGCTGGCCGGTGGCTGGGGAGAAAGCCTACCCCATGGCGATCAAAGCGACCCCGAAGAGCGATTGGGGCGAGCTTCCATCCGCTTCGGAACTGGCCTGGCTGGCAGCCGCCTTACGCGTCCTCCCCGATTTCGTGACCCGACACCTTCACGCCGAGCGCGGAATGCCGCGGCCAGCCCACGCGACTTACTCACTGTCAGGCGTCCACGGCGGCCAAAAAATCGCCCTGCGCTTCCCGGCAGAAGCACAATCGACGCCGCCGGATGCCGATACGGCCGGTTCATCTAATGCAGATCAAGATGCCGACATGGAAGAATTGGAAAAATTCATCCAGGATTGGCACTGGGACGAAGCCTCTCACGAAATCGCCCGGCAGATGGGCGCATTCCTGTTTCAGTTCCTCGACCACCTGGAAGCCAGCGGACTTTCCCGACAGACGATGCGCAAGCATGAAAGTAACTGCTGGTGTATCGGCTGGCTCGAGTGCGGTTACGGCTACCACGACTCTTTCACCCCCGCCATTTTTCTGGGCGGACCATCGTATGAGAACGAATTCCGACGCAAGGTAAGCGATTCTAAATACGCGCTGAACTCGTACCGGGCCACATGGCGCAAGCTCGAGCGGTACGTCCTTTCCTTGGGATATGAAGAATCTTGAGCCAAATATGACACAAACTCCTATTCATCCATTGGATTTGAACTTCCTCAATCGCAAAGAGGCGATCGCGGCCTATCTGATCCGGCATTCAGGCGGGGCGGTAATGGTCGAATCAGGCCCCGGGTCCACGATAGAAGCGCTGAAAGCCGACCTCGCGGCGCTCGGCCTGATCCCGCGCGATGTCACCCACGTGCTGTTGACACACATTCATCTGGATCATGCCGGGGCTGCGGGCTGGCTGGCTCAACAGGGGGCGCAGGTTTGCGTTCATCCGGTTGGCGCGCCGCACATGCTCGATCCGCAGAAACTGCTCACCAGCGCCCTGCGCCTCTACGGTGATAAAATGGATTCCCTGTGGGGCCAATTCCTGCCCGTGCCGCCGGATAAATTGACCGAGGTGCAGGACGGCCAGGAGATCGCCATTGGAGGCCTGCGCTTTACCGGCATCCACACGCCCGGCCACGCCAGGCACCACGTCGCCTACCTGTTCGAGGATGTGTGCTTCACGGGCGACATCGGCGGTGTTCGCATCCCTGGGTCGCCGTACCTGCGCCTGCCCCTGGTGCCGCCGGAGACTCATATCGAGGACTGGCGCGCCAGCCTGCTGAGACTGCGCCAGATCGGTTTCCGACGTGTGGCCCCCACCCATTTCGGCATCTATGACGACGCCGCAACCCACCTGACCCTGGGCCTGCGTACCCTCGACGAGACCGAGCGCTGGCTGGAACGGGAAATGCCCGCCGATCCTCCCATCGAAACCCTGCGTGAGCATTTCGTGCTGTGGCTTCAGGAACAGGGCCTTGCCGCGGGAATCACCGGGAAAAACCTGAAGCTGTACGAAATTGCCAACCCCACCTGGATGGGTGCGGATGGGTTGCTGCGCTATTGGCGCAAATTCCGGGTGGCATCATAGTGTGATATATTTCACATAATGTCTGGCTGGTTTACACTTGACGATAAAGCTTCCGGGCCTGATACTTGGTAGGTTTACAGGCAATCCTGTTTAGTCAAGAGGGTCGGGCTCACACGCCCGACGGCATGCCCGCAGGGTGCTTCGCGAGGAGCCGTCTCTACGGGCTTATCCAAACGGTTTTACAGAGAGGAGAATGTTTGCATGCAGCACTTTCTAGCCGTATCCGATCATTCTTCGCAAGAACTCCAGGATCTGCTCAACCTGGCGATCCGCTTGAAAAAAGAATACTTTGCAGGAGGCAATCAACCCCTGCTGAAAGGCAAGGTGCTCGGTATGATCTTCCAGAAGCCGAGCCTGCGCACGCGCGTTTCGTTCGACATGGCCATGCGCCACCTGGGAGGGGATGCCCTGTACCTCTCGCCGAACGAGATCGGCCTCGGCAAGCGCGAGTCCATTGCCGATGTCGCCCGTGTCCTCTCCGGCTACGTTCACGCCATGATGGCGCGCGTCTTTGACCATGCCCACATCCTTGAGCTGGCGCAGTGGTCATCTGTGCCAGTCATCAATGGCTTGAGCGACTACAACCATCCCTGCCAAGCGATGGCCGACGCGCTCACCATCCAGGAGAAGTTCGGCAAGGGCAAAAAGTTGAACGTCACCTTCGTCGGCGATGGCAACAACGTGGCTGTCTCGCTGATGCACATCAGCGCTAAACTGGGTTGGAACTTTACCATTGCGAATCCAGAAGATTACGACATACGCGCGGACGCCGTCGCGCTGGCGAAAGAAATCGCGTCTGAAACGGGCAGCAAGCTGACGTTCCTGCGCGACCCGCATGCCGCCGTGCGCGGCGCTCACGTCATCTATACGGATACCTGGACCAGCATGGGCCAGGAGGAGGAAACCGCCAAACGCGAGAAAGTCTTCCCGCCCTATCAGGTCAATGCCGGGTTGGTCAGCGAGGCCGACAAGGATGTGATCGTCATGCACTGCCTGCCGGTGCACCGCAGCCACGAGTTGACCGACGAGGTCGCGGATGGCCCACATTCGGTCATCTTTCCCCAGGCGCACAACCGGCTCCATGCGCAAAAGGCGATCCTGGCGCGCTTGTTTGAGGTGGCATGAAAACCAAAGAATACATCGAACTCGAGGAGCACTACGGCGCGCACAACTATCACCCATTGGATGTTGTCCTGACGCGCGGCGAGGGCGTGTGGGTCTACGACGTGGACGGCAGGCGTTATCTGGATTGCTTGAGCGCATATTCGGCGGTCAACCAAGGACATGTCCACCCGAAGATCCTGGCGGCCATGCAGGAACAGGCGAAGAAAATCACCCTGACCTCGCGCGCTTTCCGCAATGACCAACTGGCTTTATTTTATAAAGAACTCTCCGACTTGACCGGCTACGAGATGTCCCTGCCGATGAACTCCGGCGCGGAGGCGGTCGAGACGGCCCTGAAGCTGGCGCGCAAATGGGCTTATCAGGTCAAGGGCGTCCCGCGTTATGAGGCAGAGATCATCACTTGCGCCGGGAACTTCCATGGGCGCACGATCACAACCATTTCTTTTTCGACCGAGCCGCTATATCGCGACGATTTCGGCCCGTTCACGCCCGGTTTTATCACCGTCCCTTACGGAGACGCGAGCGCGGTCGAGAAGGCGATCAATCCGAACACGGCGGCCATTATTCTGGAACCGATCCAGGGTGAAGGCGGCGTGATCGTACCGCCGGCAGGCTACCTGTCTCGCGTGGCCAGTTTCTGCAAGAAGAACAATGTTCTTTTGATCGCCGACGAAATCCAGACCGGCCTCGGGCGCACCGGAAAGCTCTTTGCCTGCCAGCACGAAGACGTGCGCCCGGATGTGACCGTGATCGGCAAGGCGCTTTCGGGCGGCTTTTATCCGGTCTCGGCCGTTCTGGCGGATCGTGCCCTCCTGGGCCTTTTCACGCCTGGGGAACACGGCTCGACCTTTGGAGGCAATCCGCTGGCGGCGGCGATTGCGCGTGCGGCCTTGAAGGTTATCGTGGAGGAGAAATTGGTCGAGAGCGCTGCCCAGGTGGGCGAGTACTTCATCGAGCAATTGAGCGAGATTCCCAGCCCGCATGTCAAGGAAGTGCGCGGCAAGGGGCTGCTGATCGGCGTCGAGTTGAAACACGAGTCCGGAGGTGCGCGTCGCTTCTGCGAGGCGTTGCAAGATAAAGGTATTCTTGCCAAGGAGACGCACGAGCACGTTATCCGCTTTGCGCCGCCGCTGGTGATTGATAAAGAGACAATTGATTGGGCTTTGCCCCGCATCCGTGAAGTGCTCAATTCGCATTAGAAAGGATTTTGGTATGAACATTGGCATTCCAAAAGAGCGACGCCCATTTGAATTTCGGGTTGGTATGACGCCCGCCGGGGTGGAGGCTTTGACCAAACTCGGGCATCCTTGCTACGTCGAACACGAGGCCGGGCTGGGCGCCGGCTTCAGTGACCTGGACTACGAGCGCGCTGGAGCGAGAATCGTCTATTCCGCCGAGGAGGCCTTCGGGCGCGCCGACCTCGTTCTGAAAGTGGCACGACCATTGTCGGAAGAACTACAGTGGCTGCCTCCACGAACGGCTCTCGCCGGGTTGTTGCACCTGAACTCGGCCCGCCAAGAAAAGGTCGTCATGCTCCAGCAGAAGGAAATTACCGCAATCGCCTACGAACAGATCCAATTAGAAAATGGCTTCTTTCCGGTGCGAGCACCTCTGAGTCAGATCGGCGGATATCTGGCAGCCCAAATCGGTGCACGGTTACTGCAAAACAATTCGGGGGGCAAGGGCATTCTTATGGGTGGGATGCCGGGCATTCCGCCGGCGGAGGTCGCAGTGGTCGGTGCAGGCCTCTCCGGCACTTGCGCTGTCCAAGGTTTCCTGGGAATGCGTGCCCATGTGACCGTTTTGGATACCGATCTAAATGCCCTGCAGCGCATTTACGAGCGCTTCCCGGGCGTGGTGACGATGGTCTCCAACCCGCGCAACCTGGCGCGCGTCTGCTGCTACGCGGATCTCATCGCAGCGACAATATTGGTTCCCGGCAAGCGGCCGCCGGTGATCATCACGCGTGAGATGGTGCGCTCGATGAAACCGCGCTCGGTCATCATGGATATCAGCATTGACGAGGGTGGCTGCGTCGAGACCTCGCGGCCGACTACCCACGAATCCCCCTATTACCTGGACGAAGGCATCATCCATTATTGCGTCCCCAATATCCCCAGCGTCGTTGCCCGGACCGCGACGTATGCCTTCCTCAACGCCGCCTTCCCATTCATCCTGAAGATCGTCAATGAGGGTATTGACAAAACTCGGGAAGAAGATCCGGCGATTGCGAATGGAACGGTTGTCTACCACGGTAAACTCCGCTCGAATATGCGCTTCAGCTCGAGTTCGTAATGGTAGCTAACTGCGCTACCATAGCGCGGCCTCCAGCCGCAACCAAATTGGGGTGTCGTTGCGAGATCCGTTCTGCCTGCACCGTGCGCAGGCACAGGTGTGCGACGAAGCAATCCCCTCGCGGGCCAGGAGATTGCTTCGCACACCGTCCTGCGTTCGGTGCAGGGAAGTGCGCTCGCAACGACACCATAAACCAAAATCTTCGCGATCGGCGTAGTTTTTCAAGGGTAATACTATGATGGAGTGACCTCATGGATTGGCACAATATTTATCAATCAAAGATCGTCAGCGCGGAAGAAGCGGTTCGAGCAATAAAATCGGGCAACCGCATCTTTATGACCGGCAATGTTTCTGTGCCGAAAACGGTGCTCGCCGCATTGGTTAAACATGCTCCTGACTTGAAGGATGTAGAGATTTGTCAGGCCCTGACGATTGGGCCGGCGGATTACGTTGACCCGGCGATGGAAGGCCACCTGCGGGTTAACACCATGTTCATCAGCGACAATATCCGCAAGGCTGTGCATGAAGGACGCGTGGACTTCACCCCGGTTTTACTTTCTGAATTCCCGCTCCTGTTTAAGAACGGCTTCTTGCCGGTGGATGTAGCAATGATACACGTTTCCCCGCCGGACGAGCATGGCTTCTGCAGCCTGGGTGTCGAGGTCGGCTTGACGAAGTCTCCGGCCGAATCGGCTAACATAATCATCGCCGAGGTCAATGAGCAAATGCCGCGCACGCTGGGCGATTCGTTCATCCACGTCAGCCGCTTGAATTACATCGTGCCGGTCAATTACCCCATCCCTGAACTGCCGATGGGAGACGAAGGGCCTTCCGACGTGATCGAGAAGATCGCCGGTTTCATCGCCGAGCTGATCCCGGACGGCGCGACCATGCAGATGGGCATCGGCGCGATCCCGGATGCTGTCTTGAAATATCTTTATTCCAAGAAAGACCTGGGCGTCCACAGCGAACTGTTCTCGGATGGCGTGATTGATCTGGTGGATGCGGGTGTGCTGACCAACGCCCGCAAGAGCCTGCATCCGGGCAAGATTGTGGCGGGTTTTATCCTCGGCACGAAAAGGCTGTATGACTGGGTGGACGATAATGCCATGATCGAGTTCCACCGCACCGAGTACGTCAACGATCCGTTCGTCATCGCGCAGAACGAACGCATGGTGGCGATCAACTCGGCCATCGAAGTAGACTTGACCGGTCAGGTCTGTGCGGATAGCATCGGGCCGAAGCTCTACAGCGGTGTTGGTGGGCAGTTGGATTTCATCTACGGCGCTTCCCGCTCGAAGGGCGGCGTGCCGATCATTGCCCTGCCCAGTTCCACGACCTTGCGTGACGGGACGCCCATCAGCCGCATCGCAGCCATGCTCAAACAAGGCGCCGGCGTGGTCACTTCGCGCAACCATGTCCGCTATATCATCACCGAATACGGCGTGGCCGATCTTTACGGCAAATCCATCCGCCAGCGCGCCAATGCGTTGATAAAAGTTGCCCATCCCGATTTCCGCGCTGACCTGGAGAAGCAGGCCAGGGAATTGAACTATATTTAGTGTATTCCGAAGGTGCGGCTCCCATGCCGCACGATATCGGGCGTGGGAGCCCGACCGACAACCGATTCTCATGGAACGCAAAGCCAAGATCGTCGCTACGATAGGGCCAGCCAGCCAGGATGACGCCGTCCTCGAGCGCCTCATCCAGGCTGGGATGGACATGGCGCGGCTGAACTTCTCGCACGGCACTCAAGCCGAGCACGCCGCGCGGATCTCGAGCCTGCGGCACATCGCCGGACGCCTGGGTACGGCCCTGGCCATTCTCCAGGATCTGCAGGGGCCGAAGATCCGCGTCGGCGCGCTGCCTGCCCCGCTGACACTGGTCGCTGGGCAAGAAATCATCCTGTATCCCCAAGAAGAGCCATTACGTTTTACGCATCACGCTTCACGCATCACGCATCACGCCTCACACGTCAATCCCCCCGCATCACGAGACGCCATACCAGTTGACTTTCCCGAACTCTTTCAAAGCGTTTCTCCAGGCGACCGCATCTTGATGGATGATGGGCACCTTGAGTTGATCGTTCAGCAGGCAGATGGGAAAACGGTCACGGCGCAGGTCAAAACCGGCGGCGTGTTATCTTCGCATAAGGGCATCAACCTCCCAGGCATCCGGTTGGATATCCCCAGCTTCACTGAAAAAGATGCGCAAGACCTGGCTTTTGGCCTTTCGCTGGGCGTAGATGCTGTAGCCGTTTCTTTTGTACGCAGTGCACAAGACGTTATCCAGGTACGCCAGGCCATAGAAAAGTTGTCGCCCCACAACTTCCCCTTTCTGGTGGCGAAATTAGAGCGTCCCGAAGCGTTGGATGACTTGGAAGGAATCCTGAACATCGCGGATGGCGTCATGGTGGCGCGCGGCGATCTGGGGGTCGAGATGGCCCCGGAAGATGTGCCCGGGGCGCAGAAACGGATCATCCAGGCCGCCAACCGGCGCGGGAAGCTGGTCATTACCGCCACACAGATGCTCGAATCGATGATCCACAACCCATTGCCGACGCGCGCCGAAGCTTCTGACGTAGCCAACGCCGTCTTCGATGGCACGGACGCGGTCATGCTCTCCGCCGAGACCGCAGCGGGTGAGTATCCGGTTGAGAGTGTAGCCATGATGGATCGCATCGTCCGCCAGGCGGAAGCGGGTTTCACCGAGTGGGGGCATGTCCAGGTTATGGAGGCATCCGAACACGACGATGCGGCAGCCATGGCCAACGCGGCCCGTGAGCTGGCTCACGACCGGGATGTGACTGCGATTGCCGTCTTCACCCGCTCCGGCCGGACGGCTGCCCTGATGGCCAAGGCTCGCCCGTGTGTGCCGATCCTGGCTTTTACACCTGAACCCCAAACTTACCAACGCTTGGCGATGATGTGGGGAGTGACGCCCTATATTGTCCCCTTTGCGGATACGGTGGAGGAGATGATCGCGCACGTCGAAACTGCGCTGCGGGCCTCCGGCATCGTCCAGCCCGGCCAACAGGTGGTGCTCATCTCCGGCTTCCCGGTCGGGGCGATGCGTCCGCCGAATATGGCCCTGCTGCACACGGTGGAATAGTCAGAGAGATTTGACGAAAGTGCTATAATTGTACAAACGAGGTCAGAATGGAAACGCCCCAACTTTTTCAAGAAATTGCCTCTCTGCCACCAGAAGCGCAACAGCAGCTTCAGGATTTTGTGGCTTTCCTGAAAGCGCGTTATCCTACAATGTCGAGCGCAAAAGCCAGACGCCCCAAGTTAGCAGACGAGCCTTTTATCGGCATGTGGCGCGACCGCAAGGATATGGCGGATAGCACCACCTGGGTACGCCAACTCCGCCAGCGCGAGTGGGAGCGCGCGAAGTGAGTATGACTATGCAGCAACGGTGAGGGAACGCTATTCCCTGCTTGAGATCAACAACCCAATTCCGATCAACACGCCGCCGAGGATGAACAGCGGCGTGATTTTATCTCCAAGGAAAAACGCTCCCAAAATCGTCCCAACGACCGGCTGGGCGAAGAAGGTCAATGAGGCTGCGCTCGCATCGAGTGTGGCGAAGGCGGTGTTCCACAGGTACATGGCCAGCGCGGTGGAGATGATGCCCAGGAAGAGCACTCCGGCGACCACGCCCCAGCCAATCGGCCCGTAGCCCTGCGTCGCCGCCTCCCATGCCCCCAAGGGGAGGCTGACCGGCAGCCCGCCTGCAAACGTGATGAGGCTGACGCTTAACACGTCAATGTCGCGGGTGACCTTACGCACCAGCACTGAATACAGCGCCCAGGTCAGCGCAGCCGCCACCAGGCTCAGGTTGCCCCAGAACAGGTAGGGGGAGAGCTGCGCCGTGCGCGGGTCAACCCCCGAACTGCGGGGGTAAATAACAGCCAGCACGCCGAGCGAGGCGACGGTCAGCGCCAGCAGCCGGCGTGGGGTGATCTTTTCGCCGAGCATCAAAGCGGCAAAGAGAAGCACAAACGCCGGTGTGGCCGATGTGACCAGGGAACCATTCGCTGCCGTCGAGAGTTTCGTCCCTACAAATTGAAAACCGATGGAAATGCCATAACCTACAAAGCCAACGCCGAATACCTGCCAGAATTGCGCGCGGGTAATGCCGAATATTTTTGGCTCTCTGGGATTTGCCGTGATAGACCCCATATCTGGCGGTAAGCCGTAGGACAAATTGCCAATTTGTCCCACATTTGCCGCATCATCACGGAGATTCCCAATGAACCATATTTTTTCCCCAGAGCCAGTGTCGGGAGACACCGGACTCCGACTTAGAGGGGGCTTTCTGGTGTGCCTGAAAAGCAATACCCCGAACAATACCAAGATGCCCAGCACCAGCCTCAAGGTGATGAGCGAGAAGGGCGGGATGACATCCATGACGGCTTTGCTGACCACGTACATCCCGCCCCAGATGGAAGCAGCGGCGAGACCGGAGAGAAGGCCGAAGAGCGATCTTTGCATGTGTTCTCTTTTACGCGGTGGTGATGCTTGGCTGGCAGATTGTTAAATAAAGCGGTTTATTGCTTTGCCGGATTGCCAAATCCGGCATTATGACAGCTTCCATGGCTTGATTCCAGCCTGGATTTGGCAATCCAGGCCAGCAATTTGGTGGTGGTCGAAAAGTAAGTGATATGCTTTGTGGGGCGGGATGGAATCCCGCCAAATCGCGGGGATGCGGAATGCCATTCCGCACCACGTCACTTACTTGTGTACCACTACCAGCAATTTTATTCTCTTTGACAGGCAGCAAGACTGCCAATGCCCGGCTGGACTCCCGATGCCCGGCTGGACTCCCGATGCCCGGCTGAACCCCCGATGTTTGCCTGAACCCACGATGCTCGGCTGGACTGCCAAGTCCAGCCATTAAGCAAGGATGTTGCGCACATCATCAATCGGAATAATACAGGGTTCTTCTGTGTAATAAAACCTTGCACTTGACCAGAGGTAGTCTTCAGGGTTTTCGCTCAATTTCCAATGCTCTTGGCAGGGGTTGTTATGGATGTAGTTCATTTTCTGTTCGAGGAATTCGCTTGAAAAAACGTCTTTGGTGTTGTAATCATCTTCCCATACTTTGTGATTCTGTTTTTCAGGATGCTCCACTTTGTTCGCCAGGAGTCTTTTGGCTTCTGCATTGCGTTCCGCTTTAAGTTGACGCAGGATACGGTCCGATGTCTGCCGCTTGAAGTCTCTCATAAAATCTGAAAGCGGATCGTTCTGGGTAAATTGCCCAATGAAGTGGATGTGATTGGGCATGATGACGAAACAGTAAAGTTTGAGTCGCTTGCGGAGGCGAAAGCAGTCGAAGGTATCTACAATAATTCGCTTGATGACATCACGCTGGAAAATATGAAGGTAGTTCACCGCTTTGGTGGTGACGAAGTAGAAGTGATCGGGGTCAAAATTGGGTTTCCAGGCCATCAGTTTCTCTTTGGTGGCGGATTTGGCAATCCGCCGGAGCAGGGGTTTTTGCTTTGCTGGACTGCCAAGTCCAGCGAATGCGGAATGTGGCAATTTCGCGTAGAAATTCCACCGGTGAGGCTTACCCCATCCCAGCGTTGAGCTTGTCGAGGGTTTCGCGCGCAGGCCTCAAGTCCGGATCGGTCAGGCGGTTGAGGGGCGTTTCGGGCAGGTTGTAGAGATCGGTCAGCACGGGGCGTCCAGTCTCCACGTAAATCAGACCGGTCACCATCCAGTTATTCCGTTGCGCTTCTTCCATCATTCGCAGCGCCTGCCAGCGGTCGGTCGGGTCGTAATCTTTCTCTAGTTTCTTCAGTATGACCGTCGAGCCATCGTGCAGGGTCACCTCGCGTGTGGTGCCTTCCTCGAAATCTTCGACCGTGATCTCGTCCAGCGCGGGGATGAAGGAAATCTCGTGTAGCGGCGCTTCGTGATCTTTGCCCCAGGCGTAGGAATGGAACGTATTTTCCTGGTTGTTGAAGGTGACGCATGGGCTGATGATGTCGAGGACCGCGATCCCATGGTGACTCAAGGCAGCCTTGATCAGTTCCTTGACCTGCTTTGGGTCGCCGGCGAAGGAACGCGCTACGAAGGTGGCGTTGGAGGCCAGGGCTTCCATACAGATGTCCACGGGCATGTAAAAATTAGTGCCTTGATGTCTAAGTTCCAGGCCCTTCTCGGCGGTGGCCGAGAACTGGCCCTTGGTCAGCCCGTAGACGCCGTTGTTCTCCACGATGTACACCATCGGCGCGTTGCGGCGGACGAGGTGCTTGAACTGTCCTATGCCGATGCTGGCTGTATCGCCGTCGCCGGAGACGCCAATGGCGCGCAAATGCGTATTGGCGAATAGCGCGCCGGTCGCCAGGGAGGGCATACGCCCGTGCAGGCCGTTGAACCCGAAGGAACGGTTCAAGAAGTAGGTCGGACTTTTGCTGGAGCAGCCGATGCCGCTGAATTTCAGCAGTTCTTCGGGGACGATGTCCATTTCGTAGCAGGCGGCGATAATCTGGCTGGCGATGGAGTTGTGTCCGCAACCCTGGCAGAGCGTGGTCGGAAAGCCTTTGTAGTCGGCCCTGGTCATGCCGGCGCGGTTAGTTTGGCTGGTAGTTGTTGGTGTAGCCATCTTACTTGACCTCCTGTGCCAGTATGGTCTCTTTGACCCAGTTGGACGTAAGTGGAAGCCCGTCACTGTGGCAGGCTGAAATGAGTTTGTGTCCCTGCTCAGGCATGGTCATACTCAGGATTTGGCGCAACTGGCCGTCGCGATTGGCCTCGACCACGTAGACGCGTTGATGGCTTTTGACGAACTCGTTGACTTCAACCGTGCACGGCAGGGCGCGCAGCCGCAGGAAGCTGGTTTTTGGACCTTTGTCCTGTTCCAGTAAATGACGGGCCTCTTCTACCGCCGGAATAGTTGACCCATAGGCAATAATGCCGACTTCCGCGTCCTTTTCGGTTTCGATGACCGGCTTTGGGACGAGCGTTCGAGCGGTTTCGAATTTGCGTCGCAGGCGGGCCATATTGGCTTCCCAGGTTTTGGCGTCCTCAGTGTAGTGGGCGTTCTCGTCATGACCGGTGCCGCGCCCAAGCCAGGCAGAGGCCGGGTGACGGTTGCCGGGGATGGTGCGGTAGGGGATGGCGTCGCCGTCCACGTCCTTGTAGCGTGCCCACAAGCCGTTTGTCTTTTCCAGATCTTTTTCCCAAAGGGTTTTGCCGCGATCCATGCGGACATCCGGGTATTCGAACGGCTTGGTCATCCATTGGTTCATGCCGAAATCCAGGTCGCTCAAGACGAAGACAGGCGTCTGCAGGCGTTCGGCCAGGTCGAAGGCGCGCCAGCCAAACTCGAAGCACTCGTTGACCGAACCGGGCAGGAGGATGACGTAGTTGGTGTCACCGTGACCCATGAAATACGTGAAGGTCAGGTCGCCTTGCGAGGTGCGCGTGGGCAAGCCGGTGCTTGGTCCGATGCGTTGAACGTCCCAGATGACGAGCGGGACTTCGGCGTAATACGCCAGGCCGGCGTATTCCGTCATCAGGCTAAAGCCAGGGCCGGAGGTGGAGGTCATGGAACGTAGGCCGGCCCAACCCGCGCCAATGGCCATGCCGATGGCAGCCAGTTCGTCCTCGGCCTGAACGGCAGCGTAGGTATTCTTGCCTTCGGCGGTTTTGCGCAACTGAGGCAGGTATTCATTCAATGATTCAGCCAGGCTGGAAGCCGGTGTGATCGGATACCAGGCCACGAACTGCACGCCGCCGTAGATTGCGCCCAGCGCAGCGGCCGTGTTGCCGTCAGCCATGATCAGGCCGGCGGTCTTGTCCATCGGCTCGACGAAGTAGGGGTCACTTTTGGTCAGGTTGGCAGCGGCCCAGTCAGCGGCGGCTTTGACGGTGGCGAAGTTCGAGGCGACGGCCTTGGATTTGCCGCCAAAGTGGTAATCCAGCGCCTGGCGGATTTTGTCCAAATCCATGTCGAGAATCTGGGCGAGTACGCCGACATAAACCATATTGGCGATGTAATCACGCAATTTCGGGGAAACATCCGCGACGCTGGCGAGCTGCTTGACTGGCATCGGGTAGACGGTGATGTCCGCGCGGTGGATGGGCAGTTTGATATCGTCAGCGTAGAAAAAGGCTCCACCGGGCAGAACACTCGCCAGGTCGCGCTCGAACGAGGCCGGGTTGATGCAAACGACAATTTCATGCTCATCGCGGCGGGCCATGAATCCATCCTTGTTGACGCGGATGGTGTACCAGGTCGGTTGTCCTTGGATATTGGAGGGGAACAAGTTCTTGCCCGAAACGGGAATGCCCATCTTGAACAAGGCTCGTAACAATGTCGTATTTGCAGTCTGGCTGCCGGAGCCGTTGACGGTTGCGATGGTGATGCTGAAATCGTTGATTATTTTTGAGACGACAGGCATGGTTCTCTCCTAATTTGTTTAGGTCGCTGAAGGTGGGCGCTGCGTGATCAGATCGGTATGCTCTAACAGGGCGTGATAGCCGGCTTCGTAATCTTGGTTGCAAATTGCTTCTACCATTTTCTGGTGGTATCCCCAAACTTCTTCGAGATAATGGTAGTCAGCATAAACGTTCAGGCCGACGGCTTCGTAAGCCTCCCAATAAGCTTCCAGCAAACCGGTGACGAAGGGATTTTCCAGGCGACGATAGATCATGAGGTGAAGTTCGCGGTGCTCGGCATGGGGGATTTGTGCTGGTGTGCCGCGCAGTTTCTCCCAGGCGCGGCGGATCACGTTGTTCAGGGCGCTTCTGTCCTCAGCGGTCAACTTTTGGACGGCCTCGTGCCAGTAGGTCATCTCGATGTGTTTACGCAGGTCGGCAAAGGCCTGGAAATGAGTTTTGTCCAACGCCAGGGCGTAAGCCAGGCTTTGGCGGACGGCCGGCAAAAATGAGTACGCTTTACGCCGGATGCCGATGCGTGGCCGCACCTCGACCAGGCCGAGGGCGCGGGCGACCTCGAGCTGTTCGCGCAACGCGGCGATGCCAACGCCCAGCTCCTGACTCAGGTCGGCCAGCGATGGCAAACTTTGATCCTCCGCTTGCTCGTGGTTGACCAGATAGCGGAGGAATTCAGAAAGTAGGTCGGGTGAATTGTGTTCGCGGGACATAGGATAATAAATACGATTAATCAGATTAGTTCTATGAAAAAAAGTATATCATCAAAGCTTATATCAGTCAAGAAATACCCTTATCCCTTCAAGAACTCTGCCACCGCAGAGGCCATCAAGGCCGCGCCGCGGGGGAGGGCGCCTTCATCGAAATCGAAGCGGGGATGGTGGTGGCCGGCATCCAACCCCTTTTCCTTGTTTGCCGAGCCGATAAAGAAGAAACAACCGGGCGCTTTTTCCATGATAAAGGCGAAATCTTCCGAGCCCATGGTTACGTAATCACCGCTGTCAATTGTAGCTTCGGGGAACACCTGGCGAGCGACGGCTGCAATGCGCGCCGCGCTCTCTGGCTGGTTGATGACCGCGGGCGTCAGGCGTTGCAGCTCGACCTCGGCGCGGCAGCCCATTGTCTCGGCCAGCCCATACACAATGACCTCGAAGCGTTCCAGCACCTTTTCCCGGACTTGCGGCTCGAAGGTGCGGATCGTGCCCGCCAGCTCCACGGCTTGCGGGATGACGTTGAAGGCCTCGCCGCCGTGGATAGTACACACGCTGACCACCGCGGCCTGCAATGGAGGAACATTGCGGGCAACGATGCTCTGCAGCGCGGCGACGATCTGGGCTGCGGCCAACACCGGATCAGCAGCCAGGTGCGGCACGGCACCGTGTCCGCCCTTGCCGCGCACCTTGATCTTGAAAAGCTCGGCGCCGGCCATGGCCGGGCCGCAGGCAATCCCAAGCCAGCCGAGCGGCTTTTCGTTCCAGAGGTGCAGAGCCAGGGCCAGGTCAGGTTTTGGATTTTCGAGAACACCCGCAGCGATCATTCCTTCTGCACCGCCCAGCCCTTCCTCGGCCGGCTGGAAGATGAACTTGACCGTTCCAGCCAGCTCCTGGCGATGGGCATGGAGCATCCTGGCTACGGTCAGGCCGATGGCAGTGTGACCGTCGTGGCCGCAGGCGTGCATTACGCCGGGATTTTGGGAGGCATAGGCTGCGCCAGTTTCCTCGAGGATGGGCAGGGCATCCATGTCGAAGCGCGCCAGGATGACCGGGCCGGGTCGCGCGCCTTCGAGCAGCGCGACGATGCCGGTCTCGGCGATGCCGGTGTGCACCTCCAGTCCGAGGGAAGTCAATTCACGCGCAACGATGCCGGCTGTGCGAACTTCCTTGAATCCGAGTTCGGGGTGCATATGGAAGTCGCGCCGCAGGGATTGGGTGTATTCGAAGAGCGATTGGGCTTCGGAAAGAAAGTCGGTCATTGTGAACTCCGTTGTTAATAGGCTCTCTGGGATTTGCCGTGATAGGCCAGCATATCTGGCGTTTGGCGTAAGGCGGATTGCCAATCCGCCCCACATCTGGCGGTATATCACGCCGATTCCCAATGAACCTGTTAATAGTGCAGAAGAGGCGGCTCCTCGCGAAGCACCCTGTGGGCATGCCGCCGGATGTCGGGCATGGTAGCCCGACCAACGAATTTTAGGATAGGTGTTTAGCTGAACTTGAGCACGCGGAATTTTTCCTCGTAGCGCGGCTGTTCTTCCGTGCTTTCCGGCGAACGGCGGCTGCGCATCCGTTTTTCGAATTCGATCGGATCGCCAATCTGGCTCTTATGCTCCTTCAAGGCGCGCAGCTTGATTTCCCAGGTATCCGTCACGTCCAGGGTCACATCGGGCTGAGAGGTCAGCGAGACCCAGACCTCGCGCGGCGTATGCGGCTCCAGGCCTTCGTCGCGCAGCAGCTCCGGGAAAAAGTGGGCGTTCCCAGCCGCCGGAAAGACCGCGTCCAGCACGATCTGACCGGCATAGCGATGGTCGGGGTGGTTGAGCCGGTACGAGCCGCTGGGGAACAGGTTGGTCGGGTCGCAGGTGACAAGGATGTCGGGCTTTTCCTGGCGGATGACGCGCACCACTTCCCGGCGTAGATCAATGCTCGGGGTCAGGGTACCGTCCTCCAGGTCCAGAAAGCGCACGTTCTTGACGCCGATAACGGCCGCCGCGGCGCGTTGTTCCGTGTGGCGGATGCGGCATATTTCATCGGGAGTGAGGTCACGTTTCTCGTAGCCCTTATCGCCGCAGGTTAGCAGGCAGTAGTGGATCTCATGCCCGGCCCTTACCCAGCGGGCCAACGTCGCGCCGCAGAAAAACTCCGGGTCATCGGGATGGGCCAGGATGACCAGGATCTTTTGGGGGGTCTGCCAGTTATCGGTCATAAGAGAGTAGAGAGAATGGAGTGGAGAGTAGTGGGCAGAGACTAATCTCTGTTCTCTACTCTCTAATCTCTTTCTTTTCGCAATTCTCACACGGCTGCGCCGACTTGCGCCGCAGCGCCTCCAGCTCATCCCAGGGTTCGAGCTGCTCGCGCTCGAATTCGCGCCGGCCCACCTCCGGCACTTCGACGACGACGGTCATCTGCAGCGGCAGCAGGTCCACGACCCGGCCTTCTCCCAGCGGCGTGACGACGCGTTTGTTCCTCTTGGGCAATTCCTTGCGCGCGGCCACGTATTGCTCGAATTCGTAAACCAGGCAACAGCGCAGGCGTCCGCACATGCCGGTGATTTCCTGCGGCGTGAGCGAGATGCCCTGTTCCTTTGCCATCTTGATGGAGATCGGGCTGAAATCGGTCAGAAACCTGGAGCAGCAACGCCTCTCCAGGCCGCAAGCGCCCAATCCACCTAAGAGCTTGGCCACGTCGCGCGGGCCGATCTGGCGCATGTCAACCTGCGTGCCGGGATAAAGTTTGCCCATATCGTGGCGTAGGGACTTCAAATCCATCTTTTCTTCGGTCTCGCTACTGTACATGAGCGCCAGCCGCACCCCGTCGAAGCTGAACTCGGCGGCAATGATCTTGACCCCGGCCAGTTTCAGCTCGGCGGCGCGTTGGCGGCAGGCGATCATTGCCTCGACCTCTTTGCGCTGCCAGGTCTGGCGCAGCAGCAGGTCGCGCGGCGTGGCGCGTCGCTCGACGGGTTTCCACTTCCCTTCGGGCGGCGGGGATGGTTTCTCGATCCGTTGTGTGACTTCCCCTAATTGACGCCCGCGCGTCGTCTCGACGATGACCCGGTCGCCGGGCTGGATGTCGGGGATGGCGGCGGCGTCGAAGTGATAGACTTTTCCGATTTGTGCGAAACGGACTCCAACGATAAGCGGTTGCATGGGGCTGATTATACCAACGAACACGATGCAAAGACTAATGAGGATGAGTAATTCGAGTATAATTCCCCGCTGGAGGATAGAATGGCTAGCACAGATGTACAAAAACACCTCAGCGGCGAACCCAAGATCAGCGATATGACCCTCAGCGAATTCCGCACGATGATGAATGCGTTGATTGACGAGCGTCTGTCGGAGTGGGTTGATGAGGATGCGGGATTGAAACTGCGCTCCGAAGTCGTTGAACGGATCAAGCGTCAGCGCGCCGATTATGCGGCTGGAAAACGTGGTAAATCGTTGGGGGAGATCGCAAGCAAGTATGGGGTGAAACTATAATTGTATGTACCGCTTCGATTTCACCGCTGGCGCCGAGCGCGAGCTCGACCACCTCGATTCACTAACTCGCACACGCATTTTGAAGCGGCTCAAGCGGTTGGGAGAAAATGCAGACGTTGTCCAGCACGAGGAACTGACCGGTCCACTATCCGATTTATTCAAACTACGGGTTGGTGATTACCGGGTTCTGTATGACATCATTGAGAGTGAAAATCTCATCCTTGTGCATCAGATTGGTCATCGCAGCGATGTGTATCGTCGCAAGTAGATAAAGCCGTAAGTTCCTCAGACTTCGGAAGGTAGGGGGCGATTTTCCAACTTGCTTACGTTATCCACTCCCCAGTCCATCTGTCCCGGTTTGCCCAGAAAGGGCATTGCGGACATTTCTCGCCCCGCGGATAGTCAATCCCCTCTTCGTGTGGGCAGCCGATAATCCTGTCTGTGATCGCT
>Ga0210015_1001569_pt1 | contig 22484 bp, 19 predicted proteins | sample CryGeymeta201522_FD_185471 | JGI IMG/M metagenome (GOLD analysis project Ga0210015, IMG submission 185471) | Groundwater microbial communities from Crystal Geyser aquifers in Utah, USA - Crystal Geyser metaG 2015-22 (SPAdes) (version 2) | ecosystem: Environmental > Aquatic > Deep subsurface >... | reverse complement strand
GTGTGTCATTCCCGTGAAAACGGGAATCCAGGCAGGATTGGATCCCGCATCAAGTGCGGGATGACGGAGGGGATGGATCCCCAATCCGAAGCGCTTCGCTTTCGGTTGGGGATGACAAGGGGTGTGTCATTCCCGTGAAAACGGGAATCCAGTCAGGACTGGATCCCCAGTCAAGCTGGGGATGACGGGAGGGGATGGATCCCCAATCCGAAGCGCTTCGCTTTCGGTTGGGGATGACAAGGGGGCAGTCGGTTGGGGATGGCAAGGGGTGGAATGATATTTTGCGCAAGTCGCGTTATTTAGTTATTTTTTTGCTAGTATTTTTTTTGACAACTTTTTTCTTGGAGGATTTTTTCAACGGTTTTTTGATAATTTCTTTTTTCGGTTTTTGTTCGGACTTTTTTTCACTAACTTCTGTTTCACTGGCGCTTTTTTCTAACCGATCCTTTGCTTTTAAATCTGGCTTGATAATATCAACCTCAATGCCCACCAGTTTTGAAGCCAAGCGGACATTTTGACCGTTTTTACCGATTGCCAGCGAAAGCTGGTCATCGTCAACTTTGACTGTGGCAGTTTTTTTATCTTTGGACAAAGTGATTTTGTCAACCCTAGCTGGCGATAGCGCATTGGTTAAATATTTTTTAATATCTTTATCCCAGACAATGATATCAATTTTTTCATCGCCAATTTCAGCTAAAATTGATTGGATTCGTGATCCCCTTTGTCCTACGCAAGTTCCTACCGGATCAAGCTGAGGGTCGTTTGACACAATAGCAATTTTAGCTCGCGAGCCTGGTTCGCGAGTAATACCTTTAATTTCAACAGTTCCGGATAAAATTTCTGGCACTTCCATTTGGAAAAGTCCAGCCAAAAGTCCGGGGTGGGAGCGGGAAATAATAATGTGCGGACCGCGTGGCGTGTTTTTAACTTCCTTGACAAACACGCGGAGTCGTTGTCCAATATAATAATGCTCGCGCGGCAATTGTTCCTGCGAAGGCAGTAGCGCGTTGGTTTTTCCGATATTAATGATGATGATATTTCTGTTTTCAATTTGTTGGACAGTGCCCGAGATTACTTCGCCTGTTTTTTCTTTATATTCATCAAAAAGCATATTTCTTTCACTTTCTCTGAGCCGTTGAACAATAACTTGTTTGGCAGTTTGGGCAGCAATTCTACCAAAATCGTCCTTGTATGGCAGGGAAATTTGCACCGATGACCCGATTTTTGCGTTTTTGTCGATAAATTTGGCGTCTTTTAATGTCTTTTGAAAACTTTCATGTTCAAGCTCGTCTTTTTTAACTACTTCAAATTCTTGAAAAATATCAAATTTTCCAGTCGTATCGTTCATAGTAGCGCGAATCATATCTTTTTGGTTGCAGTATTCTTTACGATAAGCGGCGGCAATGGCTGCCTCAACCGCTTCAATCACATCTTTTTTCGGCAAATTTTTTTCATCGCAAATTTGGTTTATTGCTGCCATAAATGGTGAAATAGGCAAAGTAGCTCCTTTCAGTCGCAAATCTCAAAATTTAAACTGTTTTATCGGCAATCGCCGTAGAGACGATTTCAAAATTTTTGAATTTGATGTTTGTTTATTAATTATTTTTTTATATAAAATCTATTTTACTAAACTAGACGGTGCAGGACCGTCTGTATTATTAAATTATATCAAGAAATTCTTGGCAATGTCAATAGATGATAGTCAGAGTCGGTTCAATAACTACATCTGATAGCTGCGAATGTTTTATTTTTCGCTCAAAATGATTCCATTCTCGCTTCAAGGGTAGTTACTAAACAGGCTCTTAAATAGTTTGCATGATATTATTTTCTTGTCAGCACTAAATACGGAAATACAATGATTGCTCGATAAATTCTTTTAAAACGGCGGGGTTCACGGAAAAGTCGCCAGAGCCATTCTAAACCTATTTTTTGCCAGAGGTGCGGAGCGCGAGGCAAAGCGCCGGCAATATAATCCAAAGTTCCGCCCACGCCAATTGCCACATGGCAGTTTAAATCTTTTTGCCAACGGCTGATAAATTTATCTTGCTTTGGCGCGCCCAGCGCGACTAATAGAATATCGGGCTTTGTTTTGTTGATTTCATAAATAAGCTGTTTTTGGTGGGCAAGATTTGAGTCGTTAATTATTCCTCCGTCAATGGCGCCGACAATATTCAATCGCGGATATTTTTTTAGTAATTTATTGGCAGCTCGCGTGGCGATCCCTGGCGCTCCACCCAAAAAATAAAATGAGTGTTGTTGTTTTTTGATAATTTGCATCACTAAATCTGCGCCAGTAATTCGCTCAAAAAAATTTTCTTTTTTCCGTCGAGCTGCCCATAAAAGCCCTATGCCGTCTGGTATAGCCAGCGATGCTTGATTGAGAATTTGTTTAAATTTTTTATCATGACGAGCCTCAACTAAAAATTCTGGATTGATAGTGGCGATTTGATGACAGCTTGATGAGTTGACCATTTGATCAATTTTTAAAATTGCTTGCCCCATAGTCAGGTTATCAATTTCAACTCCTAAAATTTCGATTTTGTCGTTAAGCATTGTTTTGACTTCCTATTTTTTCTAGAAGTTCAAGTGTTTTGCGTGCGGTATTGTCCCAAGTGAATAGCGAAGCGCGCTTAATTCCTTTGGAAATTAAGGACGAACGAAGCGCTGGTTTGTTGATGATTTTGGAAAAAGCCACTGCCATATCAAATGGTTTTTTAGGATTAATTAATATACTGGCGTTTTGCGCGATTTCGGGCATTGAGGTTTTATTTGAACTAACAACCGCTACGCCACACGCCATTGCTTCTAGGATCGGCATCCCAAACCCTTCGAAATTTGAGGGAAAAGCGAATATATCAGCATTTTTCAGGATAATTGGGTAATCGGTGTCGGAAACATAGCCAGTTTGAATAATGTCACGGCTGATAGCTGGTGAAAGTTCGTTAATTACTTTTTTAATCTGCAAATAGCCAAATCCATGTTTTCCGCCCAGTACGAGCTGGTGGCGAATTTTTTTTTCTTCACGCAATAATTGATACGCTTTGACAAGATTGACGATATTTTTTTTGTGTTCAAGCCGTCCGATAAAAAAAATATACGGTCGTTTGATGCCAAATTTTAGTGGCGCTTCTTGTTCTTTTAAATTCGGTAAACGAAAAATTTTATCATCTACTCCATGATAAATAGTAATTACTTTTTTGGCTGGGACAGCATAGTGTTTAAGGATGTCATTTTTGGTATAGTTTGAAACTGCAATAATCGCGTTAGAGTGATTAGCGGAAAAATTAGCGGAAAAATTGTGATAATAATTTTCAAATTTAGTGTAAAGCTCCGGATAATACTTAAAACCTAAATCGTGAATAGTGACCACCATCGGAACTGGGTGCAAAAAAGGTACGGTATGGGCTGGCTCAAACATTACATTCGGACGCGGTTTTTGGGTTTGCAGTTCCCAGCTCAGACGAATTTGACTCCAAAATCGTGGAAACGGAATTATTTTCCAATTAAATTTTCCTGGCAAATCAGACAACTCTTTGGGTGGCTTGATTGGTGAATAAAGTATATAAAAATTCTTATGGTCTATTCTTGCCAGTGCCTTGATAATTTCTTGGCTGTAATATTCTGTGCCAGTTCTGGTTGTTTTGCACGCGCGCGACGCATCAATTCCGATTAACATATTTCAAATTAAAATTTAAGTCTCAAATCTCAAAGTGAAAGTTTTAAATAAAACTTATTAAGATATTGTAATTTTATGATTTTCATTTTAAGTTTTGAGATCAAACTTTACTTCGCCCATAGCACTGATTTTTTAAAATCTTCTAAATGTTCAATCGCAATGCCAGCGCCTCGCGCCACGCACAGCTCTGGTTCGTCAGCCACTTGGCATGGTACGCCAGTTATTTTGGTGAACATTTTATCAAGGAGTCGGAGTTTTGAGCCACCGCCAGTCATCACAATTCCTTTGTCCATCACATCAGACGAAAGCTCGGGCGGAGTTTTTTGTAGGACAGATTTTAAGGCAGAAATAATTTCTTTGAGTGGCTCTTTGGTGGCGTGGACAATATCTTCGGTTCTCACAATAACGCTTTCAGGTAAACCGGTGATGGTGTTTGATCCCGACACCTCAGTTTCAAGCGGTTTTGCTAGTTGCTCGGCTGCGCCAATTTTTATTTTAACTTTTTCTGCTGTTTGTTCGCCAATAATTAAATTATACTTTTTCCTGATGTAATCCACAATGGCGTGGTCGATATTATTTCCTGCCACGCGCGCAGAAGATGAAGCAATAATATCACCAAGGGCAATGACCGCCACCTCCGATGTTCCGCCACCAATATCAATAACCATATTACCACTGGACGAAGCGATAGAAATTCCGGCTCCCAGCGCGGCGGCGATTGGTTCTTTGATGATAAAACAATTTTTTGCTCCGCTAGAAACTGTGGCGTCAATAACCGCTCGCTTTTCAGTTGAGGTAACGCCAGCCGGCACTGAAACCATTACTTCTGGACGGAAAAGTCGCACTCGTCCGCTCACACGGTTGATATAATAACGGATCATCGCTTCGGTTATGCGATAATTGGCGATTACACCGTTTTTTAATGGGTGGAGGGCAATGATAGACTGGGGCGTGCGTCCGAGCATTTCTTTGGCTTCTCGACCAATGGCAAGGACTTTATTGTTTGACGCTTCCAAAACCACCACCGAGGGTTCGTTAATCACGATTCCCTGCTTGGGAAGATAAATTAAAACATTCTTTGTTCCTAAATCAATCGCCAGTTTTGTGAGAAACATTTTGAAAATTAGAAATTTTAGATGATAAATAATTAATATTGGTGAGTCAATAACTGACGCAAATTATCGCAATTTAAGTCGTCGCCCGTTATTTAAATAAAGAATCCGGCGGAGCAAGCTCCGCGGTATTCTTTATTTCGCTATTTGAAATGGCTTCATCCCTGTGGCAAGCTCCGCGGTATTCTTTGTTTCGCTATTTGAAATGGCTTCATCCCTGTGGCAAGCTACAAGGTATTCAGCCGTCTTGAAATAAAGAAGTTAAAATTATTTTTATGGTTTTAATTTAAGGGAACTTTAACATTGCCGAGTTGAGGATTGGGTAAGTCGTGAATTTATATCAAAAAGATAACTCCCTATATGTTTATTAGTAGCAGAATATCCTTACCAAGTAAAGAGTGCATAAATTTATTAGCTAATTTTACTTAAACCTTTTCAATTTTTGCGCCGAGAGAGCATAATTTTCCGTCAAAATTTTCATAACCCCGCTCCAGAATTTCTGTATTATCAACGATTGTTTCGCCTTTTGCGATGAGACCAGCTAAAACCAATGTCGCGCCTGCGCGAATGTCGGTTGTGGAAATTTCCGCTCCGCTGAGCTCAGTCGGTCCTTGGATCATGATATTGTGCTCATCTTTTTGAACAATTTTCGCGCCCATTTTTTTAAGCTCTTGACTATAATGAAGCCGTCCTTCAAATAATGTTTCAAAGATTTTAGACATTCCATCAGCTTGGGTTAGGAGCAGAGCAAACGGCGCTTGTAAGTCAGTCGGAAAACCCGGGTATGGTCGCGTGTCAATATAGACGGGTTTTAAATTTTTACTTGGATAAATTTCTAGATTGCCCCAGGTTCTATTTTTAATTTTTAATTTTAGGTTTTGGGTTTTAGGTTTGAATTGAAAATTCACCCCCATTTTTTCAAACTGATTTAGGAAGTTTTCAATATGTTCTAAAATTACATTTTGAATTGTCATGGTTCCACCTGACGCAACCACAGCGCAAGCCAAAGTTCCGATTTCTATTCGATCGGGAATGGCAGTATGCTCGCAACCAATAAGTGCTTCAACACCGATAATTTTTATGTATGGCGTGCCAGCGCCGGTAATTTTCGCACCCATTTTATTAAGCATCAAAGCCAAGTCCCCAACTTCTGGCTCTTGAGCAACTCCACGTAAAATAGTTTGTCCTTTTAAAGTTGTAGCCAACATCATTAAATTTTCAGTGGCTGTGACGCTCATTCCGTCCAGAAAAAATTGCGCTGAGTGCGCGTCAGTTGCGTCAAATAGATATTTTTCATTTATATATTTTATCTTAACCCCAAGTTTTGTAAAACCTTTTAAATGCGTGTCAATCGATCGTTTGCCGATCGCGTCTCCGCCGGTTGATACTAGCGTGGCTTTTTTAAAGCGGGCAAGTAGCGGACCAATTAATACCACGCTCGCCCTTAATTTTCCCGAAAGTTCTGGGTCTATATCAAATTTGTGAACATCAGCGCAATCAATCGACAGTGAATTTTTTCCAGTCCAATCTGCTTTGACGCCGAGTTTTTTAATTATTTCCAGCATATTTAAAACATCAGTGATTTTGGGCACATTATTTAGCCTTACAATTTCACGAGTTAAAAGCGCTCCGGCGATTTGCTTGAGTGACGCGTTTTTTGCGCCAGAGGGCTCAACAGTCCCGCTTAAAGTTGCCGGACCCAAAATAATATATTTTGACATAGTGAAATTAAGTTAAAATTTAAAATTACACAACTTACACAAAATATCATTTCATCCCCCTGTCATCCCCGTTAGAAAATGTTTATTTTCTATACGGGGTCATCCTCAACCGAAAGCCCCTTTGTCATCCTCAACCGAAAGCAAAGCGCTTCGGATTGGGGATCCATCCCCTCCCGTCATCCCCGACTAATCATCCCTCCCGTCATCCCGCACTTGATGCGGGATCCATTTGGACTGGATTCCCGTTTTCACGGGAATGACACACCCCTTGTTATCCTCAACCGAAAGCCCCCTTTGTCATCCCCGACCTGATCGGGGATCCAGACAAAACGACTGGATTCCCGCTTGCGCGGGAATGACAAAGAGGAGATGCGGGAATGACAAGCGGAACGAGAATGTCAATGGATGAATCAAGCATAACAATAAGTAGAAAATTTGCGCAAGTCGTGTTAATTCTAACTTTCAATTTATATTAGACATATTATTACTATTCTATTATAATTAAGCTATGAAGTCAAAGCTATTTTTTGTCATTGTCTGGGCATTTTTGATTGTATCATTTACTTTGGCTGGCGCAACGCTTATCATTTCCGCCTCTGGCTATAAAGTTGATTGGCAAAATTTCGCTATTCAAAAAGCCGGGCTAATTTATTTTTCAGTTAGTCCAAGCGAGGCGATAATTTATTTGGACGGCAAATCAGTCCAGCCAGATAGGCGAGGGTGCATTAAATATCTTCTGCCCGGTAGATATGATTTGGAAATTAAAAAAACAAATTATATCGCCTGGAATAAAACAATTATTGTTGAGGGAGGGTTAGTGAGCTCCGCGGGCAAGGTTCAACTTTTTCTTGAAAATCCTGAGATTATTAATGTAAGCGAAAAAGAAAAAGCGCAGTTTGCCGAGTTAGTTCCTGATAAAAATTTGATGGTAGCAAATGGGACGGAAATTCGCGACGCCAATACTGGCGAGTTGGTATCTCGTTTTTCATATTCTATCAAAAATCCGCGCCTTTTTCCCGATAAAAACCGTATCGGATTTATGGCAGAGGACGGAATTCACGCGATTGACGCAGTCGGAAGCAATAATAATTTAATTATAAAATCAGACGCGCTGATTGATGATTATTATTTTTTATCGGGCGGACAATATATAGTATATAAAATAAGAGAGCAATTTTTTAAAGCGCGGGTGTTTTGATACCACTTTCTACAACCTAAAATTATTCCTTAACCTATCTCACTGCAGGCAAAAAATCGTTGTCAATTGTTTTGGTCTGTTTAGGCTTGGTTTCTTCGGGATAAATTTGCTTGGCTGACACAACCAAACGATTTATAGTGGTGCCAACTGGGTAGCAAGTCATCAGGGAAACAATGGAATGATCCACGGGGTTCATTACTTCAATTTGGCTTGGGCTGACAACCTCTGCTTTTTCAACTTGGTAAATATAGAGCTGTTTTTCAAAGGTAATAAAAATTTTATCATTATTTTCAAGTTTATCCAGCAATGCGAATACTTGCTTGAAAAGTCCGTCATCCCACCAAAAATTTGACGAATGCCCAGTGATAAAAACATTGCCATTTTCACCCGGCAAACTTGTGCCTTGGTAGTGCGCAACGCCTTCTTTTAGTTTGGAAATAATTTCATCCTTGGAAGCGTTCCAGACAATCGGCGTATTGATTTTTATTTTTGGAATAATCAAACGATTTTGCGGTAAAAATTCACCAGTTAAAATCGGTTTTTCTGGCTCTATTTTTTGGAGTGGTTCCAGAATAATTTTTTCATTGGGCGATAAATTTTGAGCAAATTTTTCTTGTCCGAGCGCGCGATATTTAATTTTTTGCCAATAGGCTGGAAAGTTAATTAAAATAAAAAATAACGCAAATAACGCCAGAAAAGAAAATAAATATCTGGCAGCCATTCCCAGCCAAAATAAAAAACTTTGCCTTGCCGTTGGATATTTAAAAATTTGCCTGAGATCTTTTTCGTCAATTTGTATATGCGACATATTCCAAGTTAAAAAATAAAATTTACACACCCTTTGTCATCCTCAACCGAAAGTGAAGCGCTTCGGATTGGGGATCAACCCCTTCCCGTCATCCCGCACTTGATGCGGGATCCATTTGGGCTGGATTCCCGTTTTCACGGGAATGACACACCCCTTGTTATCCTCAACCGAAAGCGAAGCGCTTCGGATTGGGGATCCAATCCCTCCCGTCATCCCGCATTTGATGCGGGATCCATTTGGACTGGATTCCCGTTTTCACGGGAATGACACATCCCTTGTCATCCTCAACCGAAAGCGAAGCGCTTCGGATTGGGGATCCAATCCCTCCCGTCATCCCGCATTTGATGCGGGATCCATTTGGGCTGGATTCCCGTTTTCACGGGAATGACAATAAACGGAATTGTTGCGTAAGTCGTGAATTTAAAATAATCTGCACCCGGTCCGATTCGGACGGACGACTTCTTGGATGTAAACCAAGCGCTCTAACCGCTGAGCTACGGGTGCATATTTGCGTAAGTCGTGTATATTAAAATCTAACAGCTAATATCAAATGTCTATTTTCGCAGTTTTCATATACCTCATATCACAGCGATCACGCCAAGCAAGAAATTTTTGCGGATATTCGTACGACAAATTTTTAATTTAATTTTTATTTGTGTAATCTGCAATATTTGCGTATCTGCGAACATTATTTCGATCTATATACATTTTACTCTTTTTCAGTATAAAATCAAAAACTGCCACGGCAAAAACCAAGGCAGTAAAGTTAGGACAAAGGAAAATGCAACATATTAGGGGTAAAGTAGAAGTCCGCCAGAATAATCGTGATAGCCAAGCACCAAATCTCTATAACAACCAGGAAAAGCAGGGGGACTAAATACATTTTTCCTACCAGAGAATCCGATAAAATTTTAGTTAACATCTGGAACATTTTGGTAATATATAGTTCTATTATAGTTTTCAATATCGGAAAATCCCCTACCACCAAAAAATACTTTGCTCTCGTACGCTTGTTTGATCGCTTGTTTAACACAAATAATCGCTTCTTTTTGATACGCTCCGCCATAACGCATATGCCAGACAATATCGTTATTATGATGAATGTTTGTAAATCCCCAGCTGACGTTTGATCCTTCTTGAGCCCAGTAAGTATCAAGCACAACTACTTTGCCATATTCGGTTTGTTTTTCAAAACGGAATTGGTGCGATCCCGGGAATTCGGGTAATTTGGTTGGCTCGGCGCCACTTACCCACCCAGCTAGCCCAGCTTCAAAAAATACTTCTTGCAAAATCTCAACCGGAATTTCCAGTTTTTTTGTTGATGGCAATTCCAACCTCCTTGTCAATGTTCGCTGATTAAATTATTCATAGTTTAGTATTTTAATCTAAAAACTCAAGCGCGCCTAGCTTGATTTAATTTAAAATTACAAATATCTCGCGATTTTTTACGCTGGTTGGATATTTGCCCAGGGCGAGAGTCGAACTCGCATGCTCTTGCGAGCACAGGATTTTGAGTCCTGCGTGTCTGCCATTCCACCACCTGGGCATATAACTATATTTTATCAATTTTTGATTATTCTTTCAATTTTTTTTTGGTTTGTCGCCAGTTAAATCAATAATTTGCGATGGTTTGCCAGACATATTTATTTTAGAGTTAACCAGCATCACATTTTTTTTATAGCATTCTGGAATTAGCTGATAAAAATTTTGAGCATCTAAATAATTTATTATTGCCGTAGCGTTTGATAAATTTGCCGAAGTGGCTGTCAGAGGTCTTCCGTAAGCCACGCAAATTTTTTGAATCAGATATTTTTTTTCAATCAACCTCTCCCCTACCACAAAATTATTTATATCAGAAAAACATAACGGGCATAATTGCGGTTTTTCTTTATATTTTATCAAATAAGTGAAGTTGCCACGGCTATACTTTGCGTTGGGCATTAAAACAGAAATCGGTTTAGATAATGGTCGTTTCTTGATTAAAAAAATCTTTTTCACTGCTATGTTATTAGTCGCGTCAGTTGCCAGTCCCCAGACTGTGTCAAACGGAATTAGTAAAATATTGCCTCTTTTAATCCATTTAATATATTTGTTAAGCATAAATATATTTTATAACACTTTTCGTAATTTGTATAATTTTTTGTATTTATTTTATTTTATTTTATGTTAAAATAATTATATGAAAAAATTAGTTAATTTTTCGGTTGCAATACTAATGGTTTTAGCCACAAATATTCTTACCAGCGCCAAGACACTGGCGATATGCCCAGTCTGCACAGTGGCAGTTGGAGCGGGAATTGAATTATCGCGCTGGCTGGGAGTTGATGACACAATCACTGGACTCTGGGTAGGCGCGTTTGTTGTCTCTGTCAGTTGGTGGACAATTGGTTGGCTTAAAAAAAAGAAAGCTAAAATTCCTGGTAAAATAATTTGGGTGCCGGCTATTTATTTATTAACGATTTATTATATTTTGCTAACTCAACATTTTCTTTTTATTCCAAGTAATATGCTTTGGGGCATCGATAAATTGATCTTAGGCGCAAGCATCGGCGCATTGGTCTTTTTCTGGACAGCTACTTTATATTTGACAATGAAAAAGAAAAACAACAACAAACCGCATTTTCCTTATGAAAAAATTGCAATGATCGTCGGAGGGCTAATCATACTCAGCGTGATATTTTATTTGATAACTAAATAATTTTATGTCAAAAATAAACAACGCATCAGAATTAGTCGCAAAGATTAAACAATTTGAAGGTCAGAAAAAAATTGACCTTTCATCGGGTGAGGACTTGTCAATCGCGATTATGAGTTTAATTTCGCTGGAAGAACATTTTTATTTTACCGCGCAAAAAACTGGCAAACACGGGTATTATAATTGGCTAGATAAAGTACGGGAGATTCGCAAGGAGATGCTGAAAAAATTAGTTAACGAACCAGAAGGCGAGGTGTGGTGTATTTCTAAACACTTGCTTGCCTCGTCAATGCGCCTTATAGAGGTTGGTACTAAAGAATTGCATAACAAAAAAGCAAATGAAGCAGAGAAAATTTTTAATCGCGCTTACGAGCTTTATAATTTATTTTGGGGATTAAATCTAAAAGTAGTGCCTCTTGGCGAGGTTAAAAAAATAGATCAAACTGCGCTTGACAAAAACGACAAAAATAAATTCCCTATTTGGCGCAAACTTGGTAGTGTAATCCAAAAAGTTCTTGACTGTTGTCGGGAGTGATTTATATAAAATGTTTTATGAATGGCTCCGAAATAGTTTTTTGTCTTTGCAGTATTTGTTTGGCATAGAGACGATAGAGACGATAAATTCATCAAACGAATAAACGAACGAATTATTATTCGCCTATTCGCGCGAATTAGACAATAGAACAATAATTTTTCTGGCGACCTGCGGTGGTTGTTTGTGTAAAAAGTAAATTACATTTGTGCTTTTTTGTTCTTTATCTAAAATGCCAGCTGACGTTAATATGCTCAAATGCTTTGAAGTCGCTTTAAAAGACAATCTAATTTCACTGGCAATTTCGCTTACTGATACATTGCCGTTTTTGGCTAAAAATTTAACAATTTTTAGCCTCCTTAAATTAGCCAAAGCCTTGATTGTCCGTTCTAAATTTTTCATAATAAAATTATATCAGAATTGCATTTATTATTCCACCATTCGCGCGAATTAGACAATTAAGTGTAAAAAATTGTGATGTGAAATAATGTAAAATTACGATTTGTTTATTCTAACATTCGCGCGAATTAGGGGTATAGTGAGACTCTATCGCCGGGAGTCAAGGGGTTAAAGATTAAATATCTTGTGTTATCGTTTGGTTAGTTAGAAAACAGAATATTGGTTTTAAAAATTTCAAAAAAATATAATTTAGAACTCAAAAATTTTATGTTTTGACGAAGCGCCGACAATTAGATGAACAGACAACGGCGCGACGTTAAAGTATTCGGCAATTATTTTGGAAATAGCCTTGTTTGCCAATCCTTTGGTTGGTGGCGAGGTGACAGAAATTTTAAACTCGGTCGGGCTGAGTTGCTCGATGGAATTTGCTTTTGCTTTTGGTTTGGCGTGGACAAAAATTTTCATTTGATTTAAATTTATTATTGCTCTATTTTAGCATCAGTTTTGCAATTCTAAGTTCGTCGTACGAGTATTTTCCATTGAAAAATTCAAACACTGGCGATAATTTTTTTGTATCTAATTTTTTGAATACGCTATGGATTTGGGGTATAGCGTGAAATATATTTAACGGCACAATTCGCGCTAGAACATCTTTTTCGATTTTTTTTGTGTTAATTAGATTTTCAATATGACATAAAATTGTGCCTTGGGTTAGATTGCGCATTTTGGCAATTTGCCCGATGCCCATACCTTGGTTCCAGAATTTCAATGTTTCGCGGTAGGTATCGGTTTTGTTTTCGTTTATTTCGTGAGCAACTTTGCTAGTGTCTAGCTTACCATCACAAGATAAAATAAAGTCATTGGCAGTTTTGACTAATTCATCCTCCGAAAAACGAGAGAGCATTTTTTCAGTTTCAATTGATTGAGCTTGAAATTCTCGATCTTTTTTTAGCGCATCATTGCTTACTTGAAAAGCCTTACTATTCCAGCCTAGAAGGTGTACGCCCGAAAGTCGGCGAACGCGCGACAGCGCCACATATCCCTGACCAAATTCAAATACTTTTGATAGATCTATTACTGCTTCGTCCAAACTAACACCTTGACTTTTGTGCACTGTTATCGCCCAAGCTAATCTGAGGGGAATTTGCGTAATACTCCCTTTAATTTTTCCGTTTTCTTCAACTGTCCATTCAGCCGATGACACAATAATTTTTTTTCCGTTTTTAATTTGCACTATTGGTAAATTTGTCTCTATATCATAGCCAACCACAGTGCCGAGTGTGCCATTGATAAAGCCGTTTTTTTGATCATTTTTTGTGAACATCACGCAAGCGCCAATTTTTAAATATAAATTTTCTGGTGAAAGACATCCTTTTTTCATTGCCATCACCAGCGCGCGATGCCCGCGCGTTTGCATACGAAATAACTTGGGTTTTGCTTCAATTTTTTCCAGCATTTGATTATTTACAAAATCAACATTTACATTATGAGAATATAATTTTGGCGCGCCAGCAGGAACATAAAGCGGATTGATTTTTCGCATTTTAATTTGAGCCAATGATTCTTTATCAAAATTATTACCTCTAATTTTTGACAATATTAAAAGTAAAGCATTATCATCTTGGCGATATTGCTCGGTAATATAGCAAGTGGATAACTCTGCTTGTCGCCAAGTTGGAGAGTCAAAAGCAAAACGGTTGGGTGTCTCCTCAAAAAGAATTTCCTGGGAATAATTGTTTTGTGAAAATTTGATAATTGGCGGAAGCTGAAAAAAATCGCCTACTAAAACGATTTGAATTCCACCAAAAGGTAGTTGGTTCCCCTTTATTTTTTTGCAAACTATATCCACCATTTGCAGTGTTGCAGGCGGGAGCATTGAAACCTCGTCAATGATCAAAACCTTTGCTTCGCTAACTCGTTTTTTAGTATAGCTAGTTGTGGCGATTTTGTTTAAATCGTATTTATTTAGTTGATTTTTAATTCCGATTCCGCACCATGAGTGAATAGTTATTCCGCCAATGTGCGTGGACGCAACGCCGGTTGACGCAGTGATGGCTGGCTTGATTTTATGCGATCGCAAATAAGCAACATATTGATTGATTGTATATGTTTTTCCACTTCCTGGCGCGCCCGTTAAAAAAACATTCGCCCCAGTTTTTAAAATTTTTAAAGCTTCGCCTTGGGTCATAATTGTTTGTTGTTTTATTTAATTACAAGATTTACGCAAAATTTCCGCTCTCTGTCATTCCTGCCACTTTTTGTCATTCCCGCGCAAGCGGGAATCCAAACATTGTTATAGATTTCCGCCCGAAGCAATAGTAAAGCGGCGAGATCAGAGGGAAAGAGATTTCTCTACTGCCATCGGCTGATGGTTCAATTGGAATGATTACTTACGAGATTATTGCGTCAGTCGTGTAAATGATAAATTTAATTTTGGACTCGGGGAGATTCGAACTCCCGACCTCTACAATGCGAATGTAGCGCTCTACCAACTGAGCTACGAGCCCATAAAAAAAGAATACGGATTCTGGAATCTAGATTTTAGAAACCATCAAAAACTTGCTTTAAAAGCGAAAACAATAAAGAATCCAACAGGGCAAGCCCCGCGGTATTCTTTGTTTCGCTATTTGAAATGGCTTCACCCTTGTGGCAAACCACAAGGTATTCGCCGTCTTGAAATAAAACAACAAACAATGTCTTATATTATCACATCTTACCTTATTACCCGGAAAAAGTCCAGCTAATTGACCCCGTTTTTTATTGGCAACTCATTGGTAATTAAACCTTCATCAGACATTTGCGAAGGTTTAATTAAGCCAAATAAATCTAAAATTGTCGGAGCAATGCTGGCGTGAGTATAGCTGTTGTAGAGGGGCGGAATATCACCTTCCAATGATAAAGATTCCGCTCGTGGTCGCAGATTTTTTGAGCTTACAAAAATAAACGGTACTGGATTAGTGGTGTGATATCGCTTGTGTTCGCCAGTTTGTTTTTCGATAATTTCCTCTGCGTTGCCATGGTCTGCGGTGATAATTAAATCAGCTCCCCGTTCCAAAGTGATATTGGCAATTTCACCAATGATATTATCAAACTTTTTAATCGCTTTGGACGCAATGTCCATATCGCCAAAATGTCCAAGTAAATCAGCGTTTGAAAAACTGACTAGATAAAAATTATGCGATCGCTTTAAAAACGCTTTTTTAAAATCCCAATAAATTTCATCAGCGCCCAGTAGCCAATTTTGATCAAGCCGTGAAATTGGAAATACTTTACGATTCTCGTTGTCGTATTTTTCAAAATTTCCTCCGTTAAAATAATATCCAATTTGAAATTTTTTATCTATATGCGCTATTTTTAATTGCGTTAATTTATTGTCTGACAATACTTTTGACAAAGGATTGGGAATAGTTTTTCGATTAAAAATAGAGATTGATTTACTCCCCATTCCGTGGTTGAAAAAAGTGTAAATTTTTAAGTTAGATAACTTTTTTTTGTCAAACGGGGTGCCTACAATGTTTGGGCTATCAAAAATTTTAACAAATGGTCTAATGCTGTCAATTTTAAGATTTGCAATAATAATCGTATCGCCAGCATTAACCCGTCCAATAATCTTTGAATCAATATTTAACGCGCTCGGCGGAAATGTATTGTCAATCCCTCCTTTTTGGTAATATCTATCAAATATTTCAGAAAAATTTTGATTGAAATATAATCCGTGTCCGCGAGTCAACAAATTAAACAGAATTTTGATTGATTTAATTTTGTTGTCGTTTTCTAAAACAAAATTTGAGCCAAAAAGCGATGCTATTTCAACATTTGGAAATGGCTCTATCATACGGATAATTTTTTGTAATTCATAATAAGCCCTATCGTTTGGATCGTCTCCGCTCATCAGTCCAAGATGAAAAAAAATTTTTGGCACATTAAATCCGCGAGCTACAATTAAAAGTCCAGCTAAATGTTCTAGCCGACTGTGCTTGCCCCGAGTGTCAACCAAACTAACAATGTGAAGCGCGCCCTGCGTTGACCGAAAAGCATTTTGGATGCCAGTATGACGTAGGAAAACGCCTGACTTAATCGCCTCGTTGATTTGGTCGCCCTCATCTGGATTTATTCTACCAGTGCCGATGTTGGCAAAAGATATTTCAGATCCTTGGCGCGCGCAAAAAGAGTATTTACCCGGAAATGGCTCAATATTAATATGAAAGAAAGTTTTCCAAAGATTGTGAAAATGAGGGGTATTTAAGTAATTTAAGATATTTCCAGACCAAGCTGGTGTAATTCCCCAACCACCCAAAATCATTAACACCACTTGTTTGTCTTTTGGGGTCATCGGATATTTTTAATGGGGGACGGATTTTGCAATTTGAATTGTTCTGTGGAATAAATTTGATTTGCTGGCTGGGTAGAATTGCTTGCGTTATCGGTCGTTAAATGCTCTATCGGCACTACCATTTTTTTTATCAAAGACGGAGATGTCATTTCTGGCGGAACAGCTATTCCCATTATCTGTAAAATTGTCGGCGCGATGCTTGAAAGTCCCCAGCCGGAATAAATTTGATTGCTTTTTATACAAAAATTACTATTTGGTACAATAATTAAAGGCACGAGATTAGTTGAATGCGTGCTTGAAAGCTCGCCAGTTTTAGGGTTTATCAATTCTTCCGCGTTTCCATGGTCAGCAGTTAATATGAAATTATAATTATTTTTTTGGCATTCATTGGTAATTTTTGCTAGATTTTGGTCAATTGCCTCAATAGCTTTAGTCACTGCTTCGGGTCTGCCGATATGCCCGAGCATATCTGCGTTGGCAAAATTAAATAAAATAAAATCATATTGATGATCTATTGATTGAATTACATTTTGCGTAATTTCATCTACTTTCATTCTAGGAAATTTATAGTATGACGCGGGAGGAAGGGAAGTTATTTTGATTCGTCTTTCGCGGGGAAATTCAACATTTGTTCCGCCGTTAAAAAAATAAGTAATATGAGCGAATTTTTCACTTTCTGCAATGTGTATTTGGCTCAAACCATTTCGGCTAATCACCTCTGTCAGATTATTTTTTACATTAGGCAGAGAAAAACAGGTAATAACATTTTTAGGCATATCGTACGATTTATATGGAACAAACGAGACAAACCGTAATCGGATGATTTTTTTTGTGAAGTATATAGTAATTTCACGCGCGCGGTCTTGACGAAAGTTAAAAAAAATAACTGCGTTTGATTGTTTAATTAAACCTATCGGTAAATTATTTTCAATTATATTTGTCGGTTCAATGTATTCGTCTGTTAACCCTTTTTGATACGCGTTGGCAATTGCTTTGCGCGCTGTATCAGCCCTCACCCCCCTCCCTTCTGAAACACAATTAAAAGTTTGTTGTATTTTTTGAACATTTCCAGATCTATCCATAGCATAATACCGTCCGCAGATGGTGGCGATTTTGCCAATACCGATAGTTTTTATTTTTTCCAATAACTTTTCAAGGAGTTGAAGCGCTGATTCTGGCGGCGAATCTCGTCCATCAGTAAATAAATGCAAAAATGTTGGTTGAATAAAGTTTGTTAATTTTAATAAATCGAGCAAAGCGAATATATGATCTAAACTGGCATGGACATTTGCCTCAGTTAGAAGCCCGATTAAATGGAGTGGCTTTCCTTTGTCTTTGCAGTAGCTGATCGTTTCCAGTAGTACTTTGTTTTGAAAAAAACTTTTATCCTTAATTGAATTTGAAATTTGGGTTGCGTCTTGCGGAGTAATTCTTCCAGCGCCAATTGTAAAATGCCCAACTTCACTATTACCCATTTCATGTCCAGACAGCCCAACTGTTTTGCCGGAAGCCATCAATTTTGTATGCGGGTATTTTGCCCAAAGATTCGTGAAAGTTGGAGTATTGGAATTGGCAATTCCGTTTCCACCCCAAATCGGTCCTATGCCCCAGCCATCTAAAATTCCGAGAACAACTTTTCTTTTAAACAAAAACCCTCCTTAAATCATTATTTACTATCCAATATTCAATATCTATTATACCATAATCAAATCACAATCTCACCAGTAATTTCCGTTGGTGGTTTCAAGCCATACACATTTAAAATAGTGGGCGCAATGTCAGCTAAAATTCCAATCGGTTCCTCGCTAGCTTTTTGAATTTTTATTTCCGCTGAAATATTAGGACTAAAATTAAAGTTTTCAACCCTGATAAACGGCACAGGATTGACGGAATGTTCTTTATCAACTTTATTTTCTATTGTGAGCATTTCTTCTCCATTGCCATGGTCTGCGGTGATAAAAATTTGATAATTTTTATGAAGCTCTTTTATAATTTCTTTTAAGCAATCATCAACTATTTCAATGCCGGCGATGGTGGCTGGTAAATTTCCAGTATGCCCGAGCATATCTGCGTTGGCGAAATTTAAAACAGAAAAATCAAATTTTTTCTCGTCAATTTTCTTTAAAAATTTTTGTGTTAGCTCAATTGCTGACATTTCTGGCTTATCAGCAAAATTTTCTAATTTAGGCGAAGGCACAATAATTCTTTCTTCACCAACAAACGGATTTGTTTCAGACGAGTTAAAAAAATATGTGATATGAGCGAATTTTTCACTTTCTGCGCTATGAAGTTGGGTTAGATTGTTGCTTGATAAAATTTTTGCCAAAGGGTTAGATAAGGAATTGGTATTTTGATTATGCAAATCAAACACAGAAAACGCTACATCAGCTATTAGGTCATTATTGTAATTAGTAAAAATTACTGGTTTTATATTGATTAATTTAGTACGATTGAACTCGGTAAAATCTGTTAGCAAAATAGCTTCTGCAATTTGAGTGGCGCGATCAGCCCGGAAATTGAACAATATCATCCCATCATTATTTGAAAGAGGTAACGCGCCTTCAAAAACGCAAGGATCTAGATTTTCATCGTTTTTTTTGTTGCGATAATTAACGGTCAGCGCATCTGAATAATTTTGATATTTGGTTCCTTTTAATTCAGTGAGCAGGCGATAGGCGATTTCAATCCGTTCCCAATTTTTATCGCGATCCATTGCGTAAAAACGACCGACAAGCGTGGCAAGACGAGCGTTTTTTAAACTCGGTTCAATTTTTTTCAGTAACTCGCTTGCTGACCTTGAGGGAGAATCGCGTCCGTCAGTAAATAAATGGAGCATTATTTTTGACACTTGTTTTAGATTTGCCAATTCAATTAGTGCTTCTAAATGCTTAATTGACCCATGTACGCCTGAATCGGTCAAAATGCCAACTAAATGTAAAACCGAATTATTTTTTTGAACGTGGTCGCAGACTGACAAAAATTCCTTTTTTTTGAAAAACTCTCGGCTTTGAATACTCTCGTTGATTTGAGTGTAATCTTGCGTCACCACTCTTCCTGAGCCAATTGATAAATGCCCGACTTCACTGTTGCCCATTTCGCCATCAGGCAAGCCAACCGATTCGCCAGATGCGTGAAGCAATACGTTCGGGCTCGATAAAAGAATAGAGTTAAATGTTGGTGTTTTGGCTAGATAAACCGCATTGCCATCAGTCCGCGGAATCATCCCCCAGCCATCTAAAATTATCAGACAAACTTTTTTAGGCATAATACTTATAAATATAAAAATCCAAATATCAAATTAAATAACATAATTTTTATATTGTGGTTGTAAAATTTGAAATAAATTCAATTTTTTTGGCTTTGCAATTAAGTTATTTTAATATTTTCTCTATCCGATCATATTTCACTTTCCTCTCTTTTTGGCTTGGATTGCCAAATTTTACATAGTCAGAATTTATTGCAATCGCAAAATCAGCTAAAAAATCATCCATTGTTTCGCGTCCTCGGTGAGATACAATTATTTTTTTGTCAAATTGTCTGGCAAGAAAAATTGCATCTATCGTTCGCGTCACAGTGCCTGCTTGGGTTGGTTTGATAATAATGCCGTTAAAGCAATTTTTATATTTTTCAATGAGGTCGGTTCGCGTGACTGTTAAATCGTCAGCAACAACCAAAATATTATTTTGTTTTTGCAGATTTTCCCATTCATCCGTTTGATTTTGATCAAACGGATCTTCAACAATTTTAATATTATTGTTTTCTAGCAAAAAATTAACATCATCTTTTGACAATCGTGTTTGGCTAGCAATATCCAGCGCTAAATAGAAATTACTAAGAACTGATAAAATTTTTTGAGTATCACTCGTTTGCGGAGCGACACCGCCTTCAAGCCCATCGTCAAATTTAATTCCTTCTTTATTTAGCAATTCAACTAATATTTTTTTTGCTTGGGCAATTTTATCAAGCCCAATAATTGAAATTTCCTGAATGCCAAGTTTAATTTTATTTTTGCTATGCTTGCCACCCTCTGCCAGCACGCATATTACTTGCGGTTTTATTAATTTTGTAGGCAAATTAAATTCTGCTTGAATTAACTGCCACAATTCTTTTCTTTCAAAAATTGCCATGGCTTTTAGATGGGCGATTGATGCGGTGAGCGCAGTGTTAATACCGATTATTTTTTCTTTATACAAATCAAACAAATCGCTGTCAAATTGTTTTTGGTTAAATTTTTTTAGTTCGTAAAATCTTTTCTTTAGATTTGCAAAGTTTTTTATCGCAGTGTCAACATTTTCCAAGATTCCTTCATCGCGTCCGCGTGATTCGCCCTCACCACTGGAAGCGACAACTTTTTTGTCATTAGACAATCTAAGCTCTATTTCGAGCGCTGGTTTTAGATCCGAATCAAGGATTTTTTTTGCGATCGCAATATGTATAACATTATTCATTATTCAATATCTATTATTTGATGCTTTCCTATTTGTGACATCAGCGTATCTCCATACTATTATTTTTCCTTTACCAGAGAATCTTTTAAAAATTTAATAATTTCAACTGGCTCTGGATCGACGCCGTTGAGCATTGCTAAATAATATGAAGTATAGTCGCCAAAATGAATTGATAATAATTGCTCGGCAATTTTATTTGAAGCCGGTGTTGGCTGGATAATTTCATATTGAATTCGTCGTTTGGTTAAAATTTGAGCTGTGATGTCAATACGGAGATTATTGCGCTGATTATCAAATTTTGAGCCAAGCAAAATTACAAAAATTTTACTATTAATACTTTCGGGAAATTCTGTTCCTACTAGCGAGTTGTGATTCATTTCAGGAATTGCTTCAAAATACGATGCAGTTTTAGCATTTTCATTAAATTGACCTTTATATCGTCTAGCTACTTCCTGCATAATGCCAGAGCCAATAATGACTGGAATTTTTCCGTATAATCTTTCCGCTAATTGCTTGGCTTGGTTTTGAACAGTTGGTACTTCTGGCGCAATTTTTTTCATCGCATTTTTCATTTGTGTGACAGCTTTTTGAATTTGATCGTCATTTATTTCCAATAGCCTTATTTTTTTTAATATCGCGCAAACTGCAGTGTATGAATATCCGAGTGCTGCGCGCGGTTGCGATCCATAATTTATTTTATAATGCGGTAGTCGATGTTTTTTGGCAAACGATTCCAGCGCGCCACCGCTTGAGATTGTGATGATTTTCGCATCTTTTTTTTGCGCTTTTAGCGCGCAAGACAAAGTTTCTTCAGTCTCGCCAGAATATGAGATGGCAATAGCCAACGTTTTACTATCAATATAGCCAGGTAATTCATAATCGCGAACAATTTCAAGCGGTATTTTAGCGCTTTGCGCAACCAATGTTTTTGCTAGCGCTGCACCCATAGACGAGCCACCCATTCCGATTAAAACAATTTTATTGCATTGAATGTAATGGCTGGGCAGAATAAAATTTTTCATCTCTTCCCAAACAACTCCAATTTGGTCGGGAAGTTCATTGATATTTTGGATTATCTGTGTTAGATCAATTTTTTTGTATTCTCCCGGAGTGTCTAAAATATTCATAGTTTAAAATTATGTTTGATAAATTTAATATATGTAAAATCAGCTTGAAATGCAAGTGGAAAAAGGTTAAAATAATAAAATGTATAATTATTAATCGACGTTTACAAAATCTACAAACTAATATAATTATGCAAAATGAAGTTATAATAATATAGTAGCAGTATACTTCATTTAATCCATTAACAAAAGGGCTCGTAGCTCAGTGGTAGAGCACTTGCATGGCATGCAAGGGGTCGCTGGTTCGAATCCAGTCGGGTCCACCATATTGAATTAGCCGCCTCGCTCGGGGCTTCGCCCCTCGCTTCGGCGGGCAGTTTTGCGAGCAAATCAAAGGGCTTTTTGAAATCAATTGAAAGTTTTTGCTGGCTGATTTGGCGGTTCAAGCCGATTTTTTTGAGAAAATTTTTCATCTCGGAAAAATTTTCCTGCAAAGCG
>Ga0210015_1001564_pt1 | contig 22520 bp, 20 predicted proteins | sample CryGeymeta201522_FD_185471 | JGI IMG/M metagenome (GOLD analysis project Ga0210015, IMG submission 185471) | Groundwater microbial communities from Crystal Geyser aquifers in Utah, USA - Crystal Geyser metaG 2015-22 (SPAdes) (version 2) | ecosystem: Environmental > Aquatic > Deep subsurface >... | reverse complement strand
TCACGCCATTTCGCAGGGCTTGCCGCCGATGACGGCGTTCCAGATGGCAACCGTCAACACCGCCGAGCATTTTGGCCTCAGCCGCGACTTGGGCATGATCGCCCCCGGCCGCTGGGCTGACATCCTGCTGGTGGACGACTTGAACGACTTCCATGCCGAAATGGTCATCGCCAAAGGCCAGGTGGTGGCAGAAAAAGGCAAGCTGCGTATCAGCCTGTCCAGGGCAACCTATCCCGAATGGGTCACCCAATCGGTCCATCTGAAGCGTCAGTTGACGGCGGATGATTTCCGGATCCGCGTTCCCTCATCCATTGCCCCTAACCCACCCTTCGACTTCGCTCCCTGGCCTGACCGCCAGGGCAGGCAGGGTAAGTTGGGAGAGGGGAAGGGGGTGAGGGTGAACGTCAACGTGATCGGCGTTATCGAGAATCAGACGCCTACGAAGCACTTGCAAATGGTGTTGCCGGTCAACGATGCCGAAATCCACCTTCCCCCCCTTGCGTCCTCCATGTCAGGGACGAGGGGGATTGAGGGGGGGCTGGCGAAAGTCGCGCTCGTCGAGCGCCATCGCGGCACGGGTGGCGTGCAAGTCGGACTGGTGCAAGGATTCGGTTTTACTGAGGCGTGCGCCATCGCCTCCACCGTGGCGCACGACAGCCATAACATGATCATCGTCGGCACGGACGAAGGCGATATGGCGCTGGCGGCCAATAGGCTGGCGGAGGTCGGCGGCGGGCAGGTGGTGGTCAAGGATGGCAAAGTCATCGGCCTGGTGGAGCTGAAAATCGCTGGACTGATGTCTGCCGAGCGCGCCGATCGAGTCGCCAAGAAAGCCACTTCGATCTTAGAGGGTTTCCGCGCCTGCGGTTGTCAGCTCAACAATCCCAACATGACCCTAAGCCTGCTGGCGTTGGTCGTCATCCCGGAGCTGCGCATCTCGGATCAGGGTCTGGTGGACGTGACCCGCCTGGAAATTCTGCCGGTTGTACAGGGCTTGGCGGCCTAGAAGGTGTGCAAGTATGGCTCATTATCCATATCGGCGTTTACAGTCTGACTTGGCTGATCTGATCGCCTCCTTACCGGCTGAAAGCAAGCTGCCAGCCGAGCCTGCCCTGGCTCACCAGTTGAAAGTCTCGCGGGCGACCTTGCGGGAGGCCATGCGTTCGTTCGAGGGGCAAGGATTGATCCGCCGCCGCCAGGGGGTGGGGACGTTCGTCGTCGGTCAGGTGCCGGTCATTGACAGCGGGCTGGAGGTCCTGGAAAGTATCGAGACGCTGGCGCAGCGTATCGGGTTGAGCGTTTCCATGGGTGCACTGCATGTCGAACAAATCCCCGCTGATGAGCTATGCGCCGGGGCGTTGAATTTGTCCACTGGTACACCGCTGACGCGCGTCGCGCGTGTTATCTTCACAGACAGCCGTCCGGTGGCTTATTTGGTGGATACTTTACCCGGCGATGTGCTTTCTGCTGAGGAACTGAACGGGACGTTTACCGGTTCGGTGCTGGATCTGCTACTGCGCCGTGGTTCCCCGAGGCTCACCCAGTCCCGGACGGACATCAAGGCTGTCGGTGCCACCTCGGAGGTGGCGCGCGCTCTGCAAATCCAGCGCGACGATGTTCTGCTCCACTTCGCTGCCCAGCTCTTTTCCGAGAGCGGCCGCGTGGTGGATTATTCATTCAGTTATTTCCTGCCCGGTTATTTCCGCTTCCACGTGGTGAGACGGGTGGGCTAACCGTGTCAAGTGTCACGTTTCAAGTGTCACGTTGACTATTCTCTATTCTCTATTCTCTACTCTCTGGAGGTTGAAATGCGTAGTTTTGCTGGTCGGGACATCCTGTCCCTCAAAGATTTTGAGCGTAACGAGTTCTTCCACATCTTCGACGTGGCGGCGGAGCTGGAGCCGATTGCCGTCAGCCGTCGCAACGACGATATGCTGGCAGAGAAGACGCTGGTGACGGCCTTCTATCAACCGTCCACGCGCACGCGGCTGGCGCACGAAGCCGCCATGCACCGCCTGGGCGGTCACGTGACCGGCTTCGCGGATGCCAAAATGACGCGTGCCGGAGACTTCTACCAGGAGTCGATCAAGGATACGGTCAAGATGCTGGAGTTCTACGGCGATGTGATCGTCATGCGCCACTTCCAGCAGGGTGCACCGCATGAAGCGGCCAAATGGGCCTCGATCCCGATCATCAACGGCGGCGACGGCTGGGGCGAGCATCCCACCCAGATCCTGACCGACCTGTACACCGTGCTCAAGGAAAAGGGTACCATTGATGGCCTGACCTGGCTGGCAGTCGGCGATATGCGCATGAGAACGATGCACTCGCTCGGCTACGCCCTCAGCCAGTTCGACTGCCCGATCACCTTCGTCTCCCCGCCGGATATGTCGCTGACCGCCGAGTTCAAAGCCGAACTCAAGCAGTTCAGCGTCAACTTCAAGGAAGCCGAGCACGTCGAGCAGGCCATTGCCGACGCGGACGTGATCCTGGTCGAGCCGGTCGTCCAGCCGGATTACACCAAGTCGCGTGACGAACGCGCCGGAAAAGACGTAGGCCTGACCCCGGCCAACTACAAGATCACGCGTGAGTTGCTGGAGACGAAAGCCAAGTCGGATGCCATCCTGCTGCACTCGCTGCCGCGCATGGACGAGGTCCCGACCGACGTGGACATCACCCGCTGGTCGCGCTACTGGCAGGAAGCGTTCAACGGCGTGGTGATGAGGATGGCGCTGCTGGCGCTTGTACTGGGCGCGATGGAGTAGGTTAGTTTGATAGTTACGTAGTTTTGTAGTTACGTAGTTGGGTAGTAGCTCGCTCTGGCAGAAACTACCCAACTACTAAACTATCGAACTACCAAACTATGGAAGAGGCGCGAATGGCATTGGATAAGAGAGCTGTCAAGGAATGGAAGGCCCAATATCAGCTCATCAATGAGATGGAGCGGGAAGAGCTGCGCGCGCGCCTGGAAACAGAAACAATCGAAGAGAGTGTTCGCAAATATTTTGCCTGGAATAAACTTGTATTTGCTTTTGCCCGCAGCCCCGATGTGCCTGAAGAATTGCAGGAATCCCAGGCCGATTATTACTTGTCCTTGATCGCGAAATGGGAAACACTGGCTCAGAGGATAAAGAATGTTTGACAATCCTCAAGTATTTCAATCGGTTATCAACTTTCTGGATGAACATAAAATCCCGTATATGGTGATTGGCGGTCTTACCATGTCAATCTGGGGCGAGGGGCGCGCCACGCATGACGCCGACTTCAAAGTCATCATTGAAACTCCCCTGGATGAGTTTAGGAAATTGATTCTTGATCGGTTTCCCGAGCGCCCAACGAAAATCCCAGCCCATAAAAAGAGCCAGTACGTTCTTCAAATTTGGGCGGCGCCTGATGTCGCGACAGATCTTTTGGTGTGCATTTTCGACTACGAAAAGGAAGCTGTCCGCCGGGCAGTCGCAACAGAAATCATGGGAGTCCCAACGCGAGTCTGTACTGCGGAGGATTTTATTATTCACAAGGTTATCGCAAACCGTGGAAAGGACTGGCTCGACATCCCGTCCATTTTGATGCGCCAGCGCGGCAAACTGGATGTGAAATACGTCCGGCATTGGCTTTCTCAATTTGCGGAGGCGCTGGAAAATCCGGAACTGCTCACTCGCTTCAACCATCTGTACGAAACAGTATAGTTCGATAGTTGCATAGTTCTGTAGTTGTGTAGTTGTGTGGTTGTGTAGTTCACTTCTGCCAACTACTCAACCATCGAACAACCCAACTGCCGGACTATCAGACTACCGAACTACCGAACTACCGAACTAAAAAACTAGGAGACTAAACCTATGCAAACCTTCTTACACGGTCGCGACCTGATCGGCGACCTCGACTTTACCAAAGAAGAAGTCGAAACCGTATTAGATGTCGCCTTCGACCTGAAACGCAAGCGCGCCCTGAATGAACCCCATCCCTACCTGCGTGACAAGGTGCTGGCGATGCTGTTCTTCTTCTCGTCCACGCGCACGCGTGGCTCATTCGAGGCTGGGATGGCCCAACTGGGTGGACATGCTGCCTTCATCGAAAGCAGAACTACCCAGATCGCCCACGGTGACACGCCCAAGGAAATCGGCGAGATCTTTGGCCGTTACTTCGACGGCATTGCCATCCGCCACGTGGACTGGGGCATTGGCAACGGCTATCTGAACGCGGTCGCCAGGGCCTCGCGCGTCCCGGTGCTCAACATGCAGTGCGACATCTATCATCCTTTTCAAATCCTGGCCGACCTGATGACCATCGTGGAGAAAAAAGGCCGCGACCTGCGCCGCAAGAAGATGGTCGTCTCGTGGGCCTACGCGGCCTCGTACCAGAAGCCGATGTCTGTCCCGCAGTCGCTCATCCTGCAAATGCCGCGCTTCGGCCTGGACGTGGTCCTGGCGCACCCGCCGGAGTTCAGATTGATGCCCGACATCATGGAACAAGCCCAGGAACAGGCGCGCAAGTTTGGCGCTGGCTTTGAAGTAACGGATGATATGGAAGCCGCTTTCAAAGATGCGGACATCGTCTACGCCAAATCCTGGGGCGCGATGGTGCACACCCCGGACCCGGAAGAAGGCGCGAAAATCATCAAGAAATATCCGCACTGGATCACCGATGAGCGCAAGATGGCTCTCGCCAAACCGGACGCCATCTACATGCACCCGCTGCCTGCCGACCGCAACATCGAAGTCACCGACGGCGTGATGGACGGGCCGCAGTCGGTCGTCTACGACGAAGCTGAGAACCGGCTGCATGCGCAGAAGGCGGTGATGGCGCTGACGATGTAGACAGGTAGAAAGTAGAAAGTAGGCAAGTAGAAAGTAGGCAAGTAGAAAGTAGACAAGTAGAAAGTAGACAAGTAGAAAGTAGACAAGTAAACAAGTAGAAAGTAGACAAGGAGGCGGTATGAGTGAGCGGAAAGCGCTGTATCAATCGCCCGGGGTGCCGGGGAAGCGCGGGTTCGAAGATCTGGAATGCTATAAGCTCGCGCTGGAAGTGGTCGCTGAAGTTCACAAGATGGTAAAAAGCCTGCCTCCTGAGGAAAAGTATGATCTTATTGCACAGATCCGCCGCTCGTCCAAAAGCGTGACGGCCAACATTGCCGAAGGATATGGACGCTATCACTATCTTGACAGCCTGCACAAGTATTCCATTGCACGTGGCGAGTTGAACGAAACGCTCTCGCACGTTATCAACGCAAGAGTGCTCGAATACATTGACCAGAAGAGGTTTGAGTCACTTTACAAACTTATCCGTGAGACAGAACAGACCCTCAATGGTTACATGGCCTATGTCCGCCGCCAGCGCGCTGGCGAGCAGGAGTATGGTAATAAGGCCGTGCATGCGGAGTCGGCGGAGTATTTGTTGGATGACGAGAGTAATGTTGATGATAATGATGAAGTAGGCAAGGATGAAGTAGACAAGGACGAAGTAGACAAGGACCAAGGAAACAAGTAAACAAGGAAACAAGTAAACAAGTAAACAAGTAAACAAGGATGGAGTAAACAAAGTACTTGTCTCCTTGTCTACTTTCTACTTGTCTACTTGCTCCTTGTTTTCCCCCTCACACCATAGGAGCACCATGAAAGACAAACCCAGAAAGTTAGCAGTAGTCGCCATCGGCGGCAACTCGCTCATCAAGGACGAAAAGCACAAGACTGTCGAAGACCAGTACCAGGCCGCCAAAGAGACCACCTTCCACATCGCGGACATGATCGAGGCCGGCTGGGACGTGGCCATCGGTCACGGAAACGGCCCGCAGGTCGGGTTCATCCTGCGCCGGTCGGAGATCGCCGCGAAGGTGGAGGGCATGCACGAGGTCCCGCTGGACGTGTGCGGCGCGGATAGCCAGGGCGCCATCGGCTATGCACTCCAACAAACGTTGCAGAACGAGTTGTACCGGCGTGGTATTACGAAGAATGTCGCCACCGTGATCACGCAGGTGCTGGTTGACAAGAACGATCCGGCTTTCAAAAACCCGACCAAGCCCATCGGCAGTTTCATGGATGAACCCGAGGCGAAACGGCGCCAGACAGACATGGGCTGGAACGTGGTCGAAGACGCCGGGCGCGGCTGGCGGCGCGTGGTCGCCTCGCCGATCCCGAAAGAGGTGGTGGAGCTTGAGTCGGTCAAGACCCTGTTGAGCGCTGGCGTGGTGGTCATCACGGTGGGCGGCGGCGGGATCCCGGTGATTGATGCGGGCAAAGGCATTTTTCAGGGCGTAGCGGCCGTCATTGACAAAGATTTCGCCTCGAGCTTGCTGGCCCGCTTGATCAAGGCCGACCTGCTCCTTATTTCCACTGCGGTTGAAAAAGTAGCCATCAATTTTGGCAAGCCCGACCAAAAGTGGCTCGACCGCATGACCCTGGCCGAGGCCAAAAAATATCTTGCTGAAGGCGCGCATTTTGCCAAAGGCTCCATGGCGCCCAAGATCCAGGCCATTATCTGGTACCTGGAAGCAGGTGGCAAGCAAGCCCTCATCACCAACCCAGAGAACATCGGGCGCGCCATCAAAGGTGAGACTGGCACCTGGATTGTGCCGTGAGCGTGTCCAGCGAATGTGTTAGAATCGTTTAGTGAAATTTGACTCAACGAAATAAGAGGAAAGGAGGTGAGCTTCTGACGGGTACTGTTGGCACGTAGTTTGTTTCAACACATCTTTTGTTCCACTATTCTGTAAGGAGGATTACCTGATGTTACGCAAAATCGCTTTACGTTTCACCATACTCTCGGTGATCTTTGTGATGGTGGCGGCGTCTTGCGCGCCGAAACCTGAAACCGTTGGTGGTTTCCAGATCCCCGAGATACAGAAGGGCAAATTCAATGTCGCCGCGGTGTTGATCGGCCCGCACGATGACGGCGGTTGGTCCCAGGCCCACTATGAGGGGCTGGTCTATGTCGAGCAGAACGTGCCCAACGTGCACGTGGCTTATATCGAGAACGTGCCGGAAGGCGCCGACTCCGAGCAGATCTTCCGCAGCCTGGCTCGCAAGGGCTTCGACCTGATCCTTGGCACATCCTTCGGCTACATGGATCCGATGGAAACTGTGGCCGGTGAGTTCCCGGATATCACCTTCATCCACATCAGCGGCTATAAGTCCAACATGACGAACTTTGGCAACCTGTTCGGCGCTATGGAGGATATGAAGTACCTGGCCGGCATGATCGCGGGTGCTCGCGCCAAAGCCGATGGCAACCCGAAACTGGGTTACATGGCTACCTTCCCCATCCCCGAGGAGATCCGCCTGGGCAATGCCATCGCACTGGGCATGAAAAAGACCTGCCCCGAGTGCACCATAGACGTGCGCTGGATCAACACCTGGCACGACCCGGTGGCTGAAAAGGACGCGGCTGCCTCGCTCTTCGATGCGGGTGCGCAGGTTGTCTTCACCGGCGCCGATACCCCGGCTGTGGCCGATGTGGCTCAGGAAAAGGGCAAGTGGGGCATCACCTATGACTGGTCTGGTTCCTGCAAGGTCGAGCGCTGCCTGACCGCTCCGTATTGGAATTGGGGCCCGGTCTATACCTCGATTACGGATGGTCTCATTGCCGGTACCTACAAGGTCGGCTGGGACTACTTCGATGCTGACAGCGGTGGTCTGGGATTGTACGGCTTCATGGAAGGTCAAACCCTGACCACTGGTGAGGCTGGCCTGCCGGCTGAAGTCCTCCAGATGGTGCGGGATACCTTAGCTCAGATGCTGGCTGGCAACTTCAACCGCTTCGATGTCTTCTCTGGCCCGATCGTGGACAACAAGGGCAACACCGTTGTCCCGGCTGGCGAGAAGTTCTCGCAGCCTGACATTGACCAGTTCCCGCCCGGCGCGCCCGGACTGGAGTGCACGTACTGCATGTACTGGTGGGCTGACGGCATCACCGCTGAACTGCCCTCGCTGACCCCGTAAGTATCCCACGCAACAAGGGGCCGGAATCCCCTTGGGATTCTGGCCCCCCTTTTATTTGACATTGTCGCATTTCTGAACACGAAATTACGGGCGGATGCGACGCCCACCGGCCGGGTATTGGCTCACCGCAGGAGCGACCATTGGACACCCTGGAACGTAAAACCACAAATCCATCTGTTGCAGAAGGGGCCACGCTTTTTGTGGAGATGAACGGGATCGTGAAGCGCTTTCCGGGCGTGCTGGCAAACGATCATGTGGATTTTGTGCTACGGCATGGTGAGATCCATGCCTTGCTGGGGGAAAATGGGGCTGGGAAGAGCACGCTCATGAACGTCTTGGCCGGTCTGTACCGGCCTGAATCCGGCACGATCCTGGTCAAAGGAAAAGTAGTCAATTTTTCATCCCCGCGGGATGCGATCAAGGCCGGCATTGGGATGATCCACCAACACTTCATGCTGGTGCCATCTCAGACGGTCACCGAGAACATTCTACTTGGGTTAGACAAGCCGCGCTTTCGCCTACAATTGAACGAGTACGATCACATTGTGGCAGATTTAAGCGAGCGCTTTGGATTGAAAGTGGAGCCGAGGGCCAAGGTATGGCAGTTATCCGTCGGCGAACAGCAGCGCGTCGAGATCCTCAAAATGCTTTATCGCGGCACCGACATCCTGATCATGGATGAGCCCACCGCCGTGTTGGCCCCGCAGGAGATCGAGGATTTGTTCAAGACCTTGCGGGCTATGGTGGCCGAAGGGAAGTCAATCATCTTTATCAGTCACAAATTGCACGAGGTCATGGCGATCGCCGACCGCGTCACCGTGCTGCGCAAAGGCAAGGTCACTGCTGCGGGCCTGGATGCCAGAAAGACGACCCTTCAGGAATTGGCAAGGCAGATGGTGGGGCGTGAAGTCATTTTTCATCTGGATAAAAAGCTCAACACGCCCGGCGAGATCGTGCTTGAGGTCGAAGATGTGTGCGCTGAAAACGACAAAGGCTTGCAGGCCTTGAACGGCTTATCGTTGGATGTGCGCGCAGGTGAGATCGTCGGCCTGGCAGGCGTAGCCGGCAACGGTCAGCGCGAGCTGGCCCAGGTCATCACCGGGCTGCGCAGGTGTACGGATGGGTGTGTGATCCTGAACGGTGAAGTCATTTGTAACCGCTCCGCTTTGGTCGGCATTCAGCGCGGGGTGTCGCACATCCCCGAAGACCGTACCGGTGTTGGCACTGCGCCTGACCTGAGCGTCACCGATAATGTAATTATGAAGCAATATCGCCGTCCACCCATCGCCCAGCACGGCATGTTGAACATGCAGGTTGCTACGAAGTTTGCCAACGAACTCAAAGAATCTTACGATATTATCGTGCCGAATGTCGAGACGCCGGTGCGATTGCTTTCGGGCGGCAACTTGCAGCGCGTCATCCTGGCGCGTGAGATCTCCGGTCAGCCGTCGTTGATGGTGGCCGTACAACCCACGCGCGGGCTGGACGTGGGTGCAATTGAGGGGGTTCACCGTCTGCTCCTTTCGCAACGTGAATCGGGCGCAGCCATCTTGTTGATCTCGGAAGAGCTCGAGGAATTGCTCTCGCTCTCTGATCGGGTGTATGTCATTTATGAAGGCCGTATTATGGGCGAAGTGAAAATCGGTGCTGGAGGATCGTCACCTGAGATGATTGATACGGTTGGCTTGATGATGACCGGTACACCGCTCGAACAGATCCGCAAAGGAGAGGCAGAAAGAAATGTCTGAAACCGCATCTTCTCACCCGGCCACACGTAACCGACGTTTCCCTTTTAGTCTGCGCCTGGAACCACGCATGAAAGAGCCGCCGCGTTGGTATCCGGCTGCGGTTTCCCTGGGGGCAATTATGGTGGCGCTGGTGCTCGGCGGAATCCTGATCGCCTTTGCGGGCGGAGATCCATTCCGCTCCTATGCCCATATTGCCAAAGCCTCCTTTGGGAACCTCGGCGTTCTTTCCGACACGATTGTCAAGGCCACGCCGATCCTCTTGACGAGCCTGGCATGTTCGATTGCCTTTAGAATGAAACTGTGGAACATTGGCGCGGAGGGACAATTTATCATGGGCGCATTCGGCGCCGGCGCCATCGTGCTAACCCCGATCCTGCCGGCCGATACCTCTCCCTGGATCTTCATCCCGGTCATGATGCTGGCGGGTATTCTCATGGGGGCAATTTGGGGTTTCTTCCCCGGCTTCTTGAAGGCGCGCTTCAACGTCAACGAGATTATCAGCACGTTGATGATGAACTACATCGCCATTTCCTGGGTCAATTTCTTCATTTTTGCAGTCTGGACCGAGGGGGGATTCCAGATGAGCCCCAAGTTCCCTGAGAATGCCTGGCTGCCGCGCCTGCTCGATTATGCAAAAACCATTCCGATCTTCAGCGGCCTGACCACACATCTGGGCCTGTTGATCGGGATAGTGGCTGCCATCGTCTTGTGGATAGTCATCTATCGCAGCCGCTGGGGTTACGAGATTCGCCTGATCGGCGACAACCCACGCGCGGCGCAGTATGCCGGTATCAACATTACCCGCAACACCGTGCTGGTGATGATGCTCTCGGGTGCGCTGGCCGGTTTGGGAGGCATGTCGGAGATCACCGGCATGGTTCATCGCCTCCAGACTACCCCGCTGGCGGCCGGCTACGGTTTTACCGGCATCATTGTAGCCTGGCTGGCTAAGTTGAATCCGCTCGTCGCCATCCTGGTTTCGATCTTATTTGGCGCGCTGCTCCTGGCCGGCCGCGAAATCCAGCCTTCAGGTGTACCCAAGATGATCCAGGGTATCATCCTGGTATGCTTGATTGCCAGTGACTTTTTGATGCGTTACCGTGTCCGCATTGTGCGCGCCGGAGAAGAGGCCTGAGACATGCAAGCGATCATCAATATCCTGCAAGCGGGTGTAGCCTCAGGTACGGTACTCCTGTTCGCAACAGTCGGTGAACTCTTCGCCGAACGCTCTGGAGTGCTTAACCTGGGCGTGGAGGGGATGATGTTGATCGGCGCGATGAGCGGTTACAGCGTTGCGCTGGCAACGGGCAACCCCTGGCTGGGAGTGCTGGTAGCTATGCTCGCGGCCGGATTGCTCAGCCAGATCCACGCCTTCATTGCCATCACGCTGCAAGCGGATCAGGTGGTCAGCGGCTTGGCGCTCACGTTCTTAGGCGCCGGTATCAGCCTGGTCTTGGGTGAGGGATTGAGCAAGGCAGGCACAGTTTCGTTGTTACCGTCCGCCTCGATTCCGCTACTTTCGCAAATTCCCTTTTTGGGGTCGATCTTTTTCAAAGAACAAAGTTACCTGGTATACATTGGTTACCTGTTTGTCCCGATGGCATGGTATTACATTAACCGCACCCGCCCGGGAATGCACCTGCGGGCAGTGGGTGAATACCCGGCTGCGGCAGATGCCCTGGGCATCAATGTCTATCGCTTGCGCTATTTGTACGTTTTTATCGGTGGTGTGCTGGCTGGGCTGGCCGGAGCAACCATCAGTTTGGCTGTCTCCCCCGGCTGGTTCAGCGAAATGACCACCGGTGGCCAGGGCTGGATCGCGGTCGGTCTGGTCATCTTCGCCCAGTGGGACCCGTTCCGTGCTGCGGTCGGCTCTTACGCTTTTGGCGCGCTGCGCCGCCTCATTCTCGATATTCAAGGGCCGACGATGTTGTTAGGGATGCGCAATCCCTTTTACTACAATCCGTACTGGGGATTCTTCCTTCAGATGTTGCCGTATGCTTTTACCATCATCGTGCTGGTAATCGGTTCACGTGAGGCCGTGCGTAAACGCCTGGGCGCGCCCGCCGCATTAGGCAATCCTTACATCCGTGGCGAGCGAGGACTTTAAAGGCGTGGGCGGGCGTAATCCCGCCCACGCCTCCATATTCTCCATGGTGTCAGTCGTGATAGCCATTAACTATGAACCTTTGGCAACAATATATCCGTCCCAGTAGTGTGACTGAAGCCTTACAGGCCCTGACCTCAGCCCCCGGCCCGGCGTGCCCGCTCGCAGGTGGGACGGATCTTATGCTCGACTTGCAGCAGGGCCGCCACGCCCCCGTCCACACCCTGGTGGATTTGACCTCCATCCCGGAAATGACTGTGATCGAGGTGCGCGCGGATGAATTGTTCATCGGCGCGGCGGCGCCCCTCAGCCGCATCGCCGCCTCGACTTTGGCCGGGCAGCACGCCCAGGCTTTGGTCGAGGCCTGCAGCCTGATCGCCGGGCCGCAGGTGCGCAGCGTCGCTACCCTGGGAGGTAATGTCGCCCACGCCCTTCCGGCAGCGGATGGCACCATCGCTTTGCTAGCGTTGGACGCTCAGGCCGAGGTCGCCGATTTGCATGACCGCCGCCGGGTGCCCCTTGCGGATCTTTTCGTCGGGCCGGGAGAATCCGCCCTAAATGCCGGGCGGGAACTGTTGGTGGGATTCTACATTCCCTTGTGTGCTGCGTATCAGGCTTCGGCGTTCAAACGCATCATGCGCGCCCAGGGGATCGCCCTGCCGATTCTCAACCTGGTCGTCTGGTTGGAACGGCGCGCCGGCAGGATAGCCAATATCCGCATAGCTGTAGGGCCAGGCGGGCCAGTACCATTTCGAGCATCTGCAACAGAGAAAGCTTTGAATGGAAAACCCCTTACTGCTGAGGCGGTATCTGCGGCGCTGGATGTTTTGTTGCAAGAAGCCAGGTTCCGCACCAGCCCCCAGCGCGCCAGCGCAGAGTATCGCAAGCACATTGTCGGTGGTCTTTTCAAAGACACACTCGAAACCGCGTGGACAAGAGCTGTGTCCGATAGGTGATAAAATTAAGTAAGATTGGTAGAAAGGAACCCAAGATGGACACACACACACTTGCCTCACAGGATTTAATCCGCAAAGCGGTGATTGAAGTCGCGCAACTGCATGAGAATGAACTTCTGGTTGTCATTGAAATGGTTGACACACTCAAAAAACAGCGCGTTCGTCCCAACCGCGCATCGGCGGAGGAAATTCTAACCTGCGCCAAAGCCCGCGCCGCTGAAACAAGTCACCTTTCGCGGGAAGAGTTGATGAAAAAATTCAGCGATACTCTTGACTCGATCCGCGCCGAATCTGTCGCAAAAGGGACAGCTCTTGAGGGGGAGTGGGAAAGTGACTAAACTGATCCGCGCCGTATTGGATACCAATGTATTTGTCTCTGCCGCGTTGAGCAAGAATCAGTCCAGCCCAACCCGCGAGGTGATAGACCGATGGAAGCGCGGCGAATTCGCGTTGTTGATCTGCATTCCATTGGCAGAAGAGATTGCCGAAAAACTGTTGGATCACAGCATTGACATAGATAAGGTTAGCGCATTGGTTGAAACACTGGCGAGTCTGGCTGAATGGGTGGAAATCCCGCCTGAAGAAATCGAACCCCTCCTCTCTGATCCTGACGACAATGTAATTGTCGCCTGCGCGGTGGAAGGCGGAGCAAATTACCTCGTCACGTATGACCCGCATTTTGACTCCTTGCAAGGCGAATATTGCGGAGTCAAAATCGTCAAAGCCATTCCATTTTTAGAAGTGTTGCGTGCGAATCAATAAATCCCACCGCGCCAGCGCGGATTATCGCCGGCATTTGGCGAGGGGGTTGTTCGAAGATACGCTCGAAGCTGCGTGGGTAGGGGAAAAATCAAACCATTGAGACATGGAGACACAAAGAAAAATCTTCTTGCGAACTTGAGAACCCTTCTGCGTGGAAAACGGTAAACAATAAACTCTGTGATCCCGTGTCTCCGTGGTGAAAATATCTATGGAAAAGCAAATTTCTTTTACGGTTAATGGCAGAAATATTCAGCTCGAACCCGTCCCCGGCGAGACGTTGGCCGACCTGCTGCGCAAGCGCCTGCGCCTGACCGGTACGAAGATTGGCTGCAATGAGGCCGAATGCGGCGCCTGCACTGTTCTTGTGGATGGTGAAGCGGTGCTAGCCTGCATCTACCCCGCCGAACGGGCACATGGCAGGCAAATACTGACAATCGAGGGTCTGGCTGAGACGCAGGAGGGGGGCATCAGACTCCACGCCCTTCAGGAAGCCTTTGTCAAATATGGGGCTGTGCAATGCGGCTTTTGCATCCCCGGCCAGATCATGGTCGCCTACGCACTTTTGCAGTGCAACCCAAACCCGACGCAAGATGAGATCCGCGCCGCGCTCAAGGACACGCTCTGTCGTTGCGGAGCGTACCCCTCCATTGAAAACGCTATCCGGGAAGCAGCCCATGCCCTGAGAACCGGCGAACCGATGCCGCCTGCCAGTGTTCAGGAGTCCGCGGCCGAATTCAAGGTCGTCGGCCGGACACAGGTCCGGCCAGATGCGGCGGATAAGGTCACCGGCAGGGCCAGGTTCACCGATGACTTGGCATTCGAGGCCATGTTGTATGCCCGCGTCAAACGGGCGGGCGTTCCCCATGCTTTCTTGCGGCGATTGAACGTCGAGAAGGCGCGCGCCCTGCCGGGTGTGGCGGCGGTACTGACGGCTGACGACCTGCCCGGCGCGAAGAATCACGGTCTGGTTGTCGCCGATTGGCCCATCCTGGTCGGACTGGGCGAACGCGTGCGGTATGTAGGCGATGCACTTGCACTCGTTGCCGCGGAAAGCCAGGAGATTGCGGATGAGGCCGTCGGTCTCATCGAAGCGGAGTTTGAGATGCTTCCCGTCGTCAGCGATCCCGTCCAGGCGCGCCGGGCGGATGCGCCAAGGCTGCACGAGAAGGGCAATTTGCTCAAGCACATCAAGGTGCGCAAGGGGGATATCGCCCAGGGATTCGCCGAAGCCGACGTGATCTTGGAGCATACTTTTAATACGCCACTCATGGATCACGCCTTTCTCGAACCGGAGTGCAGCATTGCTGTGCCGGTCAAGACCGATGTGACAGTCACTTCTGAAGTGACTGTCACATCAGACAGGATGGAGATATACGTCGGATCGCAGATTCCTTACGCCGACCGTGAGCAGGTCGCCAGGGCGCTGGAATGGCCGGAGGAACGAGTGCGCGTCGTCGGTCAGTGGATGGGGGGAGGTTTCGGCGGCAAGGAGGACATCGCCGGGCAAATTCACGCCGCCTTGCTGGCAAATGTAAGCGGGCGGCCGGTCAAATTGCTCTTCGACCGGCGTGAGAGCCTGTTGGTTCACCCCAAGCGCCATGCGACGCAAATTCGGGTCAAGGTGGGCGCAAAGAACGATGGCCGGCTGACGGCCATCGAAACCGAATTGTACGGCGATACTGGCGCTTACGCCTCGCTCGGCGAGCACGTGATGACGCGAGCCACCACCCACTCGGCAGGCCCCTACGAAGCTGCGCATGTGCGCGCGGATTGCTATGCCATGTACACCAACAACCCTCCTGCGGGTGCTTTCCGTGGTTTTGGCGTCCCTCAATCGGCCTTTGCGGTGGAGGGCATGATGGATATGTTGGCCGCCGAATTGGGCCTCGACCCGCTGGCCTTGCGCCGACTGAACGCCCTACGCCCCGGCAGCATCACCAATACCGGTCAGGAACTGCGGGAGAGTGTGGGACTGATCGAGTGCATAGACAAGGTAGAAGCCGAGTTGCGCCGCCTGGCCGGGCAGGAGGACTTCTTTGCAGCCCGCATCGTCCCTGATGCGCCGCATCTGCGCCGCGCCTGGGGTTTTGCTGTCGCCTATAAAAACACCGGCTTGGGTGGCGGCGCAGCCGACAAAGCCGCCGCTGAGGTGCAACTCTACCCCGATGGTATGTTGGAAGTGCGCACTTCATCTGCCGAACTCGGGCAGGGATTGGTGACCGTCTTGCAGATGATCGTGGCTGAGGAATTTTCACTATCCCCCGCGAAGGTGCGTGTCCTGGTCATGGACACAGACCTGACCCCAGACGGTGGGCCGACGACTGCCTCGCGCCAGACCTATGTCACCGGCAACGCGGCTCGTCTGGCGGCTCGGTCGTTGCGCGAGGCAATTGTCTCCACGCTGGCTGAGAAATATGACCAGCCGCCTGCGCGGGTCACTTTTTTGGATGGTTTTGTGCACGTTGGCGATCATTCCATCCCCTTGGGAAATGTGGTGGCTGAGATGCGCCTGGCGGGACAGGAGCCGCGTGCCCTGTATGAATATTGGGCGCCGCTTACAATGCCTTTGGGTGAAGGTGGGGACATGCACTTCGCCTTCTCATTTGCTGCCCAGGCCGTCGAAGTGGAAGTCAATACGATTACGGGTGAAGTGCGCGTCTTGCGGGTGATTTCAGCCAATGATGTGGGCCGGGCGATCAATCCGTTGGGCTTGCAGGCTCAAGTCGAAGGTGGGGTGATGATGGGCCTGGGCAACGCTCTCACCGAGCACTTTATCGTCAAGGACGGCTATGTGATCACCGACCGGCTGGCGCGTTACCGCATCCCGTCCATTGTGTACACGCCTGAGATCATTTCCATAGTGGTCGAGCAACCGACCAAAGACGGACCTTATGGAGCCAAGGGCATCGGCGAAATCGTCAGCATCCCGACCGTCCCAGCGATTGCGAATGCCATCTACAACGCGGTCGGGGTGCGCGTTGACCGTCTGCCAGTGGATCAGGAGCAGATCGCGAAAGCGGTTAAAAGTCGAATTGATCAATCTCGTGGGGCGGATTGATAATCCGCCTGGCCCAGATATAGTGGCTCGAATGAATATCGCTTGCCTGTAAGGTCAAGGATGAGGGTGATAAAATAAAGGGTGTGGAGTCTATCGCTATGGACAAATTCATCGGCTATCGTTGTTCTCTCTGCAACGCAGAATACCTGCCCGGACAGGTGACCTACACCTGCCCGAAAGACGGCGGCAACCTGGACGTAGTGTTGGATTACGACACCCTGCGCCAGAAATTCCAGCCTGAAGATCTGACCTGCCGCTGCGAAGACTCGCTCTGGCGTTACCTGCCGCTCCTGCCCGTCCCGGACCCCGGCGGCGAAGGGACCCCCATCCGGGCCGCTGGCTGGACGCCGGTCTTCTCGCTGTCGCGCCTGGCTGATAAACTCGGCCTGCGCCATCTCTGGCTGAAAGACGAGAGCCGCAACCCGACGGCTTCCTTCAAGGACCGCGCCAGCGCAGTGGTGGTGGCGCGCGCCCGCGAAATCGGCGCGGAGGTGGTTGTTACAGCTTCCACCGGCAACGCCGGCGCGGCCCTGGCCGGTATGTCTGCTGCGATCGGGCAGAAGGCGGTCATCTTTGCGCCGAAGACCGCGCCCCCGGCCAAGGTTGCCCAGTTGCTCGTCTATGGGGCGCGCGTCCTGCTGGTGGACGGCAGTTACGACGACGCCTTCGACCTGACCATCAAAGCCGCGCAAGAATTTGGCTGGTACTGCCGCAATACGGGCTACAATCCCTTCACCGCGGAGGGGAAGAAGACGGCTGCGTTTGAGATATGGGAATGGACTACAATTTCGAAATTCGAATTTCGAAATTCGAAATTGAACGTGTTCGTCTCCGTCGGCGATGGGAACATTATCTCCGGCATACACAAAGGCTTCAAGGATTTGCTGGCCCTGGGATGGATGGAGAAAATGCCCCGGATTATCGGCGTGCAGGCCGAGGGTTCGGCCGCGATTGCGAATGCTTTCCACGCCGGGACGGAAAAGATCACGCCCGTCTCCGCTAAAACGATTGCCGATAGCATCTCCGTGGACTTACCGCGGGACGGCGTGCGCGCCATCCGCGCGGCGCGCCAGACAGGTGGAACGTACATTACCGTGAGCGATCACGACATCCTGGCTGCCATAGCCGAGCTGGGTAAGGTCGGCGTCTTCGCCGAACCGGCTGGGGCGACTTCGTATGCCGGGCTGGTACGAGCCGTGGCACAGGGCCTCGTCGGGCCGGAAGAGCCGATCCTGGTTTTGAACACAGGCTCCGGTTTGAAGGATGTCCGGGCAGCCATGCAGGCGGTGGTGGAAGCGCCGGTCATAGAACCAACGCTGGAGGCGGTCAAACGTTTGCTATGAATAAGACGTGGAGTGTACAGACGCGTTATTTTATGCTGGGCCTGATGATCGTTTTTATGTCAATCGTGGCCTGGTACATCCGGGCGATCTTCCCACCGCTCATCATTGCCGGGCTGATAGCCTATCTGCTTTACCCGCTGGTGCAGTTCCTGCAAACCCGCCTGCGCCTGCGCCGTAAGGCAGCGGCAAATATCGTCTATTTTATCTGTCTGGTGCTGATGTTTGCCGTTCCGGCCACACTCGTCCCAACCCTATTTAATGAAGCTACAACAGTGACGGCCGACTTGAACCACATGCTGAACCAGGTTCAAGATTATCTTGCCGGGCCGATGGTCATTGCAGGGATAAGCATCCATTTGGAGCAGCTCATTCCAACGTTGAAAGCTTCGCTCGCTGGTCTTACCGCTCCTTTGCCTCAGGATGCCTGGCACCTGATCGAGAGTACATCCAGAGGCGCGCTCTGGTTCTTGACTATCGTGGTCGGCGCATACTATTTTATGACCGACTGGGAACGCTTGCGCGAATGGCTCATCCACCTGTTGCCCGAAGCGTACCGGATGGATGCACACCGGCTGTACCTGGAAATAAGACAAGTCTGGATGGCATACTTGCGCGGCCAGGTCACCCTGATGCTCATCGTCGGCGTGGTTTTTTCGGTGCTTTGGTCGGTAATCGGACTGCCGGGAGCGCTCATCTTGGGCATACTGGCCGGGCTGTTGAGCCTGATCCCAGACGTTGGCCCTTTCGTTGCGACTGCTCTGGCAGTGATTATCGCCTTGCTGGAAGGTTCCAGTTGGATACCCTGGAATCATTACTGGTTTGCTGCTTTGGTTGCGGGCCTGTACATCGTGCTCATCAATGTCAAGAGCATCTGGCTGCGTCCGCGCATCCTGGGGCGCAGCGTGCGCATGCACGAAGGCTTGATTTTTATCTCCATCATCGCTGCGGTTGTCTTCACCGGTGTACTGGGTGCGCTGCTCGTCGTGCCGGTGCTGGCCTCGGCCGGGGTGCTGCTCAAGTACTTGCGCCACCGCATTCTGGGTCTGCCGCCGTTCCCGGCGGCGGAGCCGTTCGTTTCGGAGGACGGCCCGGTTCCCGGTCCCGGAAATGACGCCGCGCCGAAGCCGAAAAAATTAAGGAAGAAGAAGGGGTAGTATGTCCATCACCTTTTCGATCGTTGTTCCGGTTTTCAATGAACTGGAGAACATTCCCGAACTCTACCGCCGCCTCCGCGCGACCCTGGACTCGGTCGGCGAGACCTGGGAACTGGTCCTCGTAGACGACGGTTCGACCGACGGCTCGACCGAGCGTATTCGCGAGCTGGCTGCCAAGGATAAGCGTGTGCGCCCGGTCATCTTCGCCCGCAACTTCGGTCACCAGGTGGCCATTACTGCCGGTTGGGACTATGCGCGTGGCGATGCGGTGGTCATCATGGACGCCGACTTGCAAGACCCGCCCGAGGTCATCCCGGAGCTGATCGCCAGGTGGCGTGAGGGATATGAGGTCGTGTACGCGGTGCGGGCTGAACGAGAGGGAGAGAGCTGGTTCAAAAAGGCCACCGCCTCGCTGTTTTACCGGCTGATCTATCGCATCACCGACGTGAAGATCCCACTGGATAGCGGCGATTTCCGCCTTTTAGATCGCAAGGTGGTGGAAGTGCTCAAGACGATGCGTGAGCGCCACCGCTTCCCGCGCGGCATGGCGGCCTGGGTCGGTTTTCGTCAAATAGGCGTAGCGTACAAGCGGGCGGTACGCTATTCCGGCGAGACCAAGTATCCCTTCAAGAAGATGTTCCGGCTGGCGCTCAACGCCATCACCGGATTCTCGTACTTCCCCTTGCAACTGGCTACGTATTTCGGCTTCCTCTCTGCCGGGATCAGTATTGTAGCCATACCAGTGGTGATCGTGATGCGCCTGACCGGTTCACAAGCCTTCCTCGGCCAGGCATCCACGTTGATCGCGGTGTTGTTTCTGGGCGGCGTGCAGTTGATCTCGCTGGGTGTGCTGGGGGAATATATTGGCCGTCTCTATGATGAGGCCAAAGGGAGACCGCTATATATTGTGCGGGAAGCGCCTGAAGATAAAAATTAGCAAAGGCGGATGGAGGGCATCCATCCGCCAGGAAAATCTGCTTACAGAGGGGAGAGCGGGCTAGGCCAACATTCGTCGTGGGGGACGTCTGGCTCAGGCCAGGAGCCTGTACAGCCAGGGTACACCTACTCGGTCTTCCCTCCTACGTACACTTCGACTATTTTTTCGATTTGCACCTCCTTCTAGACGGAAGCGGTCCATCTGGAATCATCATACAACAAAATCACCTCGAATACATTAAAATAAGCCTAAGAATCTGTAAAGAATTGCCCAGACAAAGGGGAGTGAGACGGAGCCGCATTGTTCACCGACCAGTGCGGGTATGAACGTTCACCTGGTGGGTGTCAGCGCAGGTATGCGTTGGTAGGAGAATTCCACCAGTGTGGTATCTGTATCGGCAAAGTATTTGATGTGCATGGCTTACTCCAAAAGCGTTATGGGTTTTTCAAACACTCGTCGTGGTTGTCCACGTTGCGCAGGATACAGATCGTCTCGCCGTCCGTCTGTTCATAGTGAAAGGTCAGGCGGTATTTGATGTCCACGCGCGCTTCCCATACGTCGGTATAGCCACAGACTTTTTTAACCACCAGCGATGGATAGAACGGATCTTCAGCCAACAGCCGCAAGGCGCGGGCTGCCTTTTTCTGGATCTCTTTTGGCAGGCTGCGGAATGCCTGTTTGAACCGTTCGGAACGGATGAAGATCATCGGTCAGATTCCAGGTCGGCGATCAAATCCTCTACATTGTCAAACTTCCTCACACGCCCGGCCTTGATATCCTCCTCGGCCTGGCGCTCCCCTTCCTGCCAGCGCTTGGTCCAGAAGTAAGCCTGGGAACGGTCAATTGCCATCTGGGGCATCAGGCGAATGGAACCATCCTCTTCGATGGCAACCTCCAGCAGGTCGCCTTCCTTCAGGTTGGCCTTGCGGCGCACGGCGGTGGGCAGGGTGATCTGCCCGTTGCTTCTGATTTGCAGTACCATTTTGGCAGCGCTCCTTCCAGAATCTCGAATTTGCGAAATCTGATAAAGCGATTGTACCATACCGCCCTACGAACAACAAGTTATTGGCTCTGCCTTCTCAAGGATGGTATAATCCGAGTTGTCAGACATCTTCCCCCTTTCCTCGCAAGGAGTTTCCCAAAATGACCACCATTGACCTCGCCATCTACCAAGACCGCCGCGCACGCGCCATCCAGCGCGCCCGCGAGCGCAATATCGTCATCCCCACCTTCGCCCAGATGAAAGACCCGGCCAAGATCCCGGCCAAAATCAAGGAATCGCTCAAGGAAGTCGGCCTGTGGGATGTGGACCCGCGCAACCTGTTCCGCATCACTTGGAAAAACGAGCCGAAGGCCAAAGGCGGGACAACGAATGCTGCTGATCGCGGCGGCGGGTTTGGCGGCGTCAACTACCTCGAACTGCCCTCCTCGTTGACCGGCGTCAAGGCCCGCATCGTGGTGCTGGTGGGCAAGTGGTTCCCGACCGGGTCGCACAAGGTCGGAGCGGCATTCGGCTGTCTCGTGCCGCGGCTGGTCACCGGTCAGTTCGACCCGACGGCGCAGAAAGCCGTCTGGCCGTCCACGGGCAACTTCTGCCGCGGCGGCGCGTATGATTCCGCTCTGTTGGCCTGCACCTCCATCGCCATCCTGCCGGAAGGCATGAGCAAGGAACGCTTCCAGTGGCTGGCAAACATCGCTGGGGAAACCATCAAGACCCCAGGCACCGAATCGAACGTCAAGGAAATCTTCGACAAGTGCTGGGAACTGCGCAAATCCGGCCAGGACCTGATGATTTTCAACCAGTTCGAGGAGTTCGGCAACTACCTGTGGCACTACGAAGTGACCGGCCACGCGATGGAAGAAGTGGTGAAGCAGGTCGCGGGTCCGAAAGGCGTGTACCGGGGCATGGCCTCCGCCACCGGGTCGGCTGGCACGATTGCCAGCGGCGATTACATGAAGCAGGCTTTCCCCGGCAGCGTCATCGTCGCCAGCGAAGCGTTGCAGTGTCCCACCCTGCTGGAGAATGGCTTCGGCGCCCACCGCATCGAGGGTATCGGTGACAAGCACGTGCCGTGGATCCACAACACGAAGAATACTGACATGGTGGTGGCGATTGATGATAACGCGGTAGTCAATCTCGCGCGGCTATTTAACGAGCCGGCTGGCCGCAAATATCTCGCTTCTCAAGGCATCCCCGAATCTCTAATCTCTAATCTCGACTTGCTCGGTTTTTCTGGCATCTCGAACGTGCTCTCGGCGATCAAGGCCGCCAGGTACTACGAGATGAGCGAGGACGACATTCTGGTTACGGTGCTGACCGACTCGATGGAACTCTACCAATCCCGCCTGCAGGAAATGCATGCCGAGTTCGGCGAGTACACCGAGTGTGACGCCGCCGCCGACTTCGCCCGTTACCTGCACGGACAGTCCACCGACAACCTGCTCGAGCTGCGCTACAGCGACCGCCGCCGCGTCCACAACCTGAAGTATTTCACCTGGGTGGAGCAGCAGGGCAAGACTT
>Ga0210015_1001548_pt1 | contig 22649 bp, 20 predicted proteins | sample CryGeymeta201522_FD_185471 | JGI IMG/M metagenome (GOLD analysis project Ga0210015, IMG submission 185471) | Groundwater microbial communities from Crystal Geyser aquifers in Utah, USA - Crystal Geyser metaG 2015-22 (SPAdes) (version 2) | ecosystem: Environmental > Aquatic > Deep subsurface >... | reverse complement strand
CCAGATGGATGGGAATATCCTATTAAGTATTGAGGAGTACTACTTATGGTATTTGTACCGAAAGTTGCGCATAATTTATACTCTTTACTGCCAACAATTTGATACTGATATTCTATATCCGTTTCAGGATCAGTTGGTACTTTTATATTTCCACTATTATTATATTTTGCAGAAGCCTCAAGAACAGTGGATGGTAATACTTTATTTGTATTGTAGTAGGAATTGACCCAATTTTTAATCTGCTGAACATCTTGGATTCTTTTTTCATCAAACCTTTTATTTCGAGCAGCTTGAGGAGAGCCTCCATCCATAAATCCATAAATGACAGTTGATAAAACTATTAATGAAAGTATGATCATGGTGATTTTATTTTTTTTCATACAGTTGTTTTACGATCCTCACGGACCTCTTGTAATAAAAACATACAGATTGATCCTGGGATAAGTAAATTAACAAGTAAATGAGGAATGGTTCTGGTAGAAGTTGTTGCCCCCAGAAAACCAAAGACTGTGGTAATGAGCATTGTAATCATATATAAAAAATTGACTACAATGGTAAAGTACATTAGTATCTTTCGGGTTTTTATATTACGAACTCCTGGATTAATTTCAACTTGTTTATCTAACGATATAAATAATCCAATAAAAAACGGATATGCAACAACTATAGCCGCTAAATATCCTTGTAAAAATGTGCTATTAATTACACTCATATAATCATAAGATAAACTCTTAGCAAGATTGTCAGGTATATGTTTATCAATTGCATAATTCCAGATACTACCCATGGCAATAGACCAAATCCATAGTGTTATAAAAAGTAAAACATATTGAAAACTAATCCACATATTAAATCTAGGAACAGGTGGAGGAGGAAGGATAGTTGGCGTTGATGGAGATGTAGGCAATAATGCTTCCTGCACTTCTGCTATTTGCCAACCATTTTTAACTAATTGTTCTTTGATTGTTTCATCTGAAACATTCATTGATCTTAACTTCGTTATATATGTAGTTAGATTCGGATTAACCATTTAATTTATACTACAAAAATTTTAAATCTATTACAAATGAATATAAAAATTTTGATATCCTTTTCGCTATTTTAAATTCAATAAGAGATAATAATTCTCTTATTAATTGTTAAACAATAATGTCTACCCCTATGGGACAAGGGACTTATATTATTGGTTTGAATACAGTGAATTAGATGATGTGGTAATTAATAATTTGGGTACGAAGTTCATCCGCCCAGTCACCCATAAGAAAGTTTAGAGCTTCAGAACAATCTTCTAAGAAGACTTGAAACTACTTAAACAATGTCAATCCGCAGAGGGTTGGATAAGAGGATGTTTTTGAGACTAAATTTTAATCAATAAATAAACCTGTTTTTTTATAAAGATCAATTACAGAATCTTTAAATGGATCATTAAACATAAACCTATCACCTTCAACTACCATCCAGTTAAGAAAATCGGCTAAATCTAAAGGTAAGGGTATTCCCTTTAATAGTTCTTTTAGATCTTTCATGGCTTCATGATCATTAATATCTTTTCCATCACGAATTACTTTATAAAATGGAAAAACAAGAATATCTTCATAGACTCCTAAAGACAAAATTAACGGGAATTCACTTTTCATAACAGTAGATCTAATTAACTCATATCCTTGACTAACTAAAGCTGCGTATTCAGGTCTTGCATATCTTTTTGCAATAATTCCTAATTCTTCATTTGCAGCTATCAGTTTATAGGTATCTCCTCCCACGCTTAAAGCTTTCCATTGAATAGGTAATGTTGTTGGTAATTCATCATAAGTAGAATGAATTTTATGAGCAGATTGTAAAACTTTTAACTGCTCAATAATCTTTTTTGATAATCCTTCAGATTTAACTGGTTCTGTTGGCTCTCTTGAAAAATATGTTAAATTGGGTAACGGTAACAAATGAGCTATTAGAGGATCATCTGGACTCGCAAAATCTGTTAAAACTTTATGTGCTTCAAGATATAATTCTTCTATAGTCGGCAAATCTTTACCAAATGATTTTTTCCATTCTTCTTGATACTCAGGCTTATACGATGCTGGAATAGGTTGACCAGAAGTGTAAGCATCAAAAAGAATTTGGTTCGTAATTGCTAACATCGTTCCTAACTTATGTACGGCAACCTGTTTAAAATTTTCTAAATTATCAGGTTTTATTTGTCCATATTCAGTATTTACTGTTTTCATTAGTTTTCTATGTTGCTCAGAATCTGGACAATCATTAAACATAAAAATACTCGGTTGAGTTGACTCATTCCATAACCAATCTTGAATATACGGGCTCGCAAACATATTAGAATGACGAGTCTTAATACTTGCTTCCTCAAAATCTTTAAGTTTTTTACCTGAAAACAACTTCCTAACAGCAAATAAATGTACGCCCATTCCTCCACTTCCCAAACTGAATACGCTATTAATTTCTTGGTTAAAATCTGTGGTTAATTTTTTTCTCTTAAGTTTTTCTATCATTGAAAGCAGTATATCAAAATCTATTTACGAATTATCTTAAAACAATGTATATCCTTATGGACAGGGGTATATAATATAGTGAGTTAGGCGGTGGGATAAGTTATAATTTCGGTACGAAGTCCATCCGCCCAGTCACCAATTTTTTTTCTTAAGCTTATTTTCAGAACTTAATATTGCTATACTAAAAATAGCATGAAGACAAAAACCTTAACTGTTAACAGATCATTTTTATTCTCTTTAGACCTACTTCTTCCGGTTTTGGCCTTTACCATTCCTCTATTTATCTCCGGACCGCAGCTTTTGACCGGTTCTTTAGTAAACTGTTTTTTGTTTTTAACAGCAGTTTATTCTTCAAAAAAAATCCAAACTTCCGTTGTTGTTTTCCCGAGCATCGCCGCCTTGTTAAATGGCTTGCTTTTTGGCAAATTCACACCTTTTCTCGCCTATTTTATACCTTTTATCTGGATGGGAAATTTTCTTCTTGTAAGAACTTTTTCTGTCACTCTTCGTCAAGCTCAGAGTGACAAAGATATCATGGTGAGCCCGACGAACCATGACCACGATTCTGGACAAGCCAGAATGACGAAAGGCATCATTATCAGCTCTTTTTTAAAATCTTTGTTTCTCTTTATTTTCGCTTTTATTTTTTTTAAACTATCGATCGTACCGCAAATATTTCTAACGGCAATGGGGGTTTTTCAGTTTATAACGGCAATACTAGGAGGATTAATTTTTTTAGGGATAAATAAGATAATCACTAAAAATCAATAGGTTTCGGGTGTTGAGGAAGAAGGGTTCCCGGACGGCCTGCCTGCCGGCAGGCAGGCGCGCAGTCGAGGGATATTGTTCGAAGCGAGCACCGACGGGAATGAATCCGAGACAGGACCCGCAACATTAATAAAATTTCGGTATCGAGCTTTTTATCATATGAGCGACATTGAAAAACTTATAAGTTTACTCAAAAACAACGCCAAACTCGTCGCCATGCTTGCCCCCTCTTTTCCTGTTATGTATGAACTAAAAGAAATCGTTTCCAAATTAAGATCAATTGGTTTTTCCAAAGTCGTCGAGGTAGCTGTTGGCGCTAAAAAAACCAACGAACAGACCATCAATATTCTAAAAAATAATCCAAATACCCGTTTCATCACCAGCCCTTGCGCTGGTTTTGTCAGATTTATGAGAACCAAACATCCCGATTTACTCCATTACGTTGCCCTTGAAGTCGATTCACCAATGGCAGTAACGTTAGTTTTGACCTTGAAGAAAAGTCAACAAGAATTTACCCAATTGATGGTGGGCTGACAGATTCATCTGGAGCCAAAAACCTTCTCACTCCGGAGGAAATCAGAACCGTCTCCGGATGGAAAAACTGTGAACTAGCGTTACAGGAATTTGAACAGAATAAAAAGATCCGCCTACTTGATGTTCTTTTTTGCGACGGCGGCTGTATTATGGGTCCGGGAATTGAAAGTAAACTAACTCTTGAAGAACGGAAGAAGAAAATATTAGCCTATGCAGAACCTCCGAGGTAGTAAGAGAATTTGCTACCCGCCATGTCTTACTTCAGGCCTTTTCAGTTCTATTCGAACACGGCCTGAAGAGCGATATTTGGTGGGTTTAGAATGTGTAATCTAATTTTTTAAATTAGAAACACATTCTACAAAAAACGCGCCGGGTCCTCAGAAAAGTTCTTTGGACTCGGCTGCGTAAAGATTAAATGTTAGAAAATCTGCTTTTGATCTAACATCTATCACTTAATATCTAACTTAACCTGACCATAAACCTTGAGGATAGTTTTCGTCTTCGAAAACCATCTGTGTTTTTGTTCTCATAGGTTTTTATTTAAAAACTTATAATCGGATCCTTCTTAATTTAACTTTTAGTTTTTATCCTATAATTAAACATTAGAGGATATTTTTTAGTTTGTCAAGGGGTATTTTGAAGCTAAATAATTTGACCTATATAAAATTATGATGATACAATCCAATAAGACACAATAGCAGCAGAAACTATAACATTAAGACTTTTATTTATCCCCCACATCGGAATTTCGACGATTTGATCGGCTAATTTGAGAGTTTCTTCTGTAATACCTGAAGTTTCATTGCCGAAAATCAAGGCGATTGGAAAACTATAATTGGCTTTTGTATAAGGAATTGAGGTCTTGTGCTGTTCGACAGCTATTACTTTTATAGTTCGAGCTTGTCGAGAACTATCTTCTCGACTCAGTCGCTTCGCTCCTTCGCTCGAAGAGTAATTTGAACGAAGTTCTTCTATAGCTTCCTTAACTGATTTTTTATAAATCCAAGGAACAACTTTATACGTCCCAATCGACGCCTTCTTTATCCTTGAATTAGGCGGTATTTCGGTCTCGCCGCAGATATACATTTTCTCGATCGCCAAAGCATCAGCCAGCCGGAACAGTCCACCGATATTATATGTATCATATATATTCTCTAATATGAAGTAAATCGACAGGCGCTTGATGGATTTTAGTTTGTCAGCGATTTCCTTTTCATCGATTTCTCTAAGTTGTTTAGCATTTAATTTCATAGAGACATTATATAAGATTCAAATCTACGAATGAATGCTAATCTACTAATTATTCGTTGATTAGAATAAATTCGTAGATTGGCATCATGTTGTTGGTATTACCCTATAGTTGACATCTCCCAAGTCTTATAGTATAATACCGTCTATGAAAAAATTAATTTCTTTGGTCGCCGTTCTTGGTGCTTTAATTTTTCTTGTTTCATCTGTTTTAGCTTCAGATTGCGGTGGCTTATATCAACCATCATGCCAATCTTATTCGATTTCAATTAATAAAATGGTAGGTATGCCGGGAAACTCAACCGATGCCGCTTCTTATCAATATGTCGACAATTTAACTGTTTCCGATCCGAGATTTTCGCCAGAGCAACTAGTGTTTTTTAAAGTTATTGTAAAAAACACTTCTACTACGACTTTAGGCGGAATGACCGTCAAAGATAATGTTCCTTCATATCTTACCCCAGTAGAAGGTCCGGGTACTTTTGACGCTACAAACAGGACAATTGCTTGGGATGCTGGTTTTTTCAATGTTAATGAAGAAAAGACTTATTACTTTAAAATGCAGGTTAACCAACAAAGTTCGCTACCTAGTGATAAGGGTTTATTCTGTGTTGTAAACAAAGCTGAGGCCTCTTCTAATACTACAAGTAATAGTGACTCAAGTCAGCTTTGTATCGAAAAAAAAGTTACTGCCGCTGCCGTTCCTTCAGCAGGGCCAGAGTTAGGCATGCTTCTTATTTCAGGTGAAATAGCCTTAATTGGAGCCGGACTTTACCTTAGAAAAAAAAGTTAATCTTATAGAATCTATTTTCCGGCTGTTGCTTTATATTATAAGATAATATGATAGATAAAAAGCTTTTTGCTAAATACAACAAAAAAGATGGTTTATTGATCATTTCCGAATATGGCCTTTTTCAAAAAGGATCGACCGGTTTATCCAGATTTGCTTTCAATACGGCTCAATCGCTAAAAAGAAGTCGTATCATCATATTGGCAAATAAAATTGATGGTGATAGTCAAATTCTTGAAGATAACAATTCTCTTTTGATCCGCTGCTACACGAAAAACAGTCCTATCAGCCTTTTAAATATATTTCTTTTAGCTTTGAAATTTAATAAGGTACAAAGTGTTCTTTTTGAATTTGAGTTTGCCAGTTATGGTAATATCTTAAGCGTCTTAATCATCCCTTTTATAGTTTTTTTAATGAGGCTTTTTGGTAAACGAGTCTTTTTCGCCATTCACCAGGTGACCGATGATTTAAAAAGGCTCCATCAGCACCTGGGACTGGAAAAAAGATCGCCTCTTCTTTGGTTTTTCAACCTTGGACTGGGCTGGTTTTACTTTTCCTTGGGAATATTTTCTGAAAAATTGATCGTTCTCGAAAAAGAATTTATGCTGCGATTAGCAAAATTCGTTAATAAAAATAAAATGGTCATTATTCCGCATGGTGTTGAAAATATCTCTCTGCCAATAAATCTTTCTAAAAAAAATGAATTTGTCATTCTGGTTTTTGGTTATATCGCTTGGTATAAAGGATTAGACAGATTGATTGACTCTTTCAATAATATACCCTCAAAAATTAATGGCAAAACTATTAGATTGGTTATTGCCGGAGGCTATAGTCAGGCGCAGGCCGGAAAATCTCATTACGATAGATACTATCAGTTAATAATAAACTCGGCTTCAAAAAATAAAAGAATCAGGGTAACTGGTTTTGTCCCGGAAGAAAAAATCATTGATTACTATGCTGCAGCTGATCTTTGCCTTGTTCCCTATCGTGAGTTTGTTTCTTCCTCCGGTCCTTTTTCTTTGGCGTTATCATTTGCTAAACCAATAATTTTGTCAAAAGAACTTAAAGACTATACAAAATCAGCTGATTTTGAAAAAGCTTTAGCTTTGTCTGGCCTAAACCAAGACGAGCTTTTTATAGAAATAAATCCGGCTGTTTTAAAAGCAACCGTTAAAAAAATTATTTTTGATAGGAAATACCAAAAACAACTTATTAACTTTTCTTCAAATCTCAGAAAGTTAAGAAGTTGGAATAAAATCAGCAGACAATACAATAAAATCTTTATTTATAAGAAAAAAGGCGTTTTTTTGCCTAAAATAGAATTAAATCTGAAACATAAAAATTTACAAATTAATTATAGCTGAATAAAAGGGGGTGAAATAATCAATGACAGAACCTAAAAAAGGAGGATTAAGTAGAAGAGACGTATTGAAATTTGGCGGTGTGTTAGGACTATCTGAAATTGCAAGAGCATTACATGTCAACATATCTTTTCCATCAATGAATGCTGATGCTGCAGGAAGTCAACCCGCGCCAAGACTTGGAGCAGACCTTTCAAGTCAACCGAATAAACCCTTAGCAGAAACAGTAAGACAAAATGGCATCAAAGAGTTAGGATTACCGGAAAACTGGCCGCAGACAGCAGAAGTTGCCGCTTCTATGTTTGGCGGTAATAAAGAATACTGGAGAAAAGATCTTTATGTTGATCAAGCGAGCGGTGAAGTAAAATGGGATACTTGGGTCATGGATGCTTTTGCTTTAAAAACGGATTTTAAGGCCGACGGTGCTTATGTAGACGGTAACGGTCAACCGTTAAGAGAAAACGAAATATATGATTTTGGTAATAATGTTGATCGAGTTAATGTCGGTTTTGGTCAGTATGCTGATAGTTTTAAAGCTCACGGTACCTCATGGGACGGAAAAATGTATAAGGCGGGATATGGCCATGCCGTCTTTAAAGATGCTGTCCAAGCGGTCATCAGACCAATTAACGCTGTATGTTTACCTGAAAAGGTCGAAGGATATTTTAAAGGTTTAGCTCGTGCACTTACAGCAGAAGAGTTTTCAAAGTATTTAGCCGAAGATCCTAACGCTGATTCGTTAGTCGCTGGACTTTGGATTGAAGATAAAAGTCAGTTTAAATTAGTCCAAGGCAAAGGATGGTCTGATTGAGTTAATTTAATTTGAATCAATAAAACGCAGCCTTTTGGCTGCGTTTTTTTATGGCAGTTGATAAAGAAAAACCTGTCCTTGTGAAAATAGATTGATTGAACCAGAAATAGACTTATATTGATCTAAGCTTTTTTCAGATGGAGCAATTAAAAAAACCACTAATCCCCTATTGTTAATTAAGTTAAGATTGTAATAATCAAGCTGCAGATTTTTTATTCCCAGCTCGCTCGGCCTGATGATCTTTTTTCTCAAATAAATCGATCCCCAGTTGGCAACTGTTTCCTCGGTCCATCCCCTTTCATCCCACAAAAGAACCTTGTTTTTAACCTGATGGTTTTTAAGCCATGTTAAGCCATCAAATATATCTTTTGACCAGATCTGGTCGTTTAATATCAACCGCCAGTGAGAAAGTAAAGTAAAGGACTTATTCTTGTCGCTCTGATTGTAGAAAGACTCTCTAACCTCAGGACTAACTACTTGATAAAAAGACAGATTAGGTCTTATTATTAAACCAAACAATAGAATAACCGCAATTAGAATATACCGCCATGGTTTTTTTAATAAATATATTGCGTATCCTAAAAAAAAGATAAATAAAAAAGGCTGCACTAAAGCCAATCTCATCATCTTTTGAAAGTTCAAACTACTAAAAATAAAGTAGAAGCCTATCGGTGCAAAAAATAAGATAACCAAGACAAAGAAAAAAACTCTATAAATCTCTTCTTTCGTTTGTTGGTTAATTATTTTTCTCTTTATTGTCTCGTAGAGATAAGTAATAACTGAAATAACTAGTACAATCATATAAAGCGGTTGGTCCAAGGGTAAAAGTCTTTGCGAAAGCTCATAGGGATCAAAATCTTTTATCGTGGGAAAAGTATTTTGCCAGTAAATTCTTTTGAGAAAGAATAAGCAGAATATTAATAAAGGTAGAGAAAATAAGATTAATCTCGTTAAATTCAATCCTTTTTCTTTTTGTTTGAACAAAAATAATAATATTAATAAAATCAGTAAGATTCCGAAAAACAGTAACACGGTTCCCCCGTACGAAACCGCCAAAATAGAGATACAGATCGAGGGAAGGATAAAATTCAATCTTTGCCTGTTTTCTGACTCTAAACTAACTAAAAAAAACAGTAGTGAAGGCAAAAGCAAAATAAGCGAGAAAAGCATTGGAATTGAAGCAACTCCAGCATAGGGAATACGAAAGCTAGATATGGCAAAAAACCCGCCTAAGAGAGCTGAAAAAAGATCGTCCCGATAAATAAACCTTGAAAGCAAAAACACAGCCAAAGAAGCAAAAAACAAACCTATTGATACGGCTATCCAGGTTGCCTGAAAAGGACCAATGCCAGCCTTTAACAGTAAGGCAGAAAAAGAATGCAAGAGATTCGGATAACCTAAGTAAAGACCGTTCTGAGAACTTAAAATATAAAAATTTTCGGCAAACTTAGCTGTGTCGGGAGGAGCATATCCATGATCGGCAATAAAGACACTGATTCCGTCGTGCAAGTCCTTGTTAGGAATGCCTACTGTTGACAACGGGTAACGAATTACCGGCTCAAGATAATAAAAAAACACCAGAATCAATAAGAAGACAAGCACGCTATAAGCCAGCCAATTTATCTTTCTTGTTTTATCTAAATTAAATTCATAATTCTTAACGACAAAAATAGAAGTAACCAAACTTAGGGGAATCGTTAAAAACCAAAGATAATAATTATTTGTCCGAACAATATTTGTTAAAACCCAAACAAAAAAAAGCAGGGTAAAAAACCAACCAATTAGAACAAGGATAATCTTGTCAAATTGATTGCGGACAATATTAAAAGCAGCCTCCATAATGATAGAATATATTATAGACAATTAGAATCGATTATGGAGAAAATAAAATTCAGCCGGCTTCTTCCTATTATTTTCATCGCTGTTATTGGCATCAGCATCTATTTAACTAATCTTTCAGGCAACTTCTGGTTTACCGGTTGGGACAACCTTCATCCGGAATTTAATTTTGCCGCTAATATTAAAAGGTCGCTTTTCTCATCCTGGCAGGAATATCAAGGTTTAGGGCTTCCTGCTGGCAATGGTCACGCCACCGAGTTTTTTCGGGAACTACTCTTATTCATCATCTCTCTAATTGTCCCTCTTCAAACTATCAGAAAAATTTATGCGCTATTGATGATCCTTGCCGGCCCTTTCGGAGTGTTTTTTCTTCTGAAAAATGTCTTTCTAAAAGACTTCGACCATAAAATCAACCTCATATCTTCCTTTTTTGGAGCTGTTTTTTATCTATTGCACATCGCCACCGTGCAGATTTTCTATCTTCCCTACGAAGCTTTTATGACTCATTACGGCCTGATGCCGTGGATGATATATTCTGTTTATAGATATGCTTATAAAACGGATAGAAAAAATCTTTTTTTTCTTATTGTTATTCATCTTTTAGGAACAGCTCAATTTTATATACCGCCGCTTTTTATCGTTTATGGTTTTCTTCTTGGAGTTATTCTTATTAGTTTGATCAAAAAAGTTAGTTGGCAAAAAATATTGACTATAATATTACTCGTATTATTATGTAATCTATTTTGGATACTGCCCTTTCTCTACTACTCAATAAATAACATCGGCTCTCAACTGAATGCTTATTCCAACTTACTTTACAGTCTGGATATTTATTTAAAAAATGTCGAGTACGGAGGATTGATAGATACTCTTTTACTAAAAGGCTTTTTATTCAGCTTTACCGACCAGATTTCGCCACAAAACTACGGTTATTTGATGGAAATATGGCGTAATTATTTTAATAACCCATGGACTGTAGCTTTTGGACTAAGTTTATTTTCAGTTGTTATTGTCGGAATAATAACGAACGTAAGAAAAAAAAGTAATTATGCCTTGATTATTTTGTTTATAATTTTCTTCTCCCTGATTGCTATCAATACTTTTCCTTTTAGATTTTTGAATGACATATTAAGAAAATCATCTCTTTTTGACCAGGTTTTTCGCAACCCTTTTACTAAATTTTCCAACAGTCTGCTCTTGATTGAAAGTATATTTTTTGCCTTTGGAATTCAGGCTTTAACCAATTTATTAAAAAAACTATTTAAGACAGATTTTTTTATTTATTTTTTCATGACAATAATTTTTTTATTGCAAGTTATCATTGTCCTACCAGTCTGGCAGGGTAATTTTATTTATCCCAACTTAAAAGTAGCTATACCAAAGGAATATTTTGATCTTTTTGATTACTTCAAAGACCAGGGAGACGGTCGAATCGCAAATTTTCCCCAGTATTCGCCTAGCGGCTGGGAATTTTATAACTGGGGTTACCGCGGTTCAGGATTTCTCTGGTATGGAATCGAACAGCCGATCCTTGATCGGGCTTTTGACGTCTGGGACAAAAATAGCGAAAATTATTTTTGGGAGATTTACAAGGCGACTTATTCTAACGACCCGATTCAGACCGAGAATGTTTTAACAAAATATGACGTAAAGTGGTTGATCGTCGATAATAACGTCGTCTCGGGTCAGGCACTAGACAAAGATAAATTAGCCGACCTTTTAAATAAGATTCCCGATCTAAGTTTGGTTGGAACGTTTGGCAACGTTAATGTTTATGAGTTTAATAACGCAACTAATAAAGAATATACTTCTCTAGATCGAAATCTACCGAACATCTCCCCTATTTATCAATGGAACGACTATGATACGGCCTTTGCCCAGTATAAAACCTATGTGACAGATGATAAAAACGTTTTGTCTTCGATCTATTACCCTTTTAGAACTCTGTTTACCGGAAGAGGAAAAAATGAAGATGGTTTAGAAATTACTCAAGATTCTGCCGGATTCATTGTTTTTTCGGAAAAAATTCCTGCTTCAGTTTATGGCGACCAATTAATTATCCCTAAAATAGATGCCGGTGAAATAACAGATTATGATAAAAACAACCTGCTCAAAACCTCCTTAAATATACCCAGTTTTTATATTAATGACTCAAAAATCAATCTTGTAAAGGATTTTACCAATAAAGAAACCGTAGTTAATTTAGCTCCTCAAGAAGAACAAACTATAAAAATTGTTATACCGAAAACGGGTGGTTATTACAGTTATGACAGTAACAATGATAATAGCTATCTCTATGAACCGCTTAAAAGCTGCGATCAGTTTCAAAATGGCAAAATTGACAAAAAAATAGTCCCAACCGGTCTTGAATTGATATCAACCGGAAATAGCAACTGTTTTGACATCAGTCTTTCCTGGTTGTCTCAAAAATATGGTTATCTAATATTAATAAAAAATCAAAATCTCAAAGGACGAGGTCTGTTTTTTTCATTGTTTAACAACGCTTATAATTCTAGCGATTCGCAAAACTATCTTAATACCGCTTCCGATGATTCTTATTTTATTATTCCTCCGAGAGAAAGGTACGGCTTGGGTTACAATCTGCATTTTGATAACTATTCTTTGGGAGAAGAAACCAGTGATAATATAATCAGTCATGTAGGTGTAAATCCAATTCCATACAGACTGTTAACAGATATAAAAGTAGTAAAAAATAGTTATGAAAATCACCCCTCAGAGAATCTGACTGAAGGAATTGAGGTTAATCATCCTAATTACTTTACTTATTCAGTAAAAACTCAAGATATTAATACTGATAGTAATTCCACGTTAACTTTGTATCAATCATACAACTCCGGCTGGATTGCGATTACCAACGGGAAAATTCTTCCCCACGTCTTAGTCAACAACTGGGCGAATGGATGGAAATTAGTTAAAACTAGTTCAACTAATTCTAACCAACCGTCGTCAGACGGACTAGTTGTAACTATTATCTTCTGGCCGCAGTATCTCGAATTTGCCGGTCTCGGTTTATTGGCTTTGGTAATAATTATTTTATTATTCAAAGAAAAATACGGAAGGAAAACTTGAACAAATTGACCTAATTAATCTAATTTCTAATTGATCTAAATAATGACCAATACTCAAATACTAATTGGGATTTGGAAATTGGAGCTTGATTAGGTCAATTAGAACAATTAGAATAATTAGAAATTATCTTCCTGTTATAATATTCTTCTATGAAGTTTTCGATTGGTATCGTCGGTTTACCAAACGTCGGAAAATCAACGCTTTTTAATGCCCTATTAAAAAAACAGGTGGCTAATGTTGCTAACTATCCCTTCTGTACGATTGAACCAAATGTAGGAATAATAGAAGTGCCTGATGAACGGCTTCCTGTTCTGGCAAAAATTGTTGAAACAACCAAAATTGTTCCCGCTGTTGTCGAATTTTATGATATTGCCGGACTGGTCCGCGGAGCTTCAAAAGGCGAAGGATTAGGTAACAAATTTCTTTCCCACATCCGGGAAGTTGAGGTAATCGTTCATGTCGTCCGGCTCTTTGAAGATGGTAACGTTGTCCATGTCTCTGACAAAATAAATCCTGTTGACGATATAAAAACGATCGAAACAGAGTTAATTCTTGCCGATCTGGAAACTGTTAATAAACAAAAGGAGCCAAAGGGAACTTCGGCTCCGAAAGAAGCTTTTGCCACCTACGAAGTGGTGCGAAAAATCAAAGAACAGTTGGATAAAGAAGTTCCTGTCCGCCAGCAAATTTTAGACAAAGAAGAATTATTATCTTTAAAACCTTTAAACCTTTTAACTTCAAAACCGGTAATTTATGTCTTTAATGTTTCGGAACAGCAACTGCAAAATCAGGAAGAAACAAAAAAGAAAATTAAAGAAATTATTAAATCATTATCAAATAATTATCTCTATCTCTGTGCTAAAATGGAGGCGGAGGTCGTTGCTTTTTCGCCGGTGGAACAGAAAGAATATCTAAAAGGATTTGGACTGGAAGAATCAGGTTTAAACCGTCTTATTAAAAAAGCTTATGAAATTTTGGGATTGATTTCCTTTCTGACAGCTGGAGTTATTGAGGCCCGGGCCTGGACAATCAAAAAAGGCTGGCTGGCGCCACAGGCGGCCGGGACAATTCACACTGATTTTGAAAAAAAATTCATCAAAGCCGACGTCATCCCCTACCAGAAATTCGTTGACACCGGCGGCTGGACCAAAGCCCGAGAACAAGGACTGGTGCAAACGGTAGGACGCGATTATGAAATGAAAGAGGGAGAAGTGGTGGAATTTAAGATTGGCGTCTAGCCCGCCATTTAATATAAATCCCCCAGAATCTGATACTTGAAAACAGTGCAAAGACAAACCCCGGAAATCCATCCATGAAGCCTTTGTGGCGGAAGTACATCATCAAAAAAGTAATTTTCGGTTTCCAGATGATATAGTTAAAAAGGCCGAGCTTGGTATCTTTCGGCATCTTTTCCACTTCCAAGCTGGTGTAGCGATCCCAGCGCATTAAATACCTTGAGAAATCAGGGTCGGCATAATGCAGGATAGGGTTTTGTAGATAGCCAATATTTCTCGACTCACTTCGTTCGCTCGAAAGATAATTATTTATAGTTCGAGCTTGTCGAGAACTATTTTTCGGATCTATTATCTCCACATTTTCATGAACGTCTTTACAGGGAAATTTGGCAACGCCGTTTTTGTAAAGACGAATCGTATAATCTGGATACTGTCCGCCTTTTTCCAAAAATCTCGTCAAAAACCAGTTTTTGCGGGGCAACCAGTATGCCACTAGTGACGGGTGTCGAAAGGAAAGGGTCCCGGCGGCGCGCCTTGCCTGCCGGCAGGCAGGCAGTCGAGGGGTATTGTTCGAAGCGAGCACCGACGGGAATGAACTCGAGACAGGCCCCGTCACTAATTTGATTTCATTCTTCAATTCTGGACTAAGCTCTTCATCCGCATCCAACTGCAAAATCCAGTCTCCTCTGGCCGCCTCGATCGCCTTTTGTTTATTTTTATGAAACATTTTTACATTATCAACATTGATTATTCTGACTTTCTTGCCGTAAGATTGAGCTATTTCTGCTGTTCGGTCCGTCGACCCGCCGTCAACAATAACAACCTCATCGACCAGATCATAAGCGCTATCCAGAGGGTAGTGAATATTTTTCTCCTCGTTATAAGTGGCGATAGATAAAGATAGCTTCATATTATTTATTAGTCAAATTACGTTCACTTCGTTCACTAGATTCCTCAGTCGCTCCGCTCCTTCGGAATGACAAGGAGGTGTTTAAATTATATAATATCTTATGCTCAAAATCATATCAGTTCCGGACAAAATCCTTTCATCTTCTACCCGTAGGGTGGAAAAAATCGACGACAAAATAAAAAAACTCCTAATCGATATGGAAAAAATCCTCCTTGCCCAAAATGATCCTAAAGGTGTCGGGTTATCAGCCAACCAGGTCGGAGTTGATCTTTCTATCTTTATCATTAAACCGTCAGAAAAAGCCAAAATCAAGGTCTTTATCAACCCGAAAATAGTTAAAATTAGTCAAAGTTCGTCAAAGCTAGTTAAAACTAGTTCAACTAAAAACAAACGTAAACCGGTTAAGCTCGAAGGCTGTTTATCAATTCCCAGAATCTGGGGCCCTGTCAAACGGGCAAAAAAAATATTACTCGAATACCAAGACCTCACTCCGGGGGTGAGGAAGAAGTGGTTCCAAGGCTTTGAGGCCACAATAATTCAACACGAAATTGATCATCTGCAGGGAGTAATTTTTACCCAAAGATCTCTCGAGCAAAATCAACCGGTTTTTAAAGAAGAAGAAGGCGAACTCGTCAAAGTAGATTTGAGCTGAACAAACGGCTTTTTCCCGTCCCTCATGTCTTTTCTTACCCTTTTTAAACAGTTGGCACACAGCTTAACCCGTTTTTCTTTTCTGTTTTCAATGATTGACAAGCGGACAAAGTTGACTCTAAAAATTCTTTGGGTCTTCGGTGCTCGTTTTTTCCACCTGCCTCCGGCAACACCGCGGTGGTGAGTATGTGATCGGCCGAAAAGGACGGTTTTCCCGCAATGATAACAGGTATTCATAAGTTTTTTATGATATCATATTAAAGTTATAAAAACAATAATATGTTATCTTATTTATTCACCAATCCTCTTCTTTTTGCTGTTTATATAATTTCTCTATTAATCGCTATTGCTATTCATGAATTTTCCCATGCCTATGTGGCTGACTATCTCGGCGATCCTACTCCAAGGCTTCAAGGCCGCCTAAAACTTGATCCCCGAGTTCACATTGATAACATGGGAATGCTGTTTTTACTCCTTTTCGGCTTTGGCTGGGGCAAACCGGTTCAGTTTGATCCTTACAACTTAAAAAATCCCCAAAAGGACGCGGCCCTTATCTCAATTGCCGGTCCGGTGTCAAACTTTATCTTGGCTATATTACTTTCTATACTATTAAGATTGTTAATATTATTTGAACTTAATTTTTTAATCACTATAGGTATGTTTATTTTTTTGCCGATGATCCAGATGAACTTGGTTCTGGGAGTTTTTAATTTACTGCCGATTCATCCTTTGGACGGGTTTAAAATCGTCGCTGGAATTTTGCCAAAAGAAAAAGCTCAAGAATGGTACGGGTTAGAAAGATGGGGAATGTTGTTTTTGCTCTTATTAATAGTACCAATCGCAGGTTCGTCAATGTTGAACGGTATCTTTCAACCAACAGTAATGTTCATATTTAAGCTGCTTGTTCCTCTTAGCTTAACTGGAGGAATAATATAATTCCTTTTCTTGTTATTCCGAACGAAGTGAGGAATCTAGCGACTCCCTCGGCTACGCTCGGGATAAACTCCTGGGAGCGTAAAAAAGAATTACGCTTCGCTAGATTTCTCAGTCGTTTCACTCCTTTGAAATGACAAATAGAAGTATATTCTACGGAGTTGGCGTCAGCTTCCGCAGGCATTTAAAATAGTCCTGGGTCGAACAACCTTTTCCTAATTTTTCCTTAATTTTAGCGCAGTCAGTTTCCGTGCAACCCTCAGTTCCATCGGGAATATGAAGTGTTTGTATTGGCGTTGGTTGAGTGCCGGTAGTCGGAGAGGGCGTTGGCATCACTGATTTCTCCGCTCCTTTAGTTGTAAACGTCCAAGGCACGCCGCCGTTGTCATATTTTTTGTCGCCGATTCTAACATCAAAATAATAAGTGGTTGACGATGAAAGCAAAGTCAGATCAAGCGAATGGGTTTTCCCTTTGGTTGCTTCTGGAGCAAAAAAATTTAAGGCTGTCGGCGAAGTGCCGTATTCAATAACCGCTTGGGTTTCCACTCCGGTCACCCAAGACAGTTGAGCGGAATTTTTTTCAATGTTGGAAACAACAACGTCAGCCGGCTCTAAATCAGCCGCCCTGGTGCCAAAGATCTTGAAAGCAGCAAAAACAAGAATGACAAATATAATTAAACCGATTATGATTGCCAAAATTTTTGTTAGAACAGGATTATTCATAAGATAAAATCTTAAAGATTAAATATTAAATCTTAAAAAAATATTAAAGATTAAACAGTTAAACAAGAAAAATATTATTAGTTTAATATTTAACAGTTTAAGAATTATTTAACCTTTAACATTTAAGATTTAACTGTTTATCAAAGTACTAATCTCAACGCACTTCCTAATATTAATAGTATTACTCCTGGTACAGCAAATTTTATCACATTATCAATAACTCCGCTTGTGGGAAGTTGTCCTCCTGACCCGGGAGTCGGCGTTGGATTGGTGCCTCCACCGCTACCGACCGTCACCGCGCAGCTGCCGTTCTGGGAACAGTTTAAAATATTAGTAACTTGGGTGTCGTCTTTAACGATTTTGGAGGTAGAACAGTCAAAAGACAAGGTCGTTGTTCCATCTTTTAAACCCTGAAAAGTAATCGTCGCCACTGTCCCTGAGGTAGAAATCGAACTGGCTGGATCAGTTACCGTGCCCGCAATATAGACCTTTCCTGATGTGGCAATATCATTAAAAACATAGGGAAAAAGCGACCCTGCAGAAACAGCGGTTGCTTTAAGAACAGAGGCATCATAACTAACATAGACGTCAGTCCCATTCATTCCTTCACCAGCCGGATCAACAGTAACGCTAATCTGAAAAGTACCGCTATTGGCAACTGATACCGTAGTTTTATCAAAGTTCAAAGACGCCGCTTCAACATTCAAAATCAAGGGAAGAACAAAAACAAAAGTAGAGATTGATAGAAAAATTTTAAAGAGATTTTTCATTCATTTTTTAATAAATTTCAACCTTTAATTCGTTTAAAGCTGGGTTGAGCGTTTCGGTTTCATCAGTAATAAAATTGGTGTTGTCTTTGTTAATGACGGGTTTTAAAACAAAGTCAAACTGGCCGGCTTTTAGCGGCCTAAAAATTAGACTCATAATCTTTGTCTTGTCAAAAACCGATGGTGCTTGGCTCTGAAGCGTCTTTGTTCCTACAAAAGCCAGATAGCTTTCTTTTTTATAACTATAAATGTTAAAATCGGTAAGGAGCGAGGTGGCTTTAACAAACTCAAAAGCCAAAGGATCATAGGATATAACAACATCATAACCGGAGATATTTTTCTCCATCGAATCAGCTTCTAAATTAATCGTTATTTCTTTGTCCTTGGGAAATGATGTTTTGTCTTCTTGATCAAGGATTAAACTTAGAGCTCCTTCGGTCGATTTAACTTCGGCTGGTGGAATAACTGTTGGCGCTGTCGCTGTTTCCTTTTCAGACGGCGGTTGGGGTTTATTATTTAAAATCAAAAAAATACTCGTTCCGATAAAAAAAGCAAAAAACATTATCAGAAGATAGATGAAAATTTTTTTATTAGATTGGTTGTTTTCCATTTTATTCTTCATCCTGCTTAATTGATAAAGCGGCAATTATCGAAGAGTAGTCTTGGGTGTCGACAATTCCGTCGCGGTTGACATCGGAGTTGGCCACGCTGGTTTCATCTGTCTTCCCCAGATTATTTCTAACCAATGAGATATCATAAGCATCAACCGCGCCATTTTGATCAGGCAGATCACCAACCAGTAAAATAATGCCGGTAAGATCAAAAACATCGTTATACCCTTTTTTCAAGGAAATATTACCTTTAATACAACTATAGGTGCCATCAGCTGTCTCGATCGGCTTTTCATCGCAGATTTTTTTCTGGATATGATAAGGGCCTTTGACATATAAAATATATTTGGCGTTGACGTCAATATTAAAACTGGTATTACCCGACCATACTCCTTTATCATCAGCGGTAAAATCAGCTGATTTATAATCGGTTGCCGTTTCTGTTAATTCATTAAGTAATTTTATTTTGACCGCCATTTTATTTAAAGCATCGGCCGGCTTTCCCAAAATTCCTTGAAATTTTAGTTTCAAATTAAGTTTGACATTTCCGTCGGTCCCACCCGTTGGCACCGGTGTGTTAGTTGGCCCGCCGTCTGAAACAATGTCATAAGAAGCATTTTCTATCGATGTCTGATACTCATTTTCGGAGATATTGCCGGTAACTTGAGCCGAAACAATCTTAAACTCCCCAGTTCCCGTTTTTTTCCCTTTTACCTGAATCTCTATTTTGGGTTTTTTAGGAAGTTGATCTTGAGCAACCGTTGAAAGATAACTTAAGATAATCTCACCTTTATTTTGATTAATTTCCTTTTTGCCTTGAGTAAACTTATCTTTGTCACCATTGGTAACCGCATCAATAGGGTCGCCTACACTGATAATCTCAAGTAAATCTTTGTCGTAGCTTAAATTGATAGTAAAAGCGGAAATTCCTTTGCCTTCGGGAGTATTGACTATTTGAAAAGTCAAAGGAAACGCCTCACCGACTTCTTTTTGGGTTGTTTTTGGCGAAATTTGCAGGGTGACCGAAGGCCCGGCTTGACCACTAACTGAATAACTTGTCTCATCAACCAATCCTAATTCAAAGATATTACCTATAGCAATACCGGCAATTTCAGTTTTTTCCTTATTAATCACTAATTTACCGCTGCCGGGAGCTGTTCCTTTGATCCGCAACTGTATCTGTAAGACTGAGGAAAGTTCGTTTGACGGATTTGTATATACATAGGCAATCCGAGCTTGTTTTTCTTTAACATCGTTGATTAGTTGGGCACCTTTTAAATTAGTATTACTCCCTAAAGGAAAAGGCGCCGGTGGCGTCAATCCCAAAATCGAGATATTCCCTTCGGTAGCAATGGTTAAGTCAATGCCGGAAATCTTTTTATCTCCATCAACCAACTGTGGCTTAATTAATAAAACAATAGTTTTTTCTTCGCCTACCTTAAGGGTTTCACTTTTAGGAGATAAGGTAAGATCGACCCTATCAACGGCCGCTCTTGATTTGGAAAGAAAATTATTGACGTACTGCCACATAAACAGGCTTCCGGCAATTATTACGACTGCAATTACGAATAATTTAATTTTTTTCATAGATTTATTTATAATAACTACTTCTCCAAATCTCAAAGTCGGCCAAGCTAATTTTAGTATCTTTATTAAAATCAGCGGTTTTGGTGGCCAATTCTTTGGTAAATTCTTTTCTCCATATTTCAAAGTCAACAAGATTAATCCCATCCTTACAATCTGCGTCACCTAAAATTTTCTGACAAGAAAACAGAGTTGGTGTTGGTGTTGGTTTTGGTGTTGATGTTGGTTTTGGACAAAAGACTGTCCCCGGAATAACTATTGGATTACAGGGTGGCGTCATATCCATACACTTCAACCGTGGAGTACATTTTACGATAGTTGGTTTTGGACACCAACCTTCTACAGGCTCTGGCATTTTACAAGGATTTTTAAGATCGTCCAAACACAGCGGTCTTAATTTACAAGTAACGGGTGAGCATTGACAATTAGCTACTGAAGTCGTCGGACACTGTGAATTTCGGCAAACTCCTTTAAGTACCGTCGGCATCCCATTTAGTTTAAGCTTCAGCTGATCTTTCGCCAGAGGACAAATTTGGGCAAGCTTATTAATATCTTCACTTGGCAACGTCTGTCCTTTTTTTAGCTTTCCCAAAGTCTCCGGAGGAAGATGCGGACAAGTATCCGGCCAGCCTTCTTTATAGCAGACCAATCCCGCTCCCCCGCAATCGCTATCGGTAAGACATGAAGTATTACACATCTGCCCGGCCTGCCCGATTTTAATAGTAATAGAACTCTTGCTCTTATCAAATGACGGGGTATAAGCATTCTGCGGTCCGACGATCTCCCATTCCGAAAGATTTTCATTAAAAGACAGTTTACCTTCTCCGGCTTTTTTGGGCTTAAAAACGAACGTGCCAAGACAAAATAAACCTGACGGGAGATCTTTATCTTTTTTCATAGCCGTCCGGCTAATAGACAGATAACCAAGCGATTTATTAACCGGGTTGACACGATTGTTGACGGAAATCTCTTTAGTTAATTTGGGGTTATAACAATGGCTTTCCGACTGTCCTTCGGGAGTGGGATAATATGTAAGGAGATCAGCAGGATAAATAAAGTTCGCTTTAACGGCGGAAATTTTGGCGGTGGCCGAAGTAGTAAGAAAAACATTAACTTCAACAGCCCCCTCAGGCATGGCATCAATCTGATTTTTTTCAAAAAAGACCTTGACACTTTCAGCGCCGGCTCTTGATTTGACGCCTCCGCTTCCCAAAAAAAACTGTAAACCGAAAACAACCGAAGCGGCTAAAATGGCAATAATTACGAGTATTCTAATTTTTTTCATAGATTTATTTATAATAACTACTTCTCCAAATCTCAAAGTCGGCCAAGCTAATTTTAGTATCTTTATTAAAATCAGCGGTTTTTGTCGTTAACTCTCCGGTAAATTCTTTTCTCCAGATCTCAAAGTCTTTTAGATCAATTTTCCCATTACAGTCTGCATCGCCTTGGGATTTTTGACAAGAAAGCGGAGTTGGGGTTTTGGTTGGTGCTGCTTCACAACTCCATTGAGGTTTACCGTTGACAACAGGTACTATTCGCCAAAAACCCTTATCACCTCGCCAAAGAGCTTGTATAAGATTGGCCCCATTTCCTATGATAAAGTCTGATCGTGTTTGGATAGTACCGGAGCCTGGAAGAGTTGATACGGATATTGGAGCAGACCATGCCCCAGCGCTAGCCCAGACAGGGTTACCGTTTACAACAGGGACTATTCTCCAATAGCCTTGGTCACCCCGATAAAAAGATTGTAGAAGTTGAGTGTTATTAGGATATATCACTTCTGCTTGGGTTTGTATAGAACCAGAACCTGGAAGAGTTGAGATGGGAATTGGAGCAGACCATGCACAACTTCCGCCACTTTCTGCTTGTATTTGGAAATCAACAACACACGGCGCCTCGGGTAAAGAAAATCCACCTGCAGTATTGGTGAAATAGGCAAGGACGTGTATTTTTGTAGGTTTTTTACTGTTCCAGTTTAAATCCGGTTTGTTTAGATCATCATAATTAACGGTAATCGTGTTTGAAGGAGGATCAATCGGAGGCGGAGGATTAGCAACTATATAATGAGTATTGGCAACAAAATATATTGGCTTTGGATTATTTGGCCCGAAAAGATTGTCTAAGTTATAAAAGGCATAGGAAAATGTTTTTATTTGATTAGTATTGGCGGTTGAGGTAATGGTTAAGCTCTCACCTGGACCAAGGCTAGTTTTGGAAATTGTTGCTGATTTACAAAGGGCCGGACGTGCCGGAACCGGAGTTGTTTCAGTTTCAGCAGAAGATT
>Ga0210015_1001534_pt1 | contig 22816 bp, 20 predicted proteins | sample CryGeymeta201522_FD_185471 | JGI IMG/M metagenome (GOLD analysis project Ga0210015, IMG submission 185471) | Groundwater microbial communities from Crystal Geyser aquifers in Utah, USA - Crystal Geyser metaG 2015-22 (SPAdes) (version 2) | ecosystem: Environmental > Aquatic > Deep subsurface >... | reverse complement strand
GGGTGTCTGGATCGACTTGGACAGCATCACAGACGAGGACGACATCAAGCAGGCCCTGGCTGACGCAGGCCTGATCCCGACGGACGACGAGGACCAAGTCACAGGCACACCTCAGTACGATGGCGACTTGCTGGTGGCTACGGTCGAGGGCAACCTAGCTAAGCACTTCCTATCGAGATACGACACCTTTGATCTAAAAGGTTTTAAAGAGTGTGCTGAAGAGTGTGACGCTGAGCGCATCAACTACGACCATGCCGCTGCCTACATCGATTGGGCGGGCAGCTGGAATCTGCGTGACTTTGAAGACGCGCGTTGTGGTAAGTACAACAGCGAGGTGGCTTACGCTGAAGAGCTTTTCGACGAGTGTTACTTGTCTAATTTGCCCGAAAGCGCACGTGACTATATCGACTATGAAAAGTTCGCACGCGATCTATTCGCGTCTGATTATTACTTTGATGATGACACGGGCTACGTGTTTAGGAGATGTTAATTATGGAAGCACGCATACCTTTCGGCGGGTTCTACGATTCCATGTGGAGTCAGGGCGTAGACGAAGAAGAGCGGGAGTACACAGAGAAACTGGCTGAAGAGCACCAGATACCCGCGCGCGAAATTTCTGAACTGTTCTTCAAGCACACGCGCTACAGCGTGGCTTATAACGAGCTGGCCCGGCAGTACGCCACAGATTTTCAGGAGTACATCAACGGCGAGCTCAAGCTCAACGTGTTCATGACGTTCCAGGAGATGACCAGCCCGAAGTATTACAACTTCGAGACCGACAAAATCTTCGTCGAGATCAGCTACCCGGACGTGCTGCGCCTGGCCCGCAAGGTGGGGCGCAACGCCCTGCGCAAGGCTGCCAAGGCCATGTTCACCAGCTACGACGGGTTCATCAGTTTCTACAGCCCTGACATCAGCACCTGGGGGCCCATGCGCGAGTGGGATCACAATCAGCTCTACGCACTGATGCAAGCGGCTGTCGACACAGTCAGCACTGAGGATTTTGACTGGATCATCTACGATGACTTTAACAGCGACGGCATTTTCTCAGAGGCGTTTTACAAAGCGTGTGACTGGCAGACCGTGATGCTAGAGATCGGCAAGCTCGTCGGTGCCAAGGAGCTGGCTGAGGAACTGGAAGAGCAAGACGACGGGCGTCGCTTCCCAGTGGCCTGGGCGAACACAGCGGACTACGTCAAGCGTTACAACAAGATGAACTCCCACGAACTATTACAAGGAGAACTTTAGATGATCGAACCACGTGTAATTCAACGAGAGAAAAAACCACTATGAGCATGAGTAGAAAAGACTTCGAGCTGCTGGCTCGAACACTGAAAGACTTGCGCAGCACGCCGTACTTTGCAGCTCAGACCGTTGCGCATGACACGGTTGTCGAGCGCATCGCTACAGCGCTTGACATGCACAACCCGACGTTTCAGAAACAGCGCTTTATCGACGCCTGCAAACCGAAGGAGCGGCCATGAGCTTATGGGACGACATGACTGAGCAAAACCGCTTCAACACACTGCGCAACATGACTGACTACGGCAGTAGCTTCGCAGCGTACATCGCACATGCGTGGATGCAAGCTGACAGCTTTAACGAAGCGCGGCTGATTGCGACCTTCCCTGACCTGATCGAGAAATTTCAACCAAAGAACTGGAGTGCCCCATGCGTAAACGCGTAGTGATTACAGAAGAGGTCGACGGAGTCGAGTGCGAGCTTACCCACGAGCCAATCGAGTGGGTTGACATCCTCAAGGCACGTGTCGGTGACAAGCTCGTCGTCGCGTACTGCGTGCAGGATGACTGCTACGAAGACATCGACGACCTGATGGGTGACTGCATGGGCAAAATGCACAGCTTCCACCGGGACAGCCGCGACGTAAACGAGGGGCTCGCAGCACTAGGCAACACCCGTGACGGCGAGAAGAACCTGGACGCGGTGTGGGATAAACACTGGGAGGCTGCCGTTGATCGTTACGTCGAAGCCGTTATCAGAATTATGGGGGTCGAAGACCTTGTGACTGACCTAAGTGACAACGAGAAAGACGTCATCGACGAGGCGACGGCTCGCAAACACCTAAACGAAGACGCACGTGGCGCGTCGAACTGGGATTGTGTGATTTACGAAGACATCATGCGCGGTGTTCTGAGCGAGATGTGGGACGAGCCCTCCTACTTCCCAGGTGACCGCGATGTCCAGCTCCTAGCTTGCTACGAGCATGGCGGCCAGGTCTGGAGCCTGAGTGGCTGCGGGACGCAGTGCCGGTGGGACACATCCAACAACGCTGGTGTTTGGATACCTGACGAGTACCTGCGCAAGCAGCTCGATTCCGATGAGGCCAAGGGTCTGGATCGCAGCAAGCAGGCAAGACTTTATGCAAGTCAGTTCCTCAACACCTACAACTGCATCGTTAATGGCGACGTCTATGGCTGCGTCGTAGAGTGGTTCGACAAGGACGGTACTCAGATCGACGACGAGACCTGCTGGGGCTTCATCGGTCAAGACCATGCCGAGGAGGCTCTGAACTCGGAGTTTTATCAACCGACGTGCGCACGGTTTGCCGCGCAATTGCAAGAGGCCGTATGAAATTCAAGTTCACAACCACACCGCTCAAAGACCTGCCGCTGGGCAGCGTCGTCGACGGCTACAAGCTCGTTGCACGCTCATGGACGGGTGAGAACGCCGTCGGCAACCGCGTCGACGCTGACGGCCAGCTCGCGGCACCTTTCGATGCCGCGCTGCTGATTTACACAGACTCAAAACCAATCGAGGCGAAGACATCATGAAAAGTTATCTGGTTACTTGGGAGATCAACGTGGACGCTGAAAACGACACAGACGCGGCATACGCAGCGCGAAATATTCAGCTCGATCCGTTAAGCATAGCGACCGTGTTCACAGTGCAAGAGGCGGGCGTTTTCGACGGAGACACGACTGTTGTGGACTTAGACTTGGAGTCATCGCATGAAACCACTATTTGAATTAGGTCAGTGCGTCGCCACACCCGGCGCGCTGGCGCTGCTGGCTGAAGACGGGCAGGAATACACCCATCTGATTTACCGCCATGTCCGAGGCGACTGGGGTGATCTGGCATACGAAGACGACAAGCGCGCGAATGCACACGCCGTGGCGACGGGAGTAGACCGGATCATGAGTGTCTACAAGCTGACATCGGGCACGGTGTGGGCCATCACCGAGGCTGACCGCTCAATTACGACGCTACTATTACCGGAGGAATATTGAAATGAGTAATGTGAATTTAGAAACTGGCATCCGCTACGGCCTGATTGCTGCACGCAGCCTTGACTCTGAACTGGTCTGTGACCTGCAGACAAACGGCATCGACCTGCACTGGGAAGAAGCAGCGTCTGAGCTGCGGGACAACATCAAACGCATCTGCAAAGAATATTTGCGTGATAGTGATTCCGACGATGTAGCTGACCAAGCCGTCGAGCGCATGAGCGACAACTGGGAACAAGACGAGCCGGTGCACAGCTTCGATGTGAATGGTGTCAAGGGTCAGACCACGTGGCTCGGTGGAGCTTTGCTGGTCATGGTCTTTGAGTCACCGTTTACAGATTACTTCGACCTTTGCAGCCCGTGCGTACCAAATTGCTGCGACCTTGACTCCTTTAACCCCGACGGATACATCGGATACACCGTACCTGAAAATTGGAGAAATAAATCATGAACAACCCCATCAACGACGTCCCATATTACAGCCCGGCATGCAAACAGCCTGCGCCAAGCAACGAACTGTTTAACATCTTCGAGGTTTGGCTACAGGGCCAAATTAACACCTGTGTGGCAGGCCACGCTTCGCGCATCTCTCACTTGGAAAATCTCATCCAGGAACAAGCTGCGGCACTAAAACGCGCAGCTGAACCAATCGTAAACCAAGATGATGAGCTTAACGTGCTACGAGCACGTGTTGAAGACCTCAGTCGCGCGCTCAACGTACAGGGTGAAAACCTGCGCAAGTTTAACGAGGAAGTCGACTACGACGATATTTGGTACGAGCTCCAGGATCGTGTTAAAGAGTGCGTCACTGACACCTTCGATGACAACTTCGATGACGCTGTCAAAGAAATCATCAAAGACCTCGACTTCACAGTGAGCGTGTCATGAGACCGCCCAACATTACTTGGGTCTTCGGGGTCAACAGCAACATCGGGCTGTGTGACCGCGAAGAGCATGTCTACGCGCCCTTAGACGCCGACGCCAGAGAACTAGCCCAATCTCTGTATGAAGCGGGGTACATCAAGGTGGAATACATTCGTAAGGAGTGGGAGCGCTGGGCCTGGCCCGGCGGTTACCCGCTCTACTACGTTTGCACTGACGGCGGTGTGTTGTGCAGCAAGTGCGTCAACGACAACATCAAGATGACTAGCGACCCAGAAGCTGAGCGCGACTGGCGCGTTGTCGGCGTGGACATAAACTACGAAAACAACGAGTTGTTCTGCGACCATTGCGGTGAGCGCTGCGAGTCTGCGTACTGTGAGCCTGACGACGCAGACGCCCCGGCCTCAACAGGTCACGACACCGGCGAGGACTCCGGCCCTGCGGAGGACTTATGCGGATACTGATAGAAGTGCGCGGCGGCTGCGTCGCTAACGTCTGGTGTTCAGAGCCCGATGAAGTGGATGTCGTAATACGTGACATCGACATAATCAAAGACACCATGTACGGTACTGATGACCCGCTCGATACGACTCCAGGGCTCGCAGAACTGCGCGTTCCACATTTTGTAATTTACTAGGAGAAATTATGCTCGAATCATTTAAGGCAGCAGGGCTTGACCCCATCGTCATCGACGAAAACACTGACTTTTCTAAGCTCGTCGTCGCGTCGAACAAGCACGAGACGAACACTGAGTTTCTCACGCGCATCATGGCGCACGGTTGCCCGACGGGCGCGTTAGTGCAAGGCATGATCATGCGGGCCGTCGAATCGTTCGCCAAGGTCGTCGCTGCTGAGCCCGACCCAAACGTGTTTGACAGCATGTTCATCAACGGCGAGGCTTGGCGCGCAACCGGCGTGTGGTTGACCGAGCAGTTTGAAACGCGTTACGCGAAGGGTTAGCATGTTCTGGAAATTTTTAGCAGGCTTGGCCAAGGGCTCGTTTTATATCAGCCGAAGTGCGACCGCTATCGGTGCGGCGGTCGTCATCACAGTGGGTGTCTACGACTTCCTCAAGGCACGGCGTGAGCAACCACGACGGAGGATGCGGTGAACTTCGTCCTCAGCCCTGACGAACTGATCGGCCCGCTCGGGTAGTTGTGCCCGAGCGGGCCGATCACGTGGCTCAAGAAAAATAGCTTCAAGCCCGCCTGCCACGTGGGTCTTGCGCGGCCACAATATCGTTGTCTAACATAGCTTCACTCGGCGAGGCTTACCCTCTTACGTTCTCTAGCCCTTGGCTATGCGGCTGGATTTCACGACAGAAAGCGCAGTTTGTAGATCGTGCTGTCGCACAACTCCGTGATGCCGTCGATGATATTTTCCAGTTCGTCCAGGTCGTCGCAGCACTCATCCCGGTTCTTGTCGATCCAGGCACGCAGTTCCGTAGGCACGCTGACCGGCTTGCTGCGGTCGCCGACACGCAGAGTCTGCACGGGGTACTTCAGGATGCCGAAGCGTCCTGTCGCAGCCTCGGCGAAGCTGTCGGCCAGTCCGACGATGCCGTCGTAGAACCCCTGCAGTGCAACGTGCTCCGCATACGAGTTCGTCATCAGGTGCGCGTAGTGCGACTCTGTACGGGCCTGGAAACAACGAGCTATCAGCTCTGCACATTTTTCACTCATCAGTCTTCTCCTTGAACTTCAACCATAGCGCCACCCTTCATCGTGTTCCACACGTTCGCACCCGGCAATGCGTTGATGGCGCTGTCAACCGGCGATTTATCAAATATCTGTGTCAACTGCTCGACCGCTGGGCCACCCAGACCCAGTATGGTGCGGTGCGGCCCCATGACGTCGGCACCTGGCTGGAACTTGCCCATCAGCCCGGCGCGCATGGCACCGTGCTCGATCTGGCTGCCTAGCCCGGCGCGCATCCACGCTGGCTCGTCGCCGCCTGTGAGCAGCACACCCTTGAGCGCGTCTGTGGCGATCATCACCGGAGCGTAGGCCGCCAGCAGCACACCGGCTGGTCCCATGTCGCCGTACTTCTTGTAGTCGTGCGAGGCGCGCTTCATGATCACGTCGTGGAACGTGTAGGCGAACTGCTTCATGTGCCAGAACACCATGTAGTGCGGGTCTGAGCCCCAGGCCGGACGCTGCGCCGCGTTGGGACGCATGACAGAGCCGTTGACCCACTGGTGGATGGCCTTCTGGATACGCGGGTTGGTGTAATCGAGCTCACCCTTGGCGTCGATCACAACGAGCTTGGGTGTGAGGTTCAGCTCGCGCAGGTAGTCAGCACTGCGCTCGTTGGGCTGCTGCACGTGGCGCTTGATGAAGTTGATGGCTGCACGTGTGGCGCTGACCTGCATGCCACGGTTGAAGCCCTCCATGCCGTTGTACTTGAACAGCACCTCGTTGGCCTTGCGGAACGTCGATCCCATGTACTGGCTGCTGTGGAGCTGGCCGAAGGCAGCGAGCATACCGCCCGCGTCGGTCGTGCCCACTTGGTCTGCGATCTGGCTGTCCAGGTCCTTGATCGGGTCGCCCTTGATGCTGGCTACCACCTCACGGATGCCGCGCTTGTAGCTGTTCCACGCGTCGGTCATCGTGCCACCCCGCACCACGATACCCAGCGGGTCGATGAACTGGCTGAACAGGCTGGTGGACAACAGGCGCATGTTCTGGTAAACCAGCAGGCTGTTCTCGAACCGACGCAGCTTGGGACTGATGTCGTAGCCCAGCGTGCCTTCGAGCGCCATCACGTCGGTCGCTGCGCCCTGAGCGGTCTTGAGCGCCTCGATCACGGCCTTGTCAGAGTTCATGCCGCCGTCCATCAGGCGCTTGACGTTCGCTTCGTAGGCATCCTTCATCATGTTGCGCAGCACCTCACCACCGTTGCCGAAGCGGCGCACGTACTCGGCGCGCTTGACACCTTGAGCGACGTAGGCGGTGAGCACCTTGGCGATGTCCTTCTCGCCGTACTTCTTGAGCATCTCGGGGCTGATCCAGTGGAGCTGGCGCTTGTTCACAGCCTGCATCAGCGGGCTGAAACCGATAGAGCCCTTGGACTCCTTGAGTGCGGCCTTGCCGCCTTCACCGATCTGCATGTCGGTGCTGGTCTCTTCGAGCTCACTGCCGTAGCCATTGATCAGCCGGTTCATGATGGCACGGGCCATGTCCTCAGCCGTCACTGGCGTCGCGTCGGTGATGCCGCTCTTGGCCATCAGGGCGTTGTGCTCAGCGGCGATCTTGTTGAGCTCAGCCGCGTTGTACTTCGAGAAGTCCGACACGAAGCCGTCAGGGTCAGACACGATCATGGCGGTGTCGTAAACCCGTGGGAAATACTTGTGGTCGATCTTGCCCATAGGCACCCACTCGCCCTTGCCTGGGACGTCTGGGTCAGTCTCCCAGCGCTTCACGCCAGCGTCCATCAGGTACTTGCGCATCATCGGCAGCAGACCGTCCTTGCTCTGCAGCTTGATCATGATGTCCTTGACCACCGGGTCTGTGGGACGCTCACCGGAGTGCAGGTACTTGGCTGCCAGCTCCAAGTCCTTGATCTCCTTGCCCTCGAACACGTTGGCGAGCTTGTTGCTCCACTGCTTCATCATGTGGTCCTTGGCGTCGAGGAAGCCCTGCGGGCCGCTCTCACCGACGCTGCGCTTGAACAGGCGGCGCACGTCGTGATACTCCTTGACCCCGATGCGCTCCAGGTTCGTCTCGGTCGTGTTGACCGCGCGGCTGACCTTGTTGATCACCGGCACCAGTGCTGTGTTGACGCTCTTGTAGAGCTGGACACGAGCGGTCACGCTGTTAGCCAGCACACGCGCAGCCGCGTCGGCGGTCTGGGCGTCGCCACGGTCGAAGGCCCGCAGCAGCAGGTCGGCACGCTCGTCGTCGTTGATCAGTCCGGCCACCTTGCGGAAGAACCGCGCCACCTTGGCGAACACACCCTCGGTCTCAGGCCCTATGGTCAGCAGACCCGCTTGGTGGAACTGGAACATGTAGGCCATGCGCTCTTCAGCAGAGTGCTTGGCACCGTCCTTGATCTGCGCCAGCGCCTCTTTCTCACCGTCGAGCAGACGCTCGAGCTGGCGCTTGACGTACGGGCTGTTGGCCGCACGGTCGAGCACCTTGAGCACGTCGGCTGCAGCAGGCTCGTCGCGCAGGCGGCTGAAGAACTCGTGGAACGCCTCGTGGGCTCCGATCTGACCCAGGTTGCGCGCGTACACCGAGGCGTAGATGGCACCCTTCTCCCACTTGCCAGAGAGCATGATGTCCTTGCCCTTGGCGTCCTTGCCGTAGAGCATCTCCAGCAGGCCGCTCTTCATCTGCGGGCCGAGGCGACGCAGGATGTCGGCGTGGAACTTGGCCTGTTCCTCTGGGCTCGCCGCCTTGGCTGAGCTGAAGGCCGCGCCCTGCGGGGCTTGTTTGTTGGCGAAAGTCTCCGGGCCTGCGCCGTGCGCTTTCAGGAACTTGCCCAGCGCGGCGTCGACTGCGTCCTGAGCACCTGTCTTGAGATAGCCGCCGTAACCTGTGAAGTCGCCCCCACGCGCGGCGAACTCTGCGCCAGCAGCGTCGGCGTGGTTGCGGTAGGCGTAGTCAGCCAGGAGGTTGGCGACCATCTCGGAGCGCAGGCCAGCGGCGCTGAGTGGTTTACCACCGTCTGCTACGGTGGCTTTTTGAGTGCGGGTGACAAACTGCTCCCATTGATTTGTATCGAGGTGCTGACGAATACCGTCAACAAGATCTGAAAATGCGGCGGGGTTGTCCCGCTCCAAGCCGTGTGCCAGCTCGTGCGCTGTCAGAACTTGTACGGACCTTCTAGAAGCTGGATCAAGGAAGATAACTCCGGGGATCGTCGGGTCAGAGACTCCCTCAGTCCCGAGATTTCTAACCCAGACAACGCGCTTACCCATTGCTCCAGCAACTCGCTCTGCTCTGGCAGTGTCTGCATTTTGTGACTTCGGCAACACTGCAGCGCGTCGGCCGTCAGCTGCTCTTCCGAGACGGGCATTCAGTTTCTTTACAAGCGCCTGATCTTCTGGCTTACCAGCAGTAAGCTCTGTGAAGATCGGCTTGTCTGCCAGTTTACCGGAGTACGTGGTTTGTGCGTTGTACCTCGGGCCGCCCGTCTCAGCCGCGTGTTCTGCGACCTGAGCCTCGTTCTTGAGAACATTCTCAGCCTTGAGCTTGAGCATCGTCGCATGCACACGCTTGTCGTCGAGCTCTTCCCACTTGTCACTGCCCTCTTCGTGCTGGCGCTTGGCTTCGTTGAGCCGAGCCTCCTGCTTGGTCGCCCAGTCACGGATAGCCTCGACCTGCTTGACGTTGAAGTCATCAGGCGGGTTGTCGAGGTAGTTGTGCATCTTGTCAGCCACGTCGTCGAAGGTCTGCTTGGGTGCAGCCAGCACCTTCTTCGTCGCACCCTTGAGTTCACCCAGTGCCACGAGCGCAGCACGTGCCCGGTTGCCGAAGGCTGTCATGTCCTTGGGCGGCTTGCCACCCCAGAGCGGGTTCTTGGCGTCGGACTCGATCATGGCCTTGAAGTGCTCGAGCAGAGCTGCACGGCGCTCAGCAGGGAGCTTGCGAGCCATCTCGTTGAACGCAGGCACGCCGTTACGCAGCGCGTTGAGCAGGTACTCCGTGCGCTGGGCACGGGTCTCCTTGGCAGCCTCTGCAGCTGAGGCCTTGGCAGCGATGGCGTCGCGGTCGCTCTTGGCGGTCGCAGTCTCACGCACCTCGGGGTGCAGCGGCAGGCCGCTCTTCTCGTCGGCGTTGCGTGGGCCGCGGCTGGTGCTGTCTTCCTGCAGAGAGCGTATGTTGCTCGTCTTGCCCATCTCGGAGATTTCAGTGGGCAGACCTGACTGAACTCGGTCCTGATACTTGAAGTCACGCTCAATGAACCAGCCTTTACCACGTCTGACAACACGGTCGCCTTCTTTCGCACTGTCAAGTGCAAGTTTCTTGGAGCCGAACCGATTGTTTGGACCACTCCCAATGAGCGTAGACTTTGTGCTTGCAACGGTCTCGACCGTGTCGGCCCCGATGGGGGCAGTCTCGTCGCGCGCGATGCGCAGCGCGTCGTTCTTCTGGTCGAAGGCACGCAGTACGTTCGTCAGGTCGTTGATGTCCTTGCGCGCGAGAGCCTGCTCGACAGCCTTGATCATCGCAACTTCTTCAGGGCGCAGGTCGCGGTCTTTCTCCGTTAGCTGTCTGACACGGTCCTTGGCGTCCTCGATCAGCTTCGTATCACGCAGGCGCTTGACCGCACCCTTGGCGTCCTTGTACGTGGCGGTCTTGCTGTGCATGCGCAGGCTGTCGGGCAAGTCCTCACCCTCCTTGAGCCAGCGCACTGGGCCGTTGGCCGACTCCTTGAACCCGACGCGCCCCGTGAGTGCGTTCACACCGTTGCTGTCGGCTGCGGTCAGCAGCGAGGTCAGGCCCTGGTGCAGCAGCGTGAGCTGACCTGCGGTCTGACCACTCTCGTCGGTGCGGCCCTCGCCCTTGCGGCCCCGGCTCATGCGGCTGATGATGCGTGAGGTGCTGGTGGCGAACTGTGTCACCTTGACCGGCGCGCCTGTCTCGTCGCGCGAGTCGACCCGCTCCAGCCAGATGCGCCCGTGCTTCGTGGTGCCGTACTTGTCGGCTGCGTGCTCACCCCATGCGGAGCCGGGGCTCACGTGCTTGAACTCGTCGGCGCGCACGTTCGTGCCCTCGCCGCTGACGTGGGCCTTCTCCTTGAGCACGTACCAGTTGTCGTTGAGCACCTCGTCTGGCCGGGGCGGGGTCTTGCCCTCGGCGGTGTACTTGTCGAGGATGGCGCGTATCTCTTTGTCCTTGCGGCCCATCATGTCAGCCGCCTCGGCCATGAGCGCGTCGGCGTCACCGTCGTGCTTCTCACGCAGGTAGTCAAGGTAGCCCTGGCGCGTCACCTCTGAGCCGTTCTTGGTCTGCAGCTCAGCGATGCGCTCCGGAGCCTTGGCGTCGTGCTGAGCCACGACCTCGCCGGTCTCAGGGTCGACTGAGTGGCCACCCACCTTGAACGGGTCAGCGGGGTTCTTGCTGTTGGCCGGGCGGTAGTGGTGCCACTGCGTCGTCGCCCCAAGCTCGTTGGGGCTCTGCCCGTCGGTCATCTGCGACAGGGTGTCCTGGTCCATGCCCTCGCCAACTTCACCAGCAGTCGTATCACCCTCGCTGATGGCAGCGTCCTCGACGGCTGCACCTGTGCGGCTACCACCACTGGCTTTCTCGCGGTTGAGGTCACGCAGCGCCTGCTCACGCTTGGCGTCTGCGTCCTTCTGACGAAACGCGTCGAGCACCGCGCCAGCGCGAGGCCCGAAGTGCTTGCCAGCCAGACCCATCGCAGCGAAGGTGTTGCCCGCGTCGAGCTCGTTCTGCAGGCGTTGAGCGATGCTGTCGTGGTCAAGCGCGTTGAGCTTGGCCGCCTCGGTGGGCAGCAGGTTGTCGTGCACGATGCCCCACTTGGCCTTCTGCGCCTCCTGCATGGTGCTGATCTTGGCGAGCACCCAGTCACGTATCTTGAGCTTGCTGTCGTTGACCAGCCCTTGGCGGTGCAGCAGGTCGAAGGTCTCGCTCACTGCCTTGGCAGGGTCCGTAAACATGCGCAGCAGCGCCTTGGGCACGACAGGCTTGTCGTCCAGGCTGAAGCCCTTCTCTATCCAGGTGCGCAGCCCGTGGGTCAGCATGGGCACGGCCTGGTCGAGCGCGTCCTGGCTCTTGAGCCCGGTAAGCGGTGCCAGCTTCTCGTCGATCAGCGGGCTGAGGTCGTCGCGCAGGGACATGACGAGGTCCTGCATCTCCGGTGTCTGTGCGTTGTTGCGACCGTCGACAGCACGCTTGCCCTTGTACGTGGTGACGGCGTCGTCCTTGGCGTTCATCAGCTTGGCCGCTGTGGTGCCCAGCTTGTCGGCAGCCTCTTGCGAGAACTCGTGGAACGCGTCGCCCAGGCTGGCGCTGCGCTTCCAGTCGTTGACCGCGTCCTTGAGCGGTGCCCAGGTATCCATCGCGCGTGAGCTCTGCGCGTAGGTCTCAGCAGCCTTGAGCACGTAGTCCGGCACGCTGTCAGGACTCTCGGCCAGCTTGGCTACGAGGTTCGCCGCAGCGGCGTGCTTGGCCTCGTCGTCCTTGCGCATCGACATCTCGTCCATGCCGGTCTGTGGTGTCAGCAGTGCGTCGACGTCTGCGTCCTTGCCATGCTGCATGACGCGCGTGACGAGGTCTTCAGCCTTGTTGTGCAGCTTGGCCGCGCCCTCGCCCGCCATGACCGCAGCTTCGTCGAGGGTCTTGGGCCGGTTGGCCCAGGCCTCACCGCCCAGTTCTCCAGCACTGCCCGCACCTGCCTTGAGTGCACGGCCACCTGCCTGGGCCAGTCTGCCGCCCACGTCGACGCCACCTCCCAGCGCGCCTTGCACGACGTTGCCCGCGTGGTGCAGTGTGCCGTAGCCCGCACCCGCTACAGCCTCGCCTGCGGCGGCGTCGGCGTAGCGCATCATGTCGCCGCTGGTGTCGCGCTCCGGGTTGCGCCCAGTCTCGTAGCCCAGAGCTGCACCCTCGGACACGGCGGCTGCGCCTGAGTCCAGAGCCACGTCGGTACCCAGAGTGCGCAGGAAGCCCTGCGGCTTGAGGCTGCGTGTGACGAAGCTCTTGCCCACCATGCCGGGTACCAGAGACTCGACACCGGCCTGCACCCAGCCCTGCTGGTTCGTGTCGTCGAGCACCTGCTGTGGTGCCAGCGCTGGCGCACCCTGAGCCTCAGCCTGGGCCTGCTGCAGCCGGGCCGCGTTGCGCAGGTCGCCCTGCATGCCGGTGGCCGCACCAGCCATACCGCCCAGCGTGGCACCGGCTGGACCGAAGCGTGCACCAGCCAGCGCACCACTGAGACCTCCAGTCAGTGCAGGCACCATGCTGACCGGCGCTGCTCCGAGCGCGCCCATGAACCAGTCTGCACCGTCACTGCCGCTGTGAATGTCGCCCACGCTCTGCACCCGTGGCGCTGAGCGCGCAGCTTCTTCTGCGAGCTGTTGAGCACGCAGGCCTTGTGCTCGCGCCGTCGCCGGGTCGCCCGCCGCACGCGCTTGCCAGTAGTCAGAGGCTGCGCCTCCTGCGTCAGTGCTGAAGGCAGACGAACGCAGCCCCCGCGCTACTTGGCCGGGTGCGAACAGTTCGTCGTAGGTCAGGTCTTGGCGCTGAGGGTCAGCCGAGAAGACGTTGGGTGCAGCAGGCGCGAAGACGTTGGGCATGGTGCTTCCTTACTTGACGATGTTGCCGTAAACGTCGACAGGTGGTTGTTTCGCCAGCTCGCGGTTCCTGTTGATAGACTCCAGCATCTCGCGCCCTTGTGGGTGCTGCATGATCACATCCATCGGTAGCGCGATGGTGCGGCCACCGACGCCCTTCACCTCCACCACATTGCCACCTGTGAACGGTGACATGGCTGCGGTCTTGAGCCCGCCCAGGAAATGTGTGTCGTTGCCAACGATGTCGCTGGTGGGGTTGATCTTGCGCACAGCACCCAGCTTCACAGGGCCTGTTTGCGTACCCTTGCCTGCGACGGCCTCCTTGGAGTATTCATGCGCCAGCTCACGCAGCGCGAAGTCGTTGGAGGCTTTCGCCTCGGCATCTTGGGCCTCTTGTGGATAGAGTTCACGAGCCTGGTTCAGCGGCAGGGTCCTTCCGTCGGGCAGCTTCACCAGCGGGTTCACCTCGGCCATGTACTTCGAGAGTCGTGCGGCCTTGCCGGGGTCAAAGACTGGTTGGCCTTTTTCGTCGACGCGGTACGCGTGAGGGTTGCTCTTCAAGTCATCAGTGACTGCCTTCGCCCCGTCGACACCCCGCTTGATGCCCGCCTGGCCGCGCTCGAACTCGATGCGCCCCATCGTGCCCTTGTACTGCAGTTCGTCGCCCTGCGCGTTGACGGTGTTCGTGTCGCGGTTGTTCGCACGTGACACGTCGTGGCCGTACATGGAGGCGTCGCGCTGCATGGCTGCGCTGCGCAGCGTGGCGTCGTGACTTAGCTGGTGCCCCTGCACGGTGCTCTGCGTCTGCATGAGGCTCTTGTACAGCTTTGCCGCGCGAGGGTTCCACATGGCAGCCTCGCGTATCTGCTGTAGGGCGTCGTTGGCCCGCCGCTCTTGCAGGTTACGCAGCTGAGCCTTGTAGCTTGTCGGGCCGTTCATGGCACGGTCAGCCGCTGCGTCGCGCTCAGCTCTGTCGTCACGCTTGGACTGCTCCATGCGGGCCAGCGCGTCGGGCGTCGAGACGGTCTGCCACACGGGCTTGCCGTCACGGCTGCGCGCAGCAGAGAACACGTCGCGGGTGCCTGCGAGTGCGTCCACGTTGCGCTCATCACCCAGCTGCGGCACTGCGGAGCGCTCGAAGCTGGCCGCCTTGAGCGAGCGGTCAGAAGCGGCGAGCATGTCTGCGTTCTTGGCAGCCAGTTGTGCGTCGGTCAGTTCGCCGGGTGCTGTGGTGGCTTGTGCGCCAGCGCCAGCGGTTTGTGCGCCAGCGGTTTGACCTGGCAGTGGCGTGCCTGCGCGGTCCCGGCCCAGCGCCTGGCTCACGATGCCGTTGGAATACTGCGACGGGTCTCGCGTCTCGGTGCCTACCGCGCCGCGTCCTGCCTTGATGGCAGCGTCGCTAGCGAAGTAGCCGGTGAGCCCGCCCACCGCCGCGCCCAGCGGTACGGTCAACGGTGCCAGCGGGCCACCGAACGCACCGGCGCTTGCACCGGCTATTGCGCCAGCGCCAGCCGCACCCCACTTACCAGCCTTCGACGCCACCTCGTTGGCAGTGTCTATGCCGGTCATGTTCTTGTCGGTAGCCACGTCAACCACGTCCGACGCGTCCATCGCTGCTGCCACTGGAGTGGCCACCCTGCCAGCACGTCCGACCCACTTGCCACCGACCTCGGCAGCCTTGCGGACACCGTCGGCTCCGGGCATGCCCACAGAGAGATTCGGGTTGAACGACCGTGCCATCTCGGCCGGGGTCTTGGGAGGTGCGTTCGTGGCAGCCTCGTGTGCGCCGTTGAACAAGCCCTTGGTTGCACTCCAAGCGCTTTGAGCGCGCCCCTTGAGGCTCGTGTCTGCTGGCGCAGGCGGCGGCTTGATGCCGTTGAAATTGATGGCGTCAGCCGAGGCACCTAGCGGGTTGGTCTGTGGCGATACGCCACGTGGCTTGATCTTGGCAGCCGCGTCGGTACGGTAGTTCGTCATCTCTGGCGGCACATTATATTCTGGAAGCCCTGTGCTGCTGTTGACACCCGTGCCAGCACTTGTGCCTCGGCCACGCAGTTCGTTGGCCATGCTACTGAATGCCGAGTTGCTTGTCGCGCCGGGCATTTTCTTGCGCCCGAGCAGGTCGTCAGCCACATCGTCCAACGCACCGCGTGCGGCCTGCATGCCACCGCGCAGTCCGCGCTGCGGGGCCTTGCCGTTGGTCTGTTCGATCAGGGCCGCGACGTTGTCAGGGCCGACGGCTTTCACCGTCTTGGCAGGCAGAACAGCCTCTCCGCGCGATAGGCTCACGCCGTGAATGCTGTCTGAGGTCGTGGTGCCAGGCCCTTCGAGCTGGGCAACGCCTCGGCGTCCCGGCGCGTAGCCGTCAGCCAGGCTGTCGAGCAGAGCTTTGCGCTTTTGGATGGCGCTCATCATGCCCGGGGCGATAGCCTCGCCGATGGCCTGCGCGCCGCTGTTTGTCGGGGGCGGTGCTACGGGCTTGGTATCTGGGGGCGGTGCTACGGGCTTGGGGGCACTGGAGAACATACGGCTAAGCGACCGGCCAATGCCCCTGAAGCTGCTGGCAGGAGGCTCGTTGGGCACCACGCCGCCAGCGTAGTTGTTGCCACGTAGGGCTCGGGCTTTGTGGAGTCCGCGTAGTATCTGTGTTTCTCTCATGTCAGACTCCGTTAGAGTAGTGGGTATTGTAAAGTGCCCTGTCGGGCGTGGCTAGTTGGCTATTTGTAGAGCTTCACGCAGCGCTCTTCTTCTTCGAGCCGTGTTTGTTTGGCCAACTCTCGCACCTGGCCGCATAACGTCGACATGTTCTTATCTGTGATATCACAAACTGAGCCGTCAGTTTTACCCGTCCCGTACGTGCTGACGTATATAAACTTTCGCTCCGCTGTGTCCATGCACTTTTCGAGCTTGGCCTGTTTGCTGTCGCCACACCCGGCGAGGGCCAGGGTGCAGAGCAATGCCGCGATGGTTTTCATGGAGTCCTCCTACCACAATTCTAACCATCACTCTTGGAAGTTGACAGAGGCCAAGCTGTTCATACCTGCCGCCGCGCTTGCCGGGCCAGAGTAGATTTGCAGTATTTCACCGTGTACTTTTGCCAGAGCGTTGAGCACATGCCCTGAGACGTCGGCGTCAGGTGGCCGAAGTCTCTGCGGCCAGCGCATTCATACCCGCCATCGCCGCCGCGGCCAGATTCGCGTGCACCGTGGCCGTGGCTTGGTGCAGTTGCGCAACGGTCTTGCCGTAGCTCTGTGCCAGTTCAGCCGACTTCAGCATGGCCTCGACACTGAGTTGGCCGTTCTTGATGGCGATCTCGGACGTGGCTTTGTAGTAATCCGACTTCACGTTGAACTGCGCCACAGCAGCGGCGGTTTCAGCTTGGAACGCCACCACCTGTTGACGCTGGTTCTCCAGTTGCGTGCGGGCGACTTCGCCTTTCGCTTGCACCACTGTTTTGTAGCCATCCATCGTCGCGGTGAACAGTTTGGCGCGGGCATCGTTGGTGGTGGCAGCAGCCTGCACGGCAATCGACTTGGCTTCTATGCCAGCCTTGTACCCTGCCACCTGAGAACTGTAGGCTTGCGCTTGCGAGCCAAAGACACGGGCCTGCGCTTCGTTGCCGCTGATCTGTGCAGTGTATCCCTGCCACTCGGCATTCTTGGCGCTGACCTGGGCACCGTAGGCTTGTACCTGGGCTTGGAACACGTCGATCTTCAGGCGCTCCAGGCTGGCTTTGCTGACTGCAGCATCCACCTGGGTCTTGTACATCCCGGTCATGGCGGTCAGCACGTCAATGCGGGCTTGGTACACGTTGACCTTGGCCTGATCGACTTGTGTCAAGGCTTGCAGGGCTTGAATCTCGGCTTTGTAGACTTCGATGCCAGCCAATGCCGCTTGCAGCAGCGACTGGAACACCTGTGCATCCGCCTTGTAGCCTTCGAGCTTGGCGGTGTAGGCCCGCACCGTGGCGTTGTAGGTTTCCACCAGCGCGTTGACCATGCTGCTGGCGTAGGCCGAAGCCTGCCCGTTGAGCGCGACGATGCTGTTCAGGTAGGACAAAGAGGCGTTGATGGCCGCAGTACGCAGTCCGGCGCTGGTGGTCACGGCGAACTGCAGATTCTTCTGCTCCATCTCAGCCTGGGCGATGGCGATCTCGTTGCTGGTCTTGTTGGCGTTGTTGGCGGCGTCCTGGCGTGCGCGGGCCAGTGCCGACATCATGGCCCCGCCAGGCAGCGTGAAACCACGGGCAGCGGTGTCGGCAAACACAGCGTCCTGCACCTTCTTGGCTTCGATTTCGTTGCGGGCGCGTGCCCGGTTGTAGACGGCTTCCTCGATCTCAGGCTTCAGGCCGGTACCGCCGTCCAGGTACTTGGTGAGCTGGGTCTCGATGCGGGCGAGTTGGGCGTGGTACTGCGGGTTGATCTTCAGCAGTTCGGCGTCCACGTAGCCTGTGGCCATGGTGATGAACTGCGGTGCTGCGCCCCGGTAGGCTTTGTCCATCTCGGTCTGCAGGTCAGCCGGTGCTGCGTCCAGGTCCGTCGGGCGCACCCCGCCGAACGAGGGCAGCACGGTCGTGGGCGCTACAGGCACAGCGTGCTCGGTAAAGGTCGGCGCTTCGGGCTGGATCAGGTCGGGCGCATCCGGGAAACCCACCGTCAGGTCAATCGTCGGCAGGCTGGCGGTCAGTTCGGCCAGTTGCGACGGTTTGCTGGGGGTGGTGAAGGTTGGCGCGGTTGCTGAAAAGTCAGGTGCTGTGCCAGCGTCAATTTCAGGGATGTCTTGAAACACCAACGTAGTGGTAGGCTCAGCGGGCAAGTCCAGCGTTATGCTGGTCAGCGTCGGTACCGTCAGGTTCAGATCGGTGTTGGGCGCAGCAGGCAGCGGCAGGGGGTTGTAGCTGACTTGGTAGTAGCCGATCTGGTTCACCGCGCTGATTGCGGCGGACATGGCGGCATCTGCGTCGGTCACTTGGCTGCTGGCATAGGCTCGGCCTTCGGCAATGAGGGTAGCGGCTATGGTCATATTAGATTCTCCTGGTGAGCTGATGAACTTCCGGCTCGATGCCGTCAAGCTCGCATGTGCCTGTGCCCGACACACTCAGGGCGAAGTAGCGGCCCTTGGTGCCCTTGCCAAACTTCTGGCGGTGGTTCTGCGCTAGCGTGCCGCGCGGTGTGGTGAAGCTGTAGGTGTTGGGGGCCTTCTCACCCTCATGCAGGCTGATCGTGCTGGCTGGGCCGAACCTGCCCGAGAAGTAGGCAGAGGCCAGCGTCTTCTTGTTCGGTGTCTTGAAGTCAGTCACGGCTGTCTTGACTGCGAACGGGATGGCCACGCCGTCGTCCGTGGTGCCTTCGAGGAGGTACAGCCCGGTGCTGTTCGCTCCGTAATAACTGCCCTGATACCTGACAACATGGGTGAACGGGTAGTTCGTGTAGTGCGTCACCTCATCCAGCGCGGCGATGTAGTTGTTGTTCGGGTTTCGGTCTATGGAGCGCAGCAGGTTCACCGCATAGGCTTCGTAGCTGACCGCGATGACAGCCGTGCCGATGGCGGTGAGCGTCAGGCCAGGCAGACTGATCGCCGCGCGCACCGTGGCACCCATGGCCAGCGACGGCAGGGTGATGTCCACTGATCCGTGGTTCTGTGCCGTGGCGACCGACACCACATCGAACAGTGGCAGAATCACTTTGGCCCTGCCAATCGCGCCCGTGGTGCCGGTGGCTTTCATGCTGAGCTTGCCGATGGTCACGCTGCACAGCGCCCCGGCGTAGCTCTTGCCACTCAGGGATGGCAGGCTGATGGCGAGGCCGGCAGAACCGGCGACGGTGGCCCCGGCTTGGGCGTTCAGGCTGGGCAGGCTGATGTCAGCACGGGCTGACCCGGTGACGGTGCCAGCGGCCTGGCTTGCGAGGCTGGGCAGCGCCAGGCGGGTGTTGCTGCCTGCGCGGGCGCTGGCTGAGAGGCTGGGCAGCGTGATATTGGCCGCTTGCTCGCCCGTGCTGTCGTGGCCTCGGGCTGAGGCGGTGAGGCTGGGTAGAACGCACTTGGATTGCGCACCACCAAACGCCGACAATCCGAGAGCGGGAAGTGTGCTGGATGAGGCGCCGCCACAGTCCGAGGACAGCAACAGCGCTGGCAGGGAAAGGTCGGTAGCGTAGGCGGGTGGAATGTACTCAAATGTTGTCACCGTGCTCGCGCCTGAACCATTTGTTCCTGACATCAGCAGCGTCCATGCGGCGTTATCGTTTGATCCTTGCAACTCTATGAGCAACGGTTGATACGATGAGTAGGAGTCGCCGTTTCGGATTTTCAGGTGCCTTATGTCATAGGCGGAACCTTCGCCAAAATCCCAATACAGATACTCTGGGTAGGTCGCACCCGACACCGACCAGAAGGGGGCGGTTACTAGCCCATTGAAGGCAAGATTTGCCGTTGCCGTGTTTTTGCTTGCAGACGCTGTGCCGTTGCCAGCGACACTCAGGTTTGCACCTACAGCGCTTTCGCGCAACTCCACGTTGCCTACATACAGGGTCGAGCCGCCATAGCTGGAGGATATTTTTAGCCGAAAGTATCTGTATACACTCATGATGATCCCTTCACGTGTACCCTACGATGGCAGGAGCCGCACCCAACGTTGCGACGCCGTGTGGCTCGGCCCGGTTCCCGGATAGAAATACGGCATCACTCCCTACTGATGCGCCTGAAAATGAGGTGTGCGGGTCAGGGATTTTGTCCACAGCGCCATTTGCCTCGTCCGTCGCTACGTAATAGGACAGATTTGGACTCCCTGCGCGATTGATTGCGTAGGACTCCTTTGACAAGTCAGAATTTTCTGCCTCTGGGACAATGCCTACAGGCGCAAGAACGGGGTAGTCGTTGTAAGCGCTGTGGACGATGTATTTGTAATACACCTCTCCGGCACTATAGACAGGGCTGCCATCCACAATAGTGACAAACGTGGGCACGGACCGGGTGATAAACGCTGTGTTTGATTTTTTTGTGGTTGTCCGAGATACAAAACTTCGCGCCTTTTTAACGTGCCATTGCAGAAAGATCGACTCTGCATCAAATGACGGAACGGCGCACACACACAACGAGCTGTAAAAGTCGGAAAAGTGTGACACTATGCTGTCATAGGTGACTGTAACGCCCTGGCTGTATCTCATAGACGAAAACAGCCTGTCCGAAGCGTATTCCCCGTCTGCCGTTGGGTAGCCGTACTCGTAAGTCCAACTGTCAAAGATGGTGGTAAATCCAGGACCGTTTGGGTCTTTTGTGATCGCCTTGTTGGCTGTCTCGCTCCTGACGCCTATATTCACTTTTGAATCTGGCATGGCAGGCGTTGACACCTCGCCACAAGATATGGCGACCTCCCAATAGCCATTGCCGCCTGATACGTCTTCACAGAACCCACCCAACAGTCCCGTAGTTGTTTCGTATATCGGCGCTCCGTAGCCTTCACCCCCAAAGCCAAGTCCCGTTTCCGTGTAGCTCATGTCCCTGACTGGATCGTCAGGTTCAGAGTACGACACCTTTACACGGCAGACATTCAGCGTGTTCTTGATGTAAAACGCATAAAACGGTGCATCGCACGCAAACATAGATGAATACCGTGGCGTTGTTTTTTCCGAGCCACCATTTTTCCAGTCAGGCTCCGTGACAATCCATAACCAACGATTGAGCGCCCAGTTCGTCGGCCCCTCTACAACCGATGACGTTGCGCGACTAACGCCATTCGCCGTACTGATCGACAAGCGGTAATGCGTGGAAGTCATGGCCTCGTTCAGCCCACCCTGAGAAAACGTGTAGCTCGACACAAGGTCAGCAGCGGTTGCATCCCAATTCCAATGCCACCCGTACCCCATTGAATAGTTTGGCAAACCCACTGCGCTGCCGATCACCGTCCTTTTTTCAACGACTGGCCTGCAATCTTTGAGGACGTATGCCTCAAGTCTGTCCAGATCATCTTGTTGGAGGACCGTGGAGCCGACCTTGCCGGACGCCAGTATCTTTCGCGCCTTCTCGCCCGCTGGCGATGAAATCATTGGATACCGCGCTACATCGTCCGCTTCGATAGAGTACAACCAGTGCTCCCCATCTATCAAGGCCACGCCAGAACTCGTGTCCAACACCACATATCCGACCGACTCGTGGCCATACCCTGGGACTTTGATGGATGGGACTTCTGTGTTTCCGAGAGTTGGCGGAGATGGTTGCGCGTCTAGTGTGTTTTTTTTGTTCGTCGTTGTGTACAGGTGGCTACCGTACATGGCCTGAACGTACAGTCTGCACCGCCCCGTGAACATCGAGGCGGGGCACCTAGCCACCATGAGCTTCTTCCACAACAATTCATCGTCAGCCGTCGAATACGCTCCGTCTTTGTCTTTTTTCGGGGAAAACGAAGCCGCATCGGTCCCACTGAGCCTGACCCTTCCTTTTAACCCAGATGCCGACGCTAAGGAAACAATTCCGCTCATTTGGTGAACTGGAACTTGTTCTGGGTTCGTTCGATACACGTCATCAGTACCCACAAGGCGGAATGGCGCGTTGTACGCTGCTGAGATCAAGCTCTCCCACCATACGCCAGGTTGGTAGGCAAGCGGGTTGAATATGGAGTCCGAGCGCACATCAACGACCCCACTATCCATCCCAAGCGAGGTCGTACCGCCCTCAATCCTGATGTACTCATGACCGGGCTCGATACGCACCTTGATCGACACACCGTCCACCTCATACGACTGATCCGCGTAGGGTAGCCCCAGCTTCTTGAGCTTGGCTACACAGCTACGCGCGAAGGGGAGGAAGGATTCGCCCCCTTGGATCAGTCGATGCTCCATGCACGTTTACGCGCCGGGCATCGTTGCGGTGAAGCTGTCGATGGTTGTGGGTGCGCCGATGACAATCGACAGGTTTGACAAGTTCATGTCGCCGCCACTGGTGACAATAGAGCCGTCCATACGCGCCTGCGCTTTGGTCGCGCTGTCGTCGGTATCAGTGTCTGCGCCAGCGTTGGTTTTGAAGCGGAACCAGCCTGCGGTGCCGACAGCCAGGCCATTGAAGCTCCACACACCGGACTTGCTGATTGCGCCGTCAGCCGCTGTGGCGAATGTCAATCCGTTGGTGGCCGTGCCTGCGGTGAACGCGCCGCTGGCCAGTGTCACACGCCCGAGCTTGGTTCCGGTTGGTGCAGCGTCGGGTGTCGCAGGCTGCGAGCCGGTATAGATGTCGATGACGCCGTTGGCAAACGTGGCACCAAAGCCGGTATCGCCTGCCAGGTTGGTGCGCAATTTGGTGGATAAGCGGATGGTCATGGTGATTTCTCCTTAAAGAGCGTTGAAGGGCAAGCCGCCCTGTTGAAGAACGGACAAGTACCTTTTCTGGCCCCCTGCCCTGACAATGCAGCCCCCGGCGCGAACGCCTGGAGCCACGC
>Ga0210015_1001516_pt1 | contig 22898 bp, 17 predicted proteins | sample CryGeymeta201522_FD_185471 | JGI IMG/M metagenome (GOLD analysis project Ga0210015, IMG submission 185471) | Groundwater microbial communities from Crystal Geyser aquifers in Utah, USA - Crystal Geyser metaG 2015-22 (SPAdes) (version 2) | ecosystem: Environmental > Aquatic > Deep subsurface >... | reverse complement strand
GAGGCGGCGGCGGCGGCGGCGGCGGCGGCGGTGGCGGTGGCGGCGGTGGCGGCGGTTGCCGTCTGCGCAGCGCTGGGTCTGTTCCTGCTGTGGCACGAGGCGTCCGACCGGGAGTATCGGCTGATGCTGGGCCGCACCCGATGGCGCGGGGTGGGTTTTGCGGTCGCGCCCCGCGGCTGGGGCTACGCGCGGGCGGCGCTGGGGCATGGCCTGCTCACGCTGCTCACGCTGGGCCTGCTGTGGCCGCGCATGACCTGGGCACTGGCGCGGCACCGGATCGACCGCACGTCTTATGGCAGCGCGCAGCTGCACCTCGGCGGGCGCTGGCAGAGGCTCTATCCCGCGTTCCTTTCGGTCGTGCTCGCGGCCCTCGCCCTCGCCGCGAGTGGCTTTGCCACCCGGGCCGGGCTGCCGCAGGCGCAGATCGTGACGCTTGTCGCCGGGCTTGCGCTGCTGCTGGCCGTCCTGCACTACCGTATCCGCAGCCGCCGCCTGATCCTCGGCGCGGTGACGGCGGGCGGTCTGGCGCTCGCGGGCGGCGCGCATAGCGGGCGGGTCATGGCGATCACGCTCGCGGGCTGGCTGGTCACGCTCGCGGTCGTGCTGGCGGTGATCCTGCCGCTGGTGCCGCTCTGGCAGATGGGTGCCCTCCGGATCAATCCTGCGGATGGACAGAGCCTCGGCCGCGCCGCCATCCTGTCGCTCTGGCCGTTCATCCTCGGTGCCATCGCGCTGGTCACGCTGGGGCTGATCGCCGGGCCTGCGCTGTGGCATCTGCTGGTGGTGCGCCCGCTCTGGCGCGAGGCCGCGCTGACGACGACCGTCACCGGCGCGCAATGGCTGCGCCATGTCCGCGCGCCCGGGGGCCGGCCATGACCGCGCGCACGATCATCGAGGTCGGCCCGCGCCCGGCGCCTTTTGTGGCTGACGGGCAATGGCTCGACGGGCTGTGCCCCGTGGCGCAGGCGGCGAGCGTCACGCTCGACGATGCGGCGCAAGAGATGGTGATCGCCGCTGCGGGCGCGCCGCTGCGCTGGCGCTACGGCGATATCCGGCTGCTGGCGGGGCAGGCGGGCGACGACCTGACCGTGCTGCGCCACGCCGACGCGGGCGCCGCGCGGCTGGTGCTCGGGGCGGCGGATGGCCGCATCGTCCTGCCGCGCGCCCGCGACGCCTGGCGCAGGGTGCCGGGGCGGCGGGCGGGCCGGCCGCTGGCCTGGCTTTTCGCCGCGATCATGGCGCTGGCACTGCTGGCCGGCGTGGTCGCGATGTGGCCGGACCTGCCCCAACTCGCGCTTGATTTCCGCCCGCCACTTCACTAAACGGCGCGCGGAACTGGCGCGGGGATGGCCCTGAGCGTCCGATCAAGTGAGGCGGGAGCGCACCGCCCGCGTTGTCGCAGAAAAGGAGCCCATCATGGCGAAGGCAAAGTTTGAACGCAACAAGCCGCATGTGAACATCGGCACGATCGGTCACGTTGACCACGGCAAGACGACGCTGACGGCGGCGATCACGAAGTATTTCGGCGATTTCAAGGCCTATGACCAGATCGACGGTGCGCCGGAAGAGCGTGCGCGCGGGATCACGATCTCGACGGCGCATGTGGAATACGAGACCGAAGCGCGCCACTATGCGCATGTCGATTGCCCCGGCCACGCGGACTATGTGAAGAACATGATCACCGGTGCGGCGCAGATGGACGGCGCGATCCTGGTCTGTGCGGCGTCCGACGGTCCGATGCCGCAAACGCGCGAGCATATCCTGCTGGGCCGCCAGGTGGGCATCCCCTACATGGTCGTCTATATGAACAAGGTCGATCTGGTCGATGACGAAGAGCTGATCGAGCTGGTGGAGATGGAGCTGCGCGAGCTGCTGACGTCCTACGAATACCCCGGCGACGACATCCCGATCATCAAGGGCTCGGCCCACCAGGCGATGATCGGCGAGAGCAAGGAGATCGGCGAGGATTCGATCCGCGCGCTGATGAAGGCGGTGGACGAATACATCCCGACGCCGGCACGTGCGGTTGACCGGCCGTTCCTGATGCCGATCGAGGACGTGTTCTCGATTTCGGGCCGTGGCACGGTTGTGACCGGCCGGGTCGAGCGTGGCGTGATCAACGTCGGCGACGAGATCGAGATCGTGGGCATCCGCGACACCAAGAAGTCGGTCTGCACCGGGGTCGAGATGTTCCGCAAGCTGTTGGACCGCGGGGAAGCGGGCGACAACATCGGCGCGCTCCTGCGCGGTGTGGACCGTGAAGGCGTTGAGCGGGGCCAGGTGCTCTGCAAGCCCGGCTCGGTCAAGCCGCACACGAAGTTCGAGGCCGAGGCCTATATCCTGACCAAGGAAGAAGGCGGCCGTCACACGCCGTTCTTCGCGAACTACCGGCCGCAGTTCTACTTCCGCACGACGGACGTGACGGGGACGGTTGTGCTGCCCGAAGGCACCGAAATGGTGATGCCGGGCGACAACCTGAAGTTCAGCGTCGAGCTGATCGCGCCGATCGCGATGGAAGACGGCCTGCGCTTTGCCATCCGCGAAGGCGGCCGCACCGTCGGCGCCGGCGTCGTGTCGAAGATCCTCGAGTAACCGCAGGTTACGAGGCTATCTGACGCGCCTACAGGGGTCGTGTCGAAGATCCTCGAGTAACCGCAGGACAGACAAGCATCTGGCAAGGTGGGGGCAACCCCGCCTTGCCGCATTCAAGACGAACGGGCCGTCCTTCGGGGCGGTCTTTTTGCGTTGCGGGCCGATTGACAAGGCGTTGCTGCCCCGTCCCTATCTTTCTGTCCGCACGGAGCCGCCGATGCCCCCGACCATCACCGCCTTTCGTCAGTCGCCCGACCGGGGCCGGGGCCTCGCCCGGGACATGCCGGTGCGCTGGGCGCTGGAGGAGGTGGGGCAGGCTTACGACGTGCGGCTGGTGAGTTTCGCGGCCCTCAAGGAACCCACACACCGCGCGCTGCAGCCCTTCGGCCAGATCCCGACCTATGAGGAGGACGGGCTGGTGCTGTTCGAATCCGGCGCCATCGTGCTGCATCTGGCGCAGACGCGGGCGGGCCTCCTGCCTGCTGATCCGGCCGCGCGGGCGCGGGCCATCGGCTGGATGTTCGCCGCGCTGAACACGGTGGAACCTGTGGTCTGGGACTACGACATGACCCCGATGTTCGAGCGCGACAAGCCCTGGCTCGACGCGCGGATGGCGATGCTGGCGGCGCGGGTCGATGCCCGCCTGCGCGACCTCGCCGCGCGGCTGGGCGATGCGTCCTGGCTCGACGGGCCATTCAGCGCGGGCGATCTGATGATGGTGAGCGTGCTGCGCCGGCTTGGCGGCAGCGACCTGCTCGCCGCGCATCCCCGGCTGGTCGGCTATGTCGCGCGGGGCGAAGCGCGTCCGGCCTTTGCGCGCGCCTTTGCCGCGCAGCGGGCGGTGTTCGAGGCGCAGTAGCGTCACCCCAGGCGCGTCAAGCGTCAGCCGAGGCGCGTCACCCCAGGCGCGTCAGTCCAGGCGCGTCTGGGCCTCCTGCATCGCGATGTCCAGCGTTGCCGCGAGGTCTGCTCGCAGCGCGTCGAGCGACGCGGCATCGGCCCGGCGGGGCACGGTCGCGTCCCAGCGGCGGTAGAGGCAGACGCCCCGGCCAAAGGGCATCGGCCAGAGCATCCGGTCCCATGTCCGCAGCCTGCGCGCGCGGGTCATCGCACAGGCATAGACAAAGACCGGCGCGCCGCTCGCCCGCGCCCAGTCAAGCGGCGCATCCTTGAGCCGGCGCACCGGCCCCAGCGGCCCGTCTCCGGTGAGGCCGAGGCTCACGCCCGCCTGCATCCGCCGCAACACCTCGCGCGAGGCGGCGCGGTTCGACGCGCGCGCGGCCATCGCCATGGGGGCCAGACCCAGCCGCGCCTGCACCGCGCCCGAAACGCGCCCGATCGGCGAGGTGTCGCGCAGGCTCGACAGGGGGGCTGCGTCGCGCGGCCAGTGCACGGGCCCCATGAGCGAGCATTCATGCCACAGCACCAGCACCACCGGCCCTCCGGCCAGCGCGGCGCGCAGGGCGGCATCGTCACGGTCCCAGCGCGTGGTCGCCTGACAGAACCGCAGCCAGCCCGCCAGCAGCCGCCCGAGCCCCCCCGCGAGCAGGTCGGACTGCTCGAGGCGCTGGCGCAGGGTCGGGCGGGGCGAGGGGGTGTCGGGCATGGCGCCCATAGTCCCCAAACCTGGCCCAAGGGCAAGCGGGGCGTCTTTAATCCGTGATCCGGGCATCTTATCTTTGTGGCGAAAGAGGCGCGGGAGGAGTTCGCGAACATGGATACCAACATCACTTCGGTCCGGTCGTTTCTTGACCGGTTGCTGGCGCAGGGGCGCGCGCTTGCGCAGAAGGGCGAGGATGCGGCGGCCAGCCGTCTGGGCGTGGACGACACGCCCGAGGCGCGCGCGCAGTTCCGCAAGACCGCGATGGCGAGCGGGGCCGCGGCGGGGCTTGCCGGGCTGTTGCTGGGCTCGCGGCGCGGGCGAGGCGTGGTGCGCACCGGGGCGGTGGTCGGTGGCCTCGGCCTGTTGGGCAAGCTCGCCTATGACGCCTATGCCAAGGGGCGCGAAACACCCGAGCCGCAAGCGCCCGCGCTCGCGGACCTCAGTGACGAGGACGCCGCGCTGCGTGCCGAGACGATGGCCTGGGCGCTGATCAGTGCGGCCAAGGCGGACGGCCATATCGACGAGGCCGAGAATGCGGCGATCGAGGCCGCGCTGCGCGACCTGCCGCTCGACGTGCGCGCGAGCCTGACCACCACGCTGATGCGCCCCGCCGACGCGGCCGCCGTCGCCCGCCGCGCCACGTCAGACCAGGAGCGGCGCGAGATCTATGCCGCCTCGGTCATGATCACCGGCCGCGACCACCCCGACGAGATCACCTATCTCGACACACTCGCCCGCGCGCTCGACCTGCCGGCCGATGTCGTGGCCGCGCTCGATGCCGGTGTCGCGCGGGCCTGAACTGCGCGATGCCGGTGTCGCGCGGGCCTGAACTGCGCGATGCCGGTGTCGCGCGGGCCTGTTGCGCGATGCCCTCTTGATCCTGTCCGCGTTTCGGACTAACCGGAGCGCGGACTTAGGGGTATAGCTCAGTTGGTAGAGCGACGGTCTCCAAAACCGTAGGTCGCGGGTTCAAGCCCTGCTGCCCCTGCCACTCTCTCTCTCTTTCGTGCGGCGATCAAAGCCTTGAACAGCCGCGCCGCAGGGCGTATGTCCCGCCCTGATCGCAGAAAGGTGCCCCAGATGGCCAGAACCAACCCCGTCCAGTTCGTGCAGCAGACCCGTGCCGAGATCGCCAAGGTCGTCTGGCCGACCCGGCGCGAGGTCACGCTGACCACCATCATGGTGTTCATCATGGCGGCGCTGATGGCGGTGTTTTTTTCGCTGGTCGATCTGTTGATCCGCACCGGTCTGGGCGGCATTCTGGGCTATTTCGGCGGCTGACCGCGTCCTTGGACCGACCGTCGCCCGCCCCTTGATATCCGGGGAACAGGACGCTAGACAGCGCGAACCCTGAGAAATTGGCGTGCGGCGAATCAAGCAGCGCGCCGCTTTTCTTTTCGGGCCGGGCCACAGGATGCCCCGGAAACAATGGAACTCCTCGGCCCGCGGGCCGACTGCGGCAAGGTGTCGGACAATATGGCGAAGCGGTGGTATTCGGTGAGCGTTCTCTCGAACTTCGAGAAGAAGATCGCCGAACAGATCAGGACCAAGGTCGCCGAACAGGGGCTCGAGGACCAGATCGACGAAGTTCTCGTGCCGACCGAAGAGGTGATCGAGATCCGCCGCGGCAAGAAGGTCCAGGCCGAACGCCGGTTCATGCCCGGCTATGTGCTGGTGCATATGGAGATGTCGGACGAGGGCTATCACCTGATCAGCCAGATCAACCGCGTCACCGGCTTTCTCGGCCCGCAAGGCCGCCCGATGCCGATGCGCGACGCTGAAGTGACCGCGATTCTGGGTCGCGTGCAGGAAGGCGAGGAAAGCCCGCGCACCCTGATCCACTTCGAGATCGGCGAAAAGGTCAAGGTCAACGAAGGCCCGTTCGAGGACTTCGACGGGATGGTCGAAGAGGTGGACGAGGACACGCAGAAGCTCAAGGTGTCTGTGTCGATCTTCGGCCGCGCCACGCCGGTCGAGCTCGACTTTACCCAGGTCACCAAGCAGGGCTAGGCCAGAGTGGCCAGGCCCGCCTCCAGATAACGCAGCGTTTGCGCAACTCCCCCTTGCCATGCCCGCCGACCGGGTATAGAGGCGGCCTGTTGTCCCTGTGACGACATCCATTGTGGGAGGCGGGGCGCTCGCGTGTGCCGGACCGGACCGCATCGACAAAGGCCACATGACGCGTCCTGTGGCTGTTGAATAGAGGAGAGGCCAGATGGCCAAGAAAGTCATTGGTTCGCTCAAGCTGCAGGTGAAAGCCGGGCAAGCGAACCCGTCCCCGCCCGTCGGCCCCGCTCTGGGTCAGCGCGGCATCAATATCATGGAATTCTGCAAGGCGTTCAACGCCAAGACCGCAGACATGGAACCCGGCTCGCCGGTGCCCGTCGTGATCACCTACTATGCCGACAAGTCGTTCTCGCTCGAGACCAAGTCGTCGCCGGCGTCCTACTTCCTGAAAAAGGCAGCGGGGCTCAAGCCGGTGGGCAAGCGCAACCGGCCCAAGGCCTCGCCCAAGCCGGGCAAGGAGGTTGCCGGGACCGTGACGCTGGCGCAGGTGCGCGAAATCGCCGAGGCCAAGATGAAAGACCTCAACGCCATCGACATCGAAGGCGCGATGCAGTCGATCGTCGGGTCCGCCCGGTCCATGGGTATCGAGGTCAAGGGGTAAATCATGGCAAAGCATGGAAAACGCATCACTGCGGCCCGCGAAGCCTTTGTCGGCAAGGAAAACCTGATGGTTGCCGAGGCCGTGGCGCTGGTCAAGGCCGCCGCCACCGCCAAGTTCGACGAGACCATCGAAGTGTCGGTCAACCTCGGTGTTGACCCGCGCCACGCCGACCAGATGGTCCGCGGCACGGTGACCCTGCCCAACGGCACCGGCAAGACGGTGCGCGTGGCGGTGTTCGCCCGTGGGGACAAGGCCGATCAGGCCAAGGCCGCCGGCGCCGACATCGTGGGCGCCGAGGACCTGATGGAGACCATCCAATCCGGCAAGATCGAGTTCGACCGTTGCATCGCGACGCCTGACATGATGCCGATCGTCGGTCGTCTGGGCAAGATCCTGGGCCCGCGCAACCTGATGCCGAACCCCAAGATCGGCACCGTGACGCCCGACGTGGCCGAGGCCGTCAAGGCGGCCAAGGGCGGTCAGGTGCAGTTCAAGGTCGAAAAGGCCGGGGTGATCCACGCCGGGATCGGCAAGGCGTCCTTTGGCGTCGAACAGCTGGCCGAAAACCTGGTGGCCTTTGTCGATGCGGTGAGCAAGGCCAAGCCGACGGGCTCCAAGGGGACCTACATGAAGAAGGTCTGCCTGAGCTCGACGATGGGGCCGGGCGTGTCGGTCGATGTGGCCTCGGCCACCGGCAACTGAGTTTGCACAAGATTTGCCGCCCCTCGGGGCGTGCAATGGCGGGGCCGCCTGACTTTGGCCCCGTCCTGTCCGAGACGGAGGGTTGGGCGCAAGCCCTGTAAATCCTTCCTGAGATGGGAAACGAGAACAAGATGTCCGGGTGGCCCGCGCAAGCGGTTTTCCTCGGGTGATCGCGGCTCGGGACCCTGAATGGACCCGAACGGCCCCCAGCAGACCGGGGGTCAACATGAGCCGGGGGGAGACCCCCATTTTTGGAGTGAAACTGTGGATAGAGCCCAGAAAGAGAAACTGGTCGAGGAACTCGGCCAGATCTTTGAAAGCTCTGGCGTCGTCGTGGTAGCCCACTACGCCGGGATCACGGTTGCCGAAATGCAGGACCTGCGCGCGAAAATGCGTGCTGCGGGTGGGTCCGTGCGCGTTGCCAAGAACAAGCTCGCCAAGATCGCCCTCGAAGGAAAGCCCTGCGCAAGCATCGGCAATCTCCTGACGGGCATGACCGTGTTGTCCTATTCCGAAGACCCCGTGGCTGCGGCCAAGGTGGTGGAAGCCTATGCCAAGACCAATGACAAGCTTGTCATTCTTGGCGGGGCGATGGGCAATGCGGCGCTGGACGCCGCCGGTGTGAAGGCCGTCGCAGCGATGCCGTCGCGTGAAGAGCTCATCGCTCAGATCGTGTCCTGCATCGGTGCGCCTGCCAGCAACATCGCCGGGGCCATTGGCGCGCCTGCTTCCAACATCGCGAGCATTCTTTCGACCATCGAAGAGAAAGCTGCCTGAAGCATACCGAACCCGGATCGGGGCATCGCGCCCTGACGTTGGAACACATCTTAACCGAACGGAAAGAGTCAACAAATGGCTGATCTGAACAAACTCGCCGAAGACATCGTGGGTCTGACCCTGCTTCAGGCGCAAGAACTGAAAACGATCCTCAAGGACAAGTATGGCATCGAGCCCGCCGCCGGTGGCGCGGTCATGATGGCCGGTCCCGCCGCAGCTGCCGAAGCTGTTGAGGAAAAGACCGAATTCGACGTCGTCCTCAAGGATGCCGGCGCGCAAAAGATCAACGTGATCAAGGAAGTCCGTGCCATCACCGGCCTGGGCCTGAAAGAAGCCAAAGACCTCGTCGAGGCCGGTGGCAAGGTCAAGGAAGGCGCCAGCAAGGCCGATGCCGAAGAGATCAAGGCCAAGCTGGAAGCAGCCGGCGCCAAGGTCGAACTGGCCTGATCGCGACATTCGGGGCCGTCATGGCCCCGCACATCACAGGCTGGACCCGCAGGCCGCGGGTCCAGCTTATCCTGTCTTAGCGGGCCGCCTTGCGGGGCGGTCGTCTTGGGCAGGGCGCGGGTCGAGAGGGCGCCTTTGGGACGGCGGCCACGGATGGACCCATTGCCTGCCTCTTCTCAGGGGAAACCTCCGCGGCCCCGGCGGATGGTGTTCCAGCAGAGATATTTGAAAGGTGACGACGCACATGGCTCAGTCCTTCCTCGGCCAGAAACGCTTGCGCAAGTATTACGGCAAAATCCGCGAAGTGCTGGAGATGCCGAACCTCATCGAGGTGCAGAAATCCTCCTACGACCTGTTCCTGCGCTCGGGCGACCATGCCCAGCCCGCCGATGGCGAGGGGATCAAGGGCGTGTTCCAGTCGGTCTTTCCGATCAAGGACTTCAACGAGACTGCCGTGCTCGAGTTCGTGAAATACGAGCTTGAGAAGCCCAAGTATGACGTCGAGGAATGCCAGCAGCGCGACATGACCTATGCCGCGCCGCTCAAGGTCACGCTGCGCCTGATCGTGTTCGATGTCGATGAGGATACCGGCGCAAAGTCGGTCAAGGACATCAAGGAACAGGACGTGTTCATGGGCGACATGCCCCTGATGACCGCGAACGGCACGTTCATCGTGAACGGCACCGAACGTGTGATCGTGTCGCAGATGCACCGCTCGCCGGGCGTGTTCTTTGACCATGACAAGGGCAAGACGCATTCCTCGGGCAAGCTCTTGTTCGCCTGCCGGATCATTCCCTACCGCGGCTCCTGGCTCGATTTCGAATTCGACGCCAAGGACCTCGTGTTCGCGCGCATCGACCGCCGCCGCAAGCTGCCGGTGACGACCCTGCTCTATGCCCTCGGGCTGGACCAGGAGGCGATCATGACCGCCTATTACGACACCGTCGATTTCGTCTATGACAAGAAGTCCAAGGGCTGGGTGACCAAGTTCTTCCCCGAACGCGCCCGTGGCACGCGCCCGACCTTTGACCTCGTCGATGCCGCGACCGGCGAAGTGCTGGTCGCCGCCGGCGACAAGGTCACGCCGCGCGCGGTCAAAAAGCTGATCGACGAAGGCAAGGTCAAGGACCTGCTGGTGCCTTACAAGCATATCGTCGGCAAATTCGTCGCCCGCGACATCATCAACGAGGTCACCGGCGCGATCTATGTCGAGGCCGGCGATGAGCTCACGCTCGAGGTTGACCGCGACGGTGAAGTGAACGGTGGGTCGCTCAAGGAGCTGATGGATGCGGGGATCACCACGATCCCGGTGCTCGACATCGACAACATCAACGTCGGCCCCTACATCCGCAACACGATGGCGGCGGACAAGAACATGGGCCGCGATACCGCACTCATGGACATCTACCGCGTCATGCGCCCCGGCGAGCCGCCGACGGTGGACGCGGCCAGCGCGCTCTTTGACACGCTGTTCTTTGATGCCGAACGCTATGACCTGTCGGCCGTGGGCCGGGTCAAGATGAACATGCGTCTGGCGCTCGACGCGCCCGACACGCTGCGCACGCTGCGCCGCGAGGATATCGTCGCCTGCATCAAGGCGCTGACCGAACTGCGCGACGGCAAGGGCGACATCGACGACATCGACCACCTCGGCAACCGCCGGGTGCGTTCGGTCGGCGAGCTGATGGAGAACCAGTATCGCGTGGGCCTGCTGCGCATGGAGCGCGCGATCAAGGAACGCATGTCGTCGGTCGAGATCGACACGGTGATGCCGCAGGACCTGATCAACGCCAAGCCCGCCGCGGCCGCGGTGCGCGAATTCTTTGGCTCGTCGCAGCTGTCGCAGTTCATGGACCAGACCAATCCGCTCTCCGAAGTGACGCACAAGCGGCGCCTCTCGGCGCTCGGGCCGGGTGGTCTGACGCGCGAACGTGCCGGCTTTGAAGTGCGCGACGTGCACCCGACCCACTATGGCCGGATGTGCCCGATCGAGACGCCCGAAGGGCCGAACATCGGCCTGATCAACAGCCTCGCGACCTTTGCCCGCGTGAACAAGTATGGCTTCATCGAAACCCCCTACCGCAAGGTGGTGGACGGGGTCGTGACCGACGATGTGCAATACATGTCGGCGACCGAGGAAATGCGCCACACCGTCGCCCAGGCCAACGCCGAGCTCGACAAGGACAACCGCTTTGTCAGCGATCTGATCAGCACCCGCCAGTCGGGCGACTACATGCTCGCGCCCAAGGACCAGGTCGATCTGATCGACGTGTCGCCGAAACAGCTCGTCTCGGTCGCGGCCTCGCTCATTCCCTTTCTCGAGAATGACGACGCCAACCGTGCGCTGATGGGGTCGAACATGATGCGCCAGGCGCTGCCGCTGTTGCAGGCCGAGGCGCCGCTGGTGGGCACCGGGATCGAAGGCATCGTGGCGCGCGACAGCGGCGCCGCGATCATGGCGCGGCGCGGCGGGATCATCGACCAGGTCGATGCGCAGCGTATCGTGGTGCGCGCCACCGAGGATCTCGAGCTTGGCGATGCCGGGGTCGATATCTACCGGATGCGCAAGTTCCAGCGGTCGAACCAGAACTCCTGCATCAACCAGCGTCCGCTGGTCAAGGTGGGCGACCATGTGACCAAGGGCGAGGTGATCGCCGACGGCCCCGCGACGGACATGGGCGAACTGGCCGTGGGCCGGAACGTGATCGTCGCCTTCATGCCGTGGAACGGTTACAACTACGAAGACTCGATCCTGATCTCCGAGCGGATCGTGCGTGACGACGTGTTCACCTCGATCCATATCGAAGAGTTCGAGGTCGCCGCGCGCGACACCAAGCTCGGGCCAGAGGAAATCACCCGCGACATTCCCAACGTGGGCGAAGAAGCGCTGCGCAACCTCGACGAGGCGGGCATCGTCTATATCGGCGCCGAAGTCGGGCCGGCGGACATTCTGGTGGGCAAGATCACGCCCAAGGGCGAAAGCCCGATGACACCGGAAGAAAAGCTCCTGCGCGCGATCTTTGGCGAAAAGGCGTCGGATGTGCGTGACACCTCGCTGCGGCTGCCGCCGGGCGATTTCGGCACGGTCGTCGAAGTGCGGGTGTTCAACCGGCATGGCGTGGACAAGGACGAGCGCGCGCTGCAGATCGAGCGCGAAGAGGTCGAGCGCCTGGCGCGCGACCGTGACGACGAACTCGCGATCCTGGACCGCAACATCTATGCGCGGCTGAAGTCGATGATCATGGGCAAGACCGCGGTGAAGGGGCCCAAGGGCTTCAAGCCGAACACGGTCATCTCGGAAGAGTCGATCGCCGAACTGAGCCGGGGCCAGTGGTGGCAACTGGCGCTGGCCGACGAGGATGACGCCAAGATCGTCGAGGCGCTCAACGAGCAATACGAGATCCAGAAGCGCACGCTCGACGCGCGCTTCGAGGACAAGGTCGAGAAGGTGCGCCGTGGCGATGACCTGCCGCCGGGCGTCATGAAGATGGTCAAGGTGTTCGTCGCGGTAAAGCGCAAGCTGCAGCCGGGCGACAAGATGGCCGGTCGTCACGGCAACAAGGGCGTCGTGTCCAGGGTCGTGCCGATGGAGGACATGCCCTTCCTCGCCGACGGCACGCCGGTCGATATCTGTCTCAACCCGCTGGGCGTGCCCTCGCGCATGAACGTCGGTCAGATCCTCGAGACGCATATGGGCTGGGCCTCGCGGTCGCTGGGGCTCAAGATCGACGAGGCGCTGCAAGGCTACCGTCGCACTGGCGACCTGACCCCGGTGCGCGAGGCGATGCGCATCGGCTATGGGGACGATGTCTATGAAGAAGGCATCAGGGACATGGACGAGGCGCGCCTGATCGAAGCGGCCGAGACCGTGACCCGGGGCGTGCCGATCGCCACGCCGGTCTTTGACGGCGCGAAAGAGGCCGATGTCAACGACATGCTGAGACGGGCCGGGTTCTCGACCTCGGGCCAGTCGGACCTTTACGACGGGCGCTCTGGCGAAAAGTTCAGCCGGCAGGTGACGGTCGGGGTGAAGTACCTCCTCAAGCTGCACCACCTCGTTGACGACAAGATCCACGCACGCTCGACCGGGCCCTACAGCCTGGTCACGCAGCAACCGCTGGGCGGCAAGGCCCAGTTCGGCGGCCAGCGTTTCGGGGAGATGGAGGTCTGGGCGCTCGAGGCCTATGGCGCGGCCTACACGCTGCAGGAAATGCTCACCGTCAAGTCGGACGATGTGGCAGGCCGCACCAAGGTCTACGAGAGCATCGTCAAGGGCGAGGACAACTTCGAGGCCGGTGTGCCGGAAAGTTTCAACGTGCTGGTGAAGGAAGTGCGGGGCCTCGGCCTCAACATGGAACTCCTGGATGCGGAGGACGAGTAGGGGAAGAATTTTCGTACGAAAATTCTTGGAAAAATCTTCGTACGAAGATTTTTTGCCCCGCCCGTCTCCGACCCAATTTGAGGTATCAAGATGAACCAGGAACTGACCAACAACCCGTTCAATCCGCTGACCCCGGCCAAGACATTCGACGAGATCAAGGTCTCGCTCGCGTCGCCGGAGCGGATCCTGTCGTGGTCCTTTGGCGAGATCAAGAAGCCCGAGACCATCAACTACCGCACGTTCAAGCCCGAGCGTGACGGCCTCTTTTGCGCGCGCATCTTTGGCCCGATCAAGGACTACGAGTGTCTGTGCGGCAAATACAAGCGGATGAAGTATCGCGGCGTCGTCTGCGAGAAATGCGGCGTCGAAGTGACCCTGCAAAAGGTCCGCCGCGAGCGTATGGGCCATATCGAACTGGCCTCGCCCGTGGCCCATATCTGGTTCCTCAAATCGCTGCCCTCGCGCATCGGCCTGATGCTCGACATGACGCTGCGCGATCTCGAGCGGATTCTCTATTTTGAGAATTACGTGGTGATCGAGCCCGGTCTGACCGACCTGACCTATGGCCAGCTGATGACCGAAGAGGAATTCCTCGACGCGCAGGACGCCTATGGCATCGACGCCTTCACCGCCAATATCGGCGCCGAGGCGATCCGCGAGATGCTGGCCGCCATCGACCTCGACGCCGAGGCCGAGCAGCTGCGCGCCGACCTCAAGGAAGCGACCGGTGAGCTCAAGCCCAAGAAGATCATCAAGCGTCTGAAGATCGTCGAAAGCTTCATCGACAGCGGCAACCGCCCGGAATGGATGATCCTCACCGTGATCCCGGTCATTCCGCCCGAGTTGCGCCCGCTGGTGCCGCTCGACGGCGGCCGCTTTGCCACGTCGGACCTCAACGACCTCTACCGCCGCGTCATCAACCGCAACAACCGCCTCAAGCGGCTGATCGAACTGCGCGCGCCCGACATCATCGTGCGCAACGAAAAGCGGATGCTGCAGGAATCGGTCGATGCGCTGTTTGACAACGGCCGTCGCGGCCGCGTCATCACCGGTGCCAACAAGCGCCCGCTCAAGTCGCTCAGCGACATGCTCAAGGGCAAGCAGGGCCGCTTCCGCCAGAACCTTCTGGGCAAGCGGGTGGACTTTTCCGGCCGCTCCGTGATCGTGACCGGGCCCGAGCTCAAGCTGCACCAGTGCGGTCTGCCGAAAAAGATGGCGCTCGAGCTGTTCAAGCCGTTCATCTATTCCCGGCTTGAGGCGAAGGGGCTGTCCTCGACCGTCAAGCAGGCGAAAAAGCTGGTGGAAAAGGAACGTCCCGAGGTCTGGGATATTCTGGACGAGGTGATCCGCGAACACCCGATCATGCTCAACCGCGCGCCGACGCTGCACCGTCTGGGCATCCAGGCGTTCGAGCCGGTGCTGATCGAGGGCAAGGCGATCCAGCTGCACCCGCTGGTCTGTTCGGCCTTCAACGCCGACTTTGACGGCGACCAGATGGCCGTGCACGTGCCGCTGAGCCTCGAGGCACAGCTCGAAGCGCGCGTCCTCATGATGTCCACCAACAACGTGCTGTCGCCCGCCAACGGCGCGCCGATCATCGTGCCGTCGCAGGACATGATCCTGGGGCTCTACTACACCACGATCGAGCGCAAGGGGATGAAGGGCGAAGGCATGGCCTTCTCCTCGATCGACGAGGTCGAACATGCGCTGAATTCGGGCGAGCTGCACATGCACGCCCGCATCATCGCGCGGATCACCCAGATCGACGACGAGGGCAACGAGGTCGTCAAGCGCTACGAGACGACGCCGGGCCGCCTGCGGCTGGGCGCGCTCTTGCCGCTCAACGCCAAGGCGCCGTTCGAACTGGTCAACCGCCTGCTGCGCAAGAAAGAGGTGCAGCAGATCATCGACACCGTCTATCGCTACTGCGGCCAGAAGGAATCGGTCATTTTCTGCGACCAGATCATGTCCGCCGGCTTCCGCGAGGCGTTCAAGGCCGGGATTTCGTTCGGCAAGGACGACATGGTGGTGCCGGACCGCAAATGGGTGCTGGTCGATGAGACCCGCGACCAGGTCAAGGACTTTGAACAGCAGTATATGGACGGCCTGATTACCCAGGGCGAAAAATACAACAAGGTTGTCGATGCCTGGTCCAAGTGCAACGACAAGGTCACCGACGCGATGATGAAGACCATCTCGGCCAACAAGATCGACGCCAATGGCGCCGAGGCCGAGCCGAATTCGGTCTATATGATGGCGCACTCCGGGGCCCGTGGCTCGGTCACGCAGATGAAGCAGCTTGGCGGGATGCGCGGCCTGATGGCCAAGCCGTCGGGCGAGATCATCGAGACGCCGATCATCTCGAACTTCAAGGAAGGTCTGACCGTTCTTGAATACTTCAACTCGACCCACGGCGCCCGCAAGGGCCTGTCGGATACCGCGCTCAAGACCGCCAACTCGGGCTATCTGACGCGGCGTCTGGTGGACGTGGCGCAGGATTGCATCGTGCGCATCCCCGATTGCGGCACCGACCGTGCGATCACCGCCGAAGCGGCGGTGAACGACGGCGAGGTCGTGTCGTCGCTGGCCGAACGCGTGCTGGGCCGGGTGTCGGCCGATGACGTGATGAAGCCGGGCACGGACGAGATCGTGGTGGCCAAGAACGAGCTGATCGACGAGCGCAAGGCCGATCTGATCGAGGCGGCGGGCATCACCAAGATGCGTATCCGCTCTGCCCTGACCTGCGAAAGCGAGGACGGCGTCTGCGCCGCCTGCTACGGGCGCGACCTGGCGCGTGGCACGATGGTCAACATCGGCGAGGCTGTCGGCATCATCGCCGCGCAGTCGATCGGCGAGCCCGGCACCCAGCTGACGATGCGGACCTTCCACATCGGCGGCGTGGCGCAGGGCGGGCAGCAGTCCTTTGTCGAGTCGAGCCAGCCCGGCACCGTGGCCTTCCGCAACGCCTCGCTTCTCGAGAACGAAGCGGGCGAGGCGGTGGTCATGGGCCGCAACATGGTCATCGCGATCCTCGACGAGGCCGGCGAAGAGCGGGCGCAGCACAAGGTCGGCTACGGCACCAAGATCTTTGTCAAGGAAGGTGCGACCGTCACGCGTGGCGACAAACTGTTCGAATGGGACCCCTATACGCTCCCCATCATCGCCGAAAAGGGCGGGATGGTGCGCTACGTGGACCTCATCAGCGGGATCGCGATGCGCGAGGAAACCGACGAGGCGACGGGCATGACCCAGCGCATCGTGTCGGACTGGCGGTCGGTGCCCAAGGGCAACGAGCTCAAGCCCGAGATCATCATCGTGGGCCCTGATGGCGAACCGATGCGCACCGATGCGGGCAATCCGGTGACCTATCAGATGTCGGTGGATGCGATCCTGTCGGTCGAGGACGGGCAGGACATCAAGGCCGGCGATGTCGTCGCGCGGATCCCGCGCGAAGGGGCCAAGACCAAGGACATCACCGGGGGTCTGCCGCGCGTGGCGGAGCTGTTCGAGGCGCGCCGTCCCAAGGACCACGCGATCATCGCCGAAATCGACGGCTATGTCCGCTTTGGCAAGGACTACAAGAACAAGCGCCGCGTGACGATCGAACCCTCGGTCGAGGGGATGGAAAAGGTCGAATACATGGTGCCCAAGGGCAAGCACATCCCGGTGCAGGAAGGCGACTTCGTGCAGAAGGGCGACTATATCATGGACGGCAATCCCGCGCCGCATGACATTCTCGCCATCATGGGGGTCGAGGCGCTTGCCGATTACATGATCGACGAGGTGCAGGACGTCTATCGCCTGCAAGGCGTCAGGATCAACGACAAGCACATCGAGGTGATCGTCCGCCAGATGCTCCAGAAATGGGAAATCGCGGAATCGGGCGACACGGTCCTGCTCAAGGGCGAGACGGTGGACAAGGCCGAATTCGACGAGGCCAACGAAAAGGCCATCGCGCGCGGCGGGCGTCCGGCGACGGGCGAGCCGATCCTGCTCGGCATCACCAAGGCGTCGCTGCAGACCCGCAGCTTCATCTCGGCGGCGTCCTTCCAGGAGACCACGCGCGTGCTCACCGAAGCCTCGGTGCAGGGCAAGCGTGACAAGCTGGTGGGCCTCAAGGAAAACGTCATCGTCGGGCGGCTGATCCCGGCGGGGACGGGCGGCGCCACCAGCCGCGTGCGCCGCATCGCGGCCGAGCGCGACAACAAGGTCATCGACCAGCGCCGCGAGGAGGCCGAAGTGGCCGCCGCGCTCGCCGCTCCGGTGTCCGATGTGATCGGTGGCGACGAATTCGACAATTTCCTCATGGACACGCCCGATAGCCGGGATTGATCCCGGCAGTCGGTCAAGAGACTGACCAAAAGGCCCCGGCGCAGCACGCGCCGGGGCCTTTTGCATTTGGCCCCCGGCCCCTATGTCGGGCCCGCAGCGTGGCGGCGACGGTCTCGCCGATCGGCGTGGTCGGCTACGCGCTGAGCGACCGGGGCGCAGCGACGCTGCCCCCTTGCGCGCCGAAATGGCCTCGGCGCGCAAGTCGCCTCTGGCCCCCGCTGCCGGGCTTTGCTAGCGCAGGGTCATGGCCGGATTGTCAGACAATATGCGTGGTGCTGCCCTGATGACCGGGGCGATGGCGTCTTTCACGCTCAACGATGCCTTCATGAAGGCGCTGGGGGACGATCTGCCGCTGTTTCAGGCGCTGTTCCTGCGCGGGGTCGGCGTGACCCTGTTCCTGATCGCGCTGACCTGGGGCATGGGGCAGATGCGGCTGCGGGCCTCGGCGCGGGCCTCGGCGCGGGCCTCGGCGCGGGCCTCGGCGCGGGATTGGCGGCTGATGGGGCTGCGCGCGGTGTCCGAGATGGGCAGCGCGTGGTTCTTCATCACCGCGCTCTTTCACATGCCTTTTGCCAATATCTCGGCAATCCTGCAGTCCCTGCCGCTGACCGTGACGCTGGCGGGGGCCCTGTTTCTGGGCGAACGCATCGGCTGGCGGCGGATGACGGCGATCCTCGTCGGGTTCGGCGGGGTGTTGCTGATCGTAAGACCGGGGACAGAAGGCTTTGACATCTATGCGATTTACGGGCTCGCGACGGTTGCTTGCGTCACCCTGCGCGATATCGTCTCGCGGATGATGTCGCCCGCGCTGCCCTCGCTGATGGTCGCCAGCGTGTCGGCGGTGGGGGTGACGGGCTTTGCCGCGGTGGGGGCCCTCTTTGTGGACTGGCAGCCGGTCGATGGTGCGGCGGCGGTCAACCTTGCCGGCGCGATGGTCTTTGTCATCGGGGGCTATATCTGCTCTGTCGCCGCGATGCGGGTGGGCGAGCTCGGCTTTGTCGCGCCCTTTCGCTATACCAGCCTTGTCATTGCGCTGGTGTTGGGGGCGCTGGTGTTTGGCACCTTCCCCGATCCGGTCACGCTGGTCGGTGCGGCCATCGTTGTGACCACGGGTCTCTACACGCTCTATCGCGAAGGCCGGATGCGGCGGCGGCTTGCCGCCACCGCATCCGCCCGCCCCGATCAGCGCTGCCCGTAGAACCGGCCGTCCTGCAGGGTGACGACCTCACCGCTGGCCCAGCCGGTGCCGACCCCGCCGCCGGTCACGCGGCCCGACACGCTGTCGGCGCCGGTCACATCGCTGCGCAGCGCGCCGTTGAACGGGAGGTTCATGTCATAGCCGCCCGCGATGCCCGTGCCATCGACAGCGGTAAGCCGACCCCCGGCCGCCCCGATCACATTCGACCCGGCGCGGCTGCCGTCGATGGTGAGGAACCCGCCCAGGGTCTGGTCGTCGAGGTCGGTGCTGCCCAGCAACGTGATATCGGACACCCGGCCCGAGATGGCATCGGTCGCGCCGCCAAAGCCGATGTTCATGCGCATCGCACCGACGACGCGGCCATCGGCATCGCCGGTCAGGCGCCCGGACATGAAGCCGTCATAGGTCGCGCTGCCGCTGACTGGCAGGTCGGCCGAAGGCGCCGCAGGCAGCGCGTTGAGCCGCGCGGCCTGAGCCGCCGCGTCGAAATAGTCGCCAGTGTCATAGACCGGCGGGGTGGGTGTCGCACATGCCGTCAGCGCAAGAAGCCCGGCGAGGCCGGTAAGGCGAAGAGTAGTGGTCATCATCTGTATCCTTTGAAAATTGAAATCAACATCACGACTGCCCCGGTCCGAGTCTGGGCACCCGGCCCGCGCTGTCAAGCGGCCATTGTCCGGCCGCGCGTTTCCCCGCCCGGCCCGCCATCCGGCCCGCCGATGCGCCCGCCTGATGCTGTTGACACCCCCTGCGACTCCCCGTATACGCGCCGCAACCGGGACAGGGGCAATGTGCCTTTCGCCCTGTTATCATAGCTGAAGTGGTCATGATCCGGGCTAATGCTGCCCCGATCCTCTGCAATCTCACCGCACTGTTCCGCAGGTAGAGGGAACATTGCGGAATTTTTGTGCTTTGTGGACGCGCAAGGCACGTATCTGAAACGGCGGACCCCCGGACCCTGACCCGGACGGCCGCGACACATGTGTAGGAAACGGGGAACAAAGCCCAATGCCAACGATCCAGCAGCTGATCCGCAAGCCGCGTCAGCCCAGAATAGTCCGGTCCAAGTCGCAGCACCTCGAGTCCTGCCCGCAAAAGCGTGGCGTGTGCACACGGGTCTATACGACGACGCCGAAAAAGCCGAACTCGGCCATGCGCAAGGTCGCCAAGGTCCGTCTGACCAATGGCTTCGAAGTCATCAGCTACATCCCCGGTGAAAGCCACAACCTTCAGGAACACTCGGTGGTCCTGATCCGTGGCGGCCGTATCAAGGACCTTCCGGGCGTGCGTTACCACATCCTGCGCGGTGTGCTCGATACCCAGGGTGTCAAGAACCGCAAGCAGCGCCGGTCGAAATACGGCGCCAAGCGTCCGAAATAAGGAGAGACAGCCATGTCGCGTCGTCACGCCGCTGAAAAGCGCGAAGTCCTGCCCGATGCCAAGTATGGCGACCGGGTTCTCACCAAGTTCATGAACAACCTGATGGTTGACGGCAAGAAATCCGTCGCCGAACGGATCGTGTACAGCGCCTTCGAGCGCGTCGAGAGCAAGCTCAAGAAGTCGCCTGTGGAAGTGTTCCACGAGAGCCTCGACAACATCAAGCCGTCGATCGAGGTGCGGTCGCGCCGCGTCGGTGGTGCGACCTATCAGGTCCCCGTCGAAGTGCGCCCCGAGCGCCGCGAGGCGCTGGCGATCCGCTGGCTGATCGCTGCCGCGCTCAAGCGCAACGAGCACACGATGGAAGAGCGCCTTGCCGGCGAACTGATCGACGCGGTCAACGGCCGCGGCACCGCCGTGAAAAAGCGCGAAGACACCCACAAGATGGCCGACGCGAACAAAGCGTTCAGCCACTACCGCTGGTAAAGGGGCCGCAACATGGCACGCGACTACCCACTCGACCGCTACCGCAATTTCGGCATCATCGCGCATATCGACGCGGGCAAGACCACGACGACCGAGCGGATCCTCTACTACACCGGCAAGTCCCACAAGATCGGCGAAGTCCATGACGGCGCCGCGACGATGGACTGGATGGAGCAGGAGCAGGAACGCGGGATCACCATCACCTCGGCCGCGACCACGACCTTCTGGGAGCGCACCGAGGACGGCACGCCGATGGGGCTGAAGCACCGCTTCAACATCATCGACACCCCCGGCCACGTGGACTTTACCATCGAGGTCGAGCGGTCGCTGGCCGTGCTCGATGGCGCCATCGTCCTGCTCGACGCCAACGCCGGTGTCGAGCCGCAGACCGAAACGGTGTGGCGTCAGGCCGACCGCTACAAGGTTCCGCGGATCGTGTTCGTCAACAAGATGGACAAGATCGGCGCCGACTTCTTCAACTGCGTCAAGATGATCAAGGAACGCACCGGCGCCCGTCCGATGCCGATCGCGCTGCCGATCGGTGCCGAGGACAAGCTCGAAGGCATCGTCGATCTCATCAAGATGGAAGAGTGGGTCTATGAAGGCGAAGATCTGGGCGCGTCCTGGGTCCGTCATCCGATCCGGGCCGACCTGGCCGATCTGGCCGCCGAATGGCGCGCCAACATGATCGAGATGGCCGTTGACATGGACGATGCCGCCATGGAGGCCTATCTGGACGGCGTCGAGCCCGACGAGGCCACGCTGCGTCAGATGATCCGCAAGGGCACGCTCGACCTGGCCTTCGTGCCGGTGATCGCGGGTTCGGCGTTCAAGAACAAGGGCGTGCAGCCCATGCTCAACGCCGTGATCGACTATCTGCCCTCGCCGCTGGATGTGCCCGCTTATCTGGGCTTCAAACCCGGTGACGAGGCGGAAACCCGCAACATCCCGCGTTCGGCCGACGACGATCAGCCGTTTTCGGCGCTGGCGTTCAAGATCATGAACGACCCGTTCGTGGGCTCGCTGACGTTTACCCGGATCTATTCGGGCAAGCTGAACAAGGGCGACGCGATCCTCAATTCGACCAAGAGCAAGAAAGAACGCATTGGCCGGATGATGATGATGCACGCCATCAACCGCGAAGAGATCGACGAAGCCTTTGCCGGCGACATCATCGCGCTCGCGGGGCTCAAGGACACGACCACCGGCGATACGCTGTGTTCGGAAAAGGATGCCGTGGTTCTCGAAACCATGACCTTCCCCGAGCCGGTGATCGAGATCGCGGTCGAGCCCAAGACCAAGGCCGACCAGGAAAAGATGGGGATCGCTCTGGCGCGTCTCGCGGCCGAAGACCCGTCCTTCCGCGTCGAGACCGATTTTGAATCGGGCCAGACGATCATGCGCGGCATGGGCGAGCTTCACCTCGACATCCTCGTTGACCGGATGCGGCGCGAGTTCAAGGTCGAGGCGAACATCGGTGCGCCGCAGGTGGCCTATCGCGAAACCATCGGTCATGCGGTCGAACATACCTATACCCACAAGAAGCAGTCGGGTGGGTCGGGCCAGTTCGCCGAGGTCAAGCTCAACATCATGCCGACCGAACCGGGCGAAGGCTATTCGTTTGACAGCAAGATCGTCGGCGGCGCGGTGCCCAAGGAATACGTGCCGGGCGTCGAAAAGGGCATCAAGTCGGTGATGGACAGCGGTCCGCTCGCGGGCTTCCCCGTGATCGACTTCAAGGTCGAGCTTCTGGACGGCAAGTTTCACGACGTGGACTCGAGCGTTCTGGCCTTCGAAATCGCCGCGCGGATGTGCATGCGCGAAGGTCTGCGCAAGGCCGGTGCGAAGCTGCTCGAGCCGATCATGAAGGTCGAGGTGGTGACGCCCGAGGAATATACCGGCGGCGTGATCGGTGACCTGACCTCGCGTCGGGGCATGGTGCAGGGACAGGACAGCCGCGGCAACGCCAATGTCATCAATGCCTTTGTGCCGCTGGCCAATATGTTCGGCTACATCAACACGCTGCGGTCGATGACCTCGGGCCGCGCGCAGTTCACGATGCAGTTCGACCATTACGAACCGGTGCCGCAGAACATCTCGGACGAGATCCAGAAGAAATACGCTTGACGGTGTGGCGGGGCTGACCCCGCCCTACCACCTAACCCGTAGGGCGGGGACCACCCCGCCGCCCCATCCGAATCCAAGGAGAAGCCATCATGGCGAAGGCAAAGTTTGAACGCAACAAGCCGCATGTGAACATCGGCACGATCGGTCACGTTGACCACGGCAAGACGACGCTGACGGCGGCGATCACGAAGTATTTCGGCGATTTCAAGGC
>Ga0210015_1001514_pt1 | contig 22908 bp, 19 predicted proteins | sample CryGeymeta201522_FD_185471 | JGI IMG/M metagenome (GOLD analysis project Ga0210015, IMG submission 185471) | Groundwater microbial communities from Crystal Geyser aquifers in Utah, USA - Crystal Geyser metaG 2015-22 (SPAdes) (version 2) | ecosystem: Environmental > Aquatic > Deep subsurface >... | reverse complement strand
AGTTCAAGGCGGGCGATAATTTTAACCACAGGAATACATTGACGTATTTCGAGGATTAAAATTTGAGCCCAACGCCGAAATCGGTGAAAATAGCCATTTCCGGATGGACACAAGTTAACGCCTTTGAAACACAAAGCTAAGGAGTTCAGAAAGATGAGTTACATGGGAAAGCTCTTGAGGCTTGATCTGAGTAAAGGAGCGGTTTCCTTTGAGCCCCTCGATATGAATATCGCAAGGGACTATATTGGAGGCAGGGGGCTCGGTATAAGCTACCTCATGAGGGAGGTTGATCCGAGCTGCGATCCTCTCGGACCGCAGAACAAACTTATGATGATGACAGGGCCTCTAACCGGCACCACGGCCCCTACAGGCGCAAGATACATGGTAACGACCAAATCACCCCTCACTGGCGCCGTCACATGTTCCAACTCCGGAGGCAGGTTTCCTGCAATGCTCAAGCGCGCGGGAATTGACGGCATAATCGTAGAAGGCGCCTCGGCCGAACCTGTCTATTTATCCATAGAGGATGGCAGGGCTGAGATAAGGAGCGCCCGACACCTCTGGGGAAAAGATACACATAAAACGGATACCATCCTAAGAAAAGAAACCAACAAGGACGCAAGGGTTGCCTGCATCGGACCCGCCGGAGAAAACAAGGTTCTCTTTGCGGCTGTAATGAACGACAGGGACAGGGCTGCCGGCCGTTCCGGCGTCGGGGCGGTCATGGGATCAAAGGGACTTAAGGCAATAGCGGCTTACGGAGACGCGGAGCCGCCCATATACGACAAAGAGGTTTTCTCCGCCGCGGTAAAAGAATACCTGGATAGCTTCAAGAATTCTTACAAGGACAGCCCCCCTCCTCTGAGGACTTACGGAACGGCGATCACGGTCGTTGGAACCCAGAATGTGGGCGTATTTCCGTCATACAATTTCAGGCAGGGCACATTCCCGGCCTGGGAGGAGATAGGCGGAGAGAGGCTGACGGAAAAATATCTCGTTCGGCCCAGGGCCTGTTTCAGTTGCCCTATAGCCTGCGGAAGGGTGACAAAAATCCCAGAAGGCCCATTTGCGGGCGAAGGAGAAGGTCCGGAGTACGAAACAGTCTACGCCCTCGGGAGCAACTGCGGCGTATCAGACCTGGCAGCCCTTACCAAGGCCAACTACATCTGCAATGAAATGGGACTTGATACCATAAGCATGGGAGCCACCATCGCCTGCGCCATGGAGATGTTTGAAAAGGGCATCCTCACTGAAAAGGATATCGGAAGGCCCCTTCCCTTCGGAGACTCTGACGGGCTTGTGGAGATGTGCCGAAAGACAGGCTTAATGGAAGGATTCGGTGCGCAGCTTGCTAGAGGGAGCCTCAGACTTGCAACATCCTGCGGCCATCCCGAGCTTGCCATGGTTTCAAAGGGCCAGGAGTTCGCGGGCTATGATCCCAGGGGCGAAAAGGGCATGGGGCTTGCCTACGCCACATCCCCCATAGGGGCAAGCCACATGCGCGGGGACCCGGCCTACATAGAGATACTGGGCGTTCCCATGCTCATAGACCCCCTCACCTGGGAAGATAAGCCCCAGATAGTCAAAGACTGGCAGGACATATTCGCCGTCATTGATTCGGCAGGGCTTTGCGTCTTTTTCAGCGTGCGCAACTACGTGACACCCACAAGGGACATCAGACCCGCAGGCATCCAAAAGCTTCTTAACGCAGCAACAGGATTAGACTACAGCCTGGAGGAGCTTGTGCGCGCCGGGGAGAGGACCTTTAATGCTGAGAGGGTTTTTCTCATGAAGGCGGGTTTTACAGGCGCCGATGACAGTCTCCCCTTAAGGATCGTAAGCGAACCCATGCCCGAGGGGCCTGCAAAGGGGGAGGTCTGCGAACTTGATAAGATGCTTCCCGTCTATTACCGCCTCAGAGGTTGGAATGAGCAGGGAAGGCCCACCCAAACCAAGCTTGAGGAGCTTGGTATTAGGATGCAGTAACGAGGTATTTAGAAAGATGGAAAAGCTTGTCATAACAGTCGCTCCCACAGGAAGCGTTCCAAAGAAAAGCATAAATCCCCATGTGCCCATCACGCCTGAAGAAATCATAGGGGAAGGGGTGAGATGCGAGGCCGCGGGGGCCGCAGTGATACACATCCATGCCAGAAACCCCAAGGATGAATCGCCCTCTCCGGATTATCATCTTTTTGAAGAAATCTACGGCGGCCTCAAGGAGAAGACAAATCTCATACTCCAGATTTCTACCGGGGGCAGAGCCGGAATGACCTATGATAAAAGGGCCGAACGGCTCAAACTCCGGCCCGAGATGGCAAGCCTCACCACCGGCTCGGTCAATTTCCCGGATTCCATATATGAAAACAGCCCTTCACTCATAGAGGCCCTGGCAAAAGACATGCTTGCCTACGGGATAAAACCGGAGATGGAGATATTCGATACCAGCATGATCGCAAACGCACTTGACCTCGCAAGAAAGAAGCTCGCCCTTACCCCGCTCCATTTTGATTTCGTGATGGGCCTTAAGGGAGCTATCCCTGCCACTATAGAAAACCTTGTTCACCTGCGCTCCTCCATCCCGTCTGATGCCACATGGACCGTAGCCGGGGTAGGCCCAAGTCAGCTCACTATGGGGGTTCATTCCATCCTCATGGGCGGACATGTAAGGGTGGGACTGGAGGACAATGTCTATTACCGCCGCGGAGAACCCGCAACCAACGTCCGGCTTGTGGAAAGGATAGTCAGGCTTGCGGCGGAACTGGGAAGGGATGTGGCCACCCCTGATGAGGCAAGAAGGATTATGAATCTGCGGCGGGGTACCGCTTCCTGATTAAAGTCCGAGGTAGGCCTTGCGGATGTGGTCGTCCCGGGCCAGCTCGACTGAAGGGCCGCTTCTGACAACCCTGCCGCTCTCCAGCACATAGGCTCGAGCGGAGTGCTTCAGGGCCTGCTCCACATTCTGCTCGACCATAAGGATGGTGGTCTCTCCGGGAAGCGCGTCAAGGGCCTTAAATATCTGCCTGGTTATGATAGGTGCAAGCCCCAATGACAGTTCGTCAATCAGGAGCACCTCGGGGCGGCTCATGAGCGCTCTACCGATTGCAAGCATCTGCTGTTCACCTCCCGACAGGGTGCCGGCCCTTTGATCCCTGCGCTCCCTGAGGACGGGGAACAGTTCGCATATAATATCGGCGCTTTCGGCAAGGAGATGCCTTCCCCTCCTGGGGTAAGCCCCCATCTGAAGGTTTTCCCATACCGACATATCCTTGTAGATTCTGCGACCCTCCGGCACGATGGCAAGCCCCATCCGCACGATCTGATGGGGCCGCATGCCTTTGAGACTTATGCCCTTAAAGGCTATATCGCCGCCTTTTGGCTCAATGGCGCCCATCGTTGCGCCCAGAAGCGTGGACTTGCCTGCACCGTTGCTGCCCAAGACCGCCACCCTTTCACCGGCCTTGATATAAAGGCAGACGCCCCAGAGCACCTGCGTCTCTCCTCTGAATACATCCAGATTAGTCCACTGAAGCATTAACGGCCTTCCTCAATCCTCACCCAGATAGGCCCTTATGGCCCTTTCATCCCGCACAACCTCGGCCGGAGTGCCTTCCAGCAATTTTCTTCCCTGATCAAGAAGAATAATCCTGTCCGCTGCGCCCATGATTGCCCCCATGATATGCTCGATCCACAAGAGCGTTATTCCAAGCGCGTCTCTGAGCCCTTTTATGATGGAAACCGCCTGGCCTATTTCCTGAGTGTTCAGACCTCCCAGGACTTCATCCAGAAGGAGGATTTCAGGATTGGAGGCAAGGGCCCTTGCCATCTCGAGCTTTTTCTTTGCTATAAGATTGAGATCTCCAGCCCTCGTCTGCGCCTCTTGCAGGAGCCCCACCTGCTCTAGATATTCCATGCCTTTTTCCCTCCAGCTTTCGCCTTTGAGTTTCCTAGGGCGGTTGATGATAGCCACACCGACATTTTCAAGGCAGGTGAGTTCTGCAAAAGGCCTTGTCACCTGAAAGGTCCGTCCTATTCCGAAACGGCATATGCGATGAGCAGGCAGCCCGGTTATATCAATCTCTTTCAAAAAGACTCTTCCTTCAGTCGGCTTTATGGCACCTGCAACCAGGTTGAAGAGTGTAGTCTTCCCCGCTCCGTTGGGACCTATCAGACCCACTATCTCGCCCTTATTCAGAGAAAAAGAGACATCCTGCAGGGCCGGCACCCCTCCAAATCTCTTGCTCATTTGAACGCAGTCAAGTAAGGCCAAGTCCCCTTCTCCTAACCTCTTAATTCACCTGCAGCAATCAGGCTCTGATTCCGGCGTCTCTTATAATCCGAAACAATACCCATCACCCCCCTGGGAGAGAAACGGGCCATGGCAAGTGCCACAAGGCCGAAGACCAGCACATGGTATTGACCGTAACCCCTTATGTATTCGGCGAGTATCTCCAGGGTGAAGGCTCCCAGGATGGGGCCCACAAATGAACCCAGCCCTCCTATGACGGCCATTGAAAGGACAAGAAACTGCTGGTCAAGGGACGGTATCTCGGGAGTGATGAGAAGGAGATAATGACCATAGAAGCCTCCCGCCATACCGGCCAGTATGCTTGACACCGTAAAGGCCATGACCCTTATACGCACGACGTCCACGCCAAGGGAGGAGGCGGCCTTCTCGTCGTTTTGAACCGCCCTGAAATTAAGCCCCGTATCCGAATAGATCATCTTGTAGATCACAATGAGACTTAAGACGGCTGCTCCGAGCATTATGTAGAAATAAGCGGTCTTCGAGTACACGGGCATCAAGGCCGGCACCTGGAGACCCATGGTCCCCCTTGTGATCTCATATTCGTTTGTTATTATGATGCGAAGGATCTCTGAAAAACCAAGTGTCGTCAAGGACAGATAGATGCCGCCCATCCTGAGGCACAAAACGCCGACCAGGAATCCCACAAATCCTGCCGCGGCCATTCCTATTACTATCCCCGCCCATGGATTAAATCCCGCCTTCACCGAGAGTATGCCTGATGTGTAGGCCCCTATCCCCGCAAAGGCCGCGTGGGCGAATGAGACCTGTCCCGTATAACCCGCAAGGAGGTTCCAGCTAGAGGCCATCATCACGTAAAAAAGCGAGTTGATAACCACGTGGAGCTTATATTCGTCCAGCCCCAGCGGCAAAAGGCAGGCCAGGGCCACGACGATGGCCGCATATACGCGCTTATCCTTCACGGGCAGACCTCATGGCGATGCCTCATATCTCCTTCCTGCCAAAAAGCCCCGCTGGCCGTATGAGCAAGACAAGAATCAGGATGATGAAACCAAAAATATGCTTGTATCCTGTTGACAGGAATGCCGCGCCCAGGTTTTCCACGAGGCCGAGAACCAGTCCTCCGACCACACAGCCCCAAAGCGAGCCCATACCGCCCAGGACCACTACCACGAAGGCCGTGAGCGCCACCTGCACACCCGCTGTTGGGGTGACGGGAAAAACGGGCGCCAGTATCACTCCTGCCGCTCCTGCCAGTGCGCATCCCAGACCGAAGCTCAGCATATTAAGGTAAAGCGTGTTTACTCCGTTTAGTTCTGCCATCTCCCTGTCCTGGCTCGCAGCCCTCACTATCTTTCCAAACCATGTCAGCTTGATCACGAGAAAAACTGCTGTGATCACAAACGCTCCCACCACCAGGGCGGCCAGTCTCTGATTGCCGTAGAAAAAGAGGCCGAAGACCTCGGTAGCTCCCTTAATCCAGGTCGGAGGCTTGTTAGGGTACGGCCCGAATATAAGCAGGTAGGCGTTCTGAAGCACGATGGATAAAATGAAGGTCAGGATCAGGGAATACATCTCGTTTCCGTAGGTGGGACGAATCAGGATATATTCTATAAAAATGCCAAAGAGGAAAACCAGGAACACGGCCACTGCCAAGGAAAGATACATATTCCAGCCCAAGGCATCGGCAAACAGAAAGCTGAAATAACCGGCAAGGATGTATAACTCCCCGTGGGCGAAGTTGATCACATTCATGATCCCCACCACAAGGGAAACCCCGAGGGCCGCCAGGGCATATATCACCCCGATCACCACTCCGTTCATTATCGCAAGGGAAGTCACATCCTCACCGTATTTGTTATCCCGTTATCTCCGATGATCTACTTCTTGAGCTTTCCTGTAGCCCCTTCCGTCGGATACAGCACCGTCTGAATCTTGTCCTGCCATTGCACTATCAGCATGGGAGGCATCCACTGATGGTATTCCGGACCGCCCATCTGGGTTCCGAACTTTACCATGCCCCTTGTAACAAGAAGGTTTGTCTTCTCAAGGGCATCCACCAGTTTGTCCGCATCGGTGGATTTGGCCCTGTTTACAGCATCGGCTGCTATAAGAACCGCATCGAAAATGGAGCGCGACTTATAATCGGTAGGAGCGGTTCCGAATTCCTTCGTGTAAGCCTCCCTGAAATAGGTCGCAAGCTTGGTAAGCTCCACCTTCTCGTGCATGGATGAGACGAAGCACTCAAGGTTTCCGTAATCGCCCACGTTTTTCCAGAAATCCGGCCAGAGGCTCGGAGGACCGGCGCCGTCCAGGATGACCGCCTTAGGGGTGAGTTTAGTCTCTCCTGCCTGGGCCACAAAATAGTGAAGACCGGTGCCGTAAACATAGGCCAGCACCACATCCGGATCAAATGCCTTTATCTTTGAAAGCTCCGTATAATGATCCTGGCTCTGCCTTTCGGTGACAAGCGAGTCATACTTGACCCCTGCCTTTTCCAGGGCCTTTTTGGTAAGTTCCGCTATCCCAAGGCCCCAGTCCGTATTCTCGGCGACGATAAAGGCCTTCTTAAACTTCTCATGCACCACCCACTTGGCAATGGTCTCGTTTACCACTCCTGAATTGGATGGCCCTGCCCTGAAGACATACTTATAGTTTTTAGCAGTGATAGGATCGGCCCATGCCTCCGCTACGATAAAAGGAACCTTGAGCCTGTTTGCAACCTCTATCTCCGCCAGAGCCGAGGAAGAGTGGCTCTCGCCCAGTACCATGGCCACCTTGTCCTTGATTACCAGCCGCTCAAACCCGCTTGCGGCCTTGTCCGGAGCACCTGCCGTATCCTCAAATACTATTTCCAGTTGTTTTCCCATGACCCCGCCTTTGCTGTTTACATAGGCTACGGCCAGCTTGATGCCTTCCTCGAAGGCCTTTCCTGTCGCTGCGGCGGTCCCCGTGCGGGGCCCCACCACGCCTACCTTGACCGTATCAGCCATTACAGGGGCGATACCAAAGACAAGGAAAAACACCAAGGACATCGTCAAACTCAACCCGGAAACCAATAAACCCTTTCGCATTGTTTACCCTCCTCTAATTGTTCAATCTGATAAACGCCGCCTGAGACACAGGCGGTAACGCCGCATGGTTCCTGTGCGGCTTAAGCCGCACCTACCCCGGATTCTTGAAATCATACAGCTAACCGTCATGCCCGTATAGGGCACAACGAAACATGAAAATCACCCCTACCCCTCCCTCCCCCGTCGAGGGGGAGGGATAAAGGGAATGGGCATTTTCATATAAACCCTCATATCCTTTTGGGGCACAACGAAATATGAAAATGCCGCATGTCATTCAGGACTTGATCCGAAATCCAGGTATAAATGACTGGATACCGGCCTACGCCGCTATGACGATGTATTTTCATATAAAACCTTATCAAGCGCCTTTCTTATGCCGTCAACAATATCTTTAAGCTCATCTTCCTTGATGATATAGGGAGGCCCCAGCATCAAGGCGTCCCCGTCACCGCCTGCAAAGCCCGCGCAGGTGTATGTCAGTATTCCCGAATCCAGCAGATGCAGATATAGCCTTTCGGCGGTCTTAGCGCTGCGTGGAAAAGGCTTGAGGGTCTTCTTGTCGGCAACGATCTCCACTGCCCTCATAAGCCCTATGCCCCGCGTATCACCGACATTGGGATGATCCTTGAGAGATTCAAGAAGTTCTCCCAGTATCCTTCCCTTCCTGTCCGCCTCGGAAACAAGATCCTCCCTTTCCATGATCCTTACAACCTCAAGGCCCGCGGCGGCCGCAACCGCGTGATGGGAATAGGTATGCCCATGGCTGAAGTTGCCGCAGCGCTCCCTTATGGCCTCAATGTGTTCGCCTCGGCATCCTACCGCCGAGATGGGAAAATAACCTCCTCCGAGGCCCTTGCCCATGATGAGAAGGTCGGGCTTGACCTTGAAATGCTCAAGGCCGAACCATCTTCCGGTCCTGCCCATGCCGCTCATCACCTCATCCAGAATGAGAAGGATTCCGTATTCCTTGCATATCTCGGCTATGACATCGTAGTAGCCAGCAGGAGGCACGACCGCTCCCAGGGTTGCCCCGCTTACGGTCTCGGCCAGAAATGCCGAAATCGTGTGGCCCCCCTCAAGGAGTATTGCATCCTCCAGCGCATGGGCGCAGCGAAGACCGCAGGCAGGATAATTCAGGCCGTAAAAGCACCTCAGGCAGTAAGGCGGCGGGATGTGCACCACATCCCCGAGCATGGGGAGGAAATGGGCGCGCATACCGGGCTTTCCGGTATATGAAAGGGCGCCCATGGTGGCCCCGTGATAGGACTGCCACCTTGAAATGAGCCTGTATCTTTCCGGTCTTCCCATGGCCACATGGATCTGCCTGGCGAGCTTAACCGCTGCCTCAACCGCTTCGCTTCCACCGGAGCAGAAATAGAAGCGGTCAATGCCTTCGGGGGCATGCCTGGCCAGGGCTGAGGCGAGTTCCTCAACAGGCGCGGATGTAAACATGGTGCCGTGGACATAGGCCACCTCCTTCATCTGCCTGAAAACCGCCTCGGCTATCTCTGAGCGTCCGTGCCCCACATTCACGCATATAGGCCCTCCGCTTGCGTCCAGATATCGCTTTCCATCTTCGTCGTATATGTAAACCCCTTCGGCCTTTACCGCCCTCGGAAGCTCCCTGTCCAGCCTTCGGTGAAAAACGTTACTTTCCCTCATCTTTATTCTCCCTGAAATAGCCCATGCTTGCCGATATCTTTAAGGCTATCCCCTTGACCACGGGCGCCAGCTCCCCGTCTATCCTCTCCCTCGCATACTCAGAGGCCCGAACCGCCATATTGAGCGCCGCTACTACCTTACCTGTGCCGTCCCTGACAGGCGCGGCCACTGATCTTAGTTCCAGGGCCATCTCACCGTCGTTTATTGCGTAGCCTTTTCGGGCTACCACATCCAGCACCGCCTCTATATCGAGTGCTGAAGCAATCGTTCTGGGAGTAAGCTTTTCAAGCCTTGAGGACTTAAGTATCCGCCTTGCCTCGCTCCGCGGCAGGCCCGCCAGAAGCACCCTTCCCATAGATGTGCAATAGGCCGGAAGCTTTGAGCCTATCTCAAGATCAATTGTAAGTATCTGCTTGGTTTTCACCCTGTCTATGTAGAGAATGTCTCCTCCATCCAGGATGGCAACATTAAAGGTTTCGCCATATTCTCTGCTTGCATTTACGAGATAAGGATGGGCCTTCTGCCACAAATCCGAAGAGCTGAATGCCCCGTAACCAAGTCCCAGGACCTTGGGCGTGATTCTATAGGCCTTGTGATCAGCCATTTTTTCCACAAATCCCAGACTCTCAAGCGTATGCAGGAAACGGTAGGCCGTGGACATGGAAAAGCCCAGGCGCTCCGAAATCTCGCTGAGCGTCATGGTCCTACGCGCCTGGCCAAGTGCCTCAAGGACATTCAGGCCCTTTGCCAGCGAATGGATATGATATCGTGACTCCAAATTATTTTGCATAGCGAAATACCGTTTTGCATACTAAAATAGCGTGGCAATGGGTGTCAATGGTTTTTTGTCCTGGTACGCCCCATGAGACTACCTGCCTAAAAATAATCCTTGACAAGGGCCAAAAAAAATTTAATTACTACCAATATGATAGTAATAATAGGGATGGAAGTATTTTTATGAAGCTTTCTACGAGGGCCCGTTATGGGGTGAGATTCATGGTTTCGCTTGCCGAGAAATTCGGTCAAGGGCCTGCGTTTTTAAAGGATATCGCGGAGGAGCAGGGAATATCAGAGAAATATTTAAGCCTGATTGTAATACCTCTCCGCTCAGCCGGGCTGCTTCTTTCTACGAGGGGCGCCTACGGTGGATATCATCTCGCAAGGGAGCCGGAGAAGATATCCCTTAAAGAGGTCGTTGACGTCCTTGAGGGTGAATCCTGTCTGGTTGACTGCGTGCGGAAGCCCTCCGCATGTCCGAGAACCGAGATATGTGCAACCAGGGATGTATGGCGGAGGCTGGGAGAAAAGATATCAGAGACCCTGGGGGAAGTATCCCTGGGATCCCTGGTTGAAGAATCCGTAAAGAAGAAAAAGATGTCCCTCCGAAGCAAAAAGAAAGCCGGAGTTGACGGCTCAACTAACCCTCATGCCCTGGTGGGGCAAAACGAAGGATGAAAATCACCCCCACCCCTCCCTCCCCCGTCAAGGGGGAGGAGTGAAGCGAAGGGGGATTTTCATATAAAGTCTTAGTGAATATATTGCATGCCCACCTTTGCCGAAGGGTGGTAACGGGAGGGCACCGCCGTAAGAGAGATAAGAGCTATATCTACATGAAGAATCTTTTCGTTTTATCTAATGATGGGGGAGTTTCATCGGAGATCCTTTCACAGGCCCTCCGATGTCGGATGTGTTCGATCTCGGCGGCACGCACGGCCGAAGGCCCGGCAATCCCGTGGCAGGCGCATCCGACTATGGTTCCCCGGTACTGTAAAGACCGGCTGAGCATCCCAAGCGGAAAAGACCGCATCTGTTAGTCCGAAGCGCCCGCCTTAATGCACCAAAGATTCCCTACTACAGGATTAATTAACCCCCATGCCCGGGCAGGGCACAACGAAAGATGAAAATCACCCCCACCCCTCCCTTCCCCGTCGAGGGGAGGGATACAGAAAAGGGGCATTTTCATATAAAGGAGATCAGAGATGAAGAGAAATGATGGTTCTCTACATATAGAAACTTTAGCTGTTCACGGCGGGCAGGAGCCTGATCCCGCAACTGGAGCAAGGGCCGTCCCCATATACCAGACCACATCTTACCAGTTCAGGGATACGGAGCATGCGGCCGGTCTTTTTGCTCTGAAGGAATTCGGAAACATCTATACCAGGATGACGAACCCGACCACCGAGGTGCTTGAAAAAAGACTTTCTCTGATAGAGGGGGGAGCAGGCGCACTTGCAGTGGCAAGCGGCCAGTCGGCCATAACCCTGGCCCTTCTGAATATCGCCCGGGCAGGAGATGAGATCGTCTCTGCCGACAACCTCTACGGCGGGACCTACACGCTTTTCCACTACACCTTCCCCAGACTCGGCATCAAGGTGCGATTCGTCAAATCAAACGATCTTCAAGCCCTTGAAAAGGCCGTCACGCAACGAACCAGGGCAGTCTATTGCGAGTCAATCGGAAATCCCAAACTGGATGTGGCCGATCTCGAGGGTATCGCTGAGACAGCCCACCGCAACGGGATTCCTTTCATACTGGACAATACCGTCTCCCCCTATCTCCTGCGTCCCATGGAATACGGGGTTGACATCGTGGTCTATTCAGCCACCAAATTCATCGGGGGCCACGGAACATCCATTGGCGGGGCGATAGTTGATTCGGGAAGATTCGACTGGACGAACGGAAAATTTCCACTCATAGCGGATCCGGAGCCCAGTTATCACGGGCTCAATTTCGTGGAGGCCCTAAAACCCATTGGAAACATCGCCTATATCGTGAAGGCCCGCGTCACACTCCTGAGGGACCTCGGCCCCGCGCTTTCACCTTTCAACGCATTTCTTTTCCTCCAGGGGCTTGAGACGCTTCATCTCAGGATGCCCAGGCACGCGGAAAACGCCCTGGCGGTCGCCCAATATCTCCAAGGGCACCCGAAGGTGGAGTGGGTGAACTATCCCGGTCTTAACGATAGCCCGGAATATGAGCGGGCAAAGAAATACCTGCCCAAAGGCGCTGGCGCAGTCATCGGATTCGGCGTCAAGGGAGGGATAAAGGCGGGAAAGACCTTTATAGAATCGCTGGGGCTGATATCTCACCTTGCAAACATCGGGGATGCCAAGACCCTGGCGATCCACCCTGCCACGACCACACACCAGCAGTTGTCGGAGGAGGAACAGAGGGCTACCGGTGTAACGCCTGATTTCATACGCCTCTCCGTGGGAATCGAGCACATTGACGATATCGTCTCCGACATCGAACAGGCTCTGGGGAGGATATAGAAATGGATAGCGATAGCCCAAAGTTTGTCGAGACAAAATCATTTACCTTCGCCCATGCGCCGGAGGGCTTCTCCCTTGAATCAGGCCGCAGACTCGGCCCTGTCACACTCGCTTATGAGACATACGGGAGGCTCAATAGCGACAGGTCAAACGCCATCCTCGTATGCCACGCCCTTTCAGGAGACGCCCACGCGGCGGGCCTTCACAAGGAGGATAAGAATCCAGGATGGTGGGATTCCATGATAGGACCTGGAAAGGCGTTTGACACCGAGCGGTATTTTGTCATCTGCAGCAATGTCATTGGAGGTTGCAAGGGAAGTACGGGGCCTGCATCCACAGATCCAGCTACCGGAAGACCCTACGCCCTGGAGTTCCCTGTCATCACCATAGCCGACATGGTAAATGCACAGAGGCAGCTTGTAGCCTTCCTTGGCATCGAACAACTCCACGCGGTTGTAGGCGGCTCCATGGGAGGAATGCAGGTTCTCCAGTGGGTTTCCTCCTACCCGGAGATGGTGAGATACGCCATTCCGATAGCAACCACTCTCAGGCACTCTCCGCAACAGATCGCCTTTAACGAGGTCGTCCGCCGGTCCATCATGGGGGATGCGGCCTGGCGCGACGGTGACTATTATGAATACGGCCAGCCGCGGAGCGGTCTTTCCGTAGCACGCATGATAGGCCACATCACCTTCATGAGCGATTCATCCATGGAGGCCAAGTTTTCCCGTAGGCTCAAAAACGGAGGGTACGGTTTTTCCCTGGAGGATGACTTCGAGGTGGAGGGATATCTTAGATACAGGGGTGAGAGCTTCGTGAATCGTTTCGATGCCAACTCCTATCTGTATATCACAAAGGCAATGGACTACTTTGACCTCTCGAAGGATCGCTTTCTCCCAGGAAAACAGGGGATCAAAACCAGGTTTCTGGTCATATCCTTTACCTCGGACTGGCTTTATCCTACGGCGCAGTCCCGCGAGATCGTCCGGGCTCTCAAGGCAAGGCATATTGAAGCAAGCTACTGTGAATTAAAATCCTCATGGGGCCACGACGCCTTTTTACTGGAGGTAGAGGAAGAGACGCGTCTGATAAGAAACTTCCTACGGAGCACGCCCGAAGGCCGAAGTGAAAACCTGTCTCATCACCCACTCTTGCGGACGCGCCTTGATCTTTCAGCCTTCAGAGCGGCACAGGGTATAATTTCATGAGGAGGGCTGAAGAGTTAAAGGAAAGGAGCGACCATCGAATCATCTGCGACATGGTTAAGGAAGGAGAGAGCGTCCTTGACCTCGGATGCGCAAACGGTGACCTAATGACCCTCCTGATTCAAGTGAAAAAAGCCTCCGTGCAAGGGATAGAACTGGACGCCGAGGCAGTTCATCGTTGCGTGGAAAGGGGACTCACGGTATTCCATGGAGATATAGAAAGCGGTCTCGCGGATTACCCCGCAGGCTCATTTGACTGCGTGGTCCTCAATCAGAGCATCCAGGAGGTGAAAAACGTGGGGTTCATAATGGCCGAATCGCTCAGGGTGGGGCGGAGAGTGATAGTGGGGTTTCCCAATTTCGCACATATCAGCACCCGCTTGACCCTTTTTTTCAGGGGTAAGACGCCTGTGACAAATGCCCTTCCACACCTCTGGCACGATACGCCCAATGTAAGGTTTTTCAGTATCAGGGATTTCGAAGACTTTTGCAGGAGTGAGGGTCTAAGGGTCCTGAAGGCGGCCTTTCTCGGCGACCGCGGGACCCTTGCCTGTTGTCCCAATCTTTTCGCCCGAAAAGCCGTTTATCTACTTACCGGAGAGGAGAAATAAAATGAAGAGGATATACAACGACAATTCAGAGTCCATCGGCAATACGCCGCTTGTGAGACTCAACAATATAACACGCGGCGCAGGGGCCACCGTCCTTGCCAAGATTGAGGGAAGGAATCCGGCCTATTCTGTTAAGTGCCGCATAGGCGCCTCCATGATCTGGGATGCTGAAAAGCGCGGATTGCTTAAGCCGGGGGTCGAAATAATAGAACCTACCAGCGGCAATACCGGCATCGCCCTGGCCTTTGTTGCGGCCGCAAGAGGGTATGCTCTCACCCTGACCATGCCCGATACCATGAGCATGGAACGTCGCCTCGTTCTTGCGGCCCTGGGGGCCAGAGTTTTGCTTACGCCGGGGGCCGAAGGAATGAAAGGCGCAATAGCACGGGCAGAGGAGATCGCCGCATCTGACCCCAGCCGGTATTTTATTCCCCAGCAGTTCAAGAACCCGGCCAATCCTGCCATCCATGAAAAGACCACAGGGCCTGAAATCTGGAATGACACGGACGGAGAAATAGATGTCCTTGTCTGCGGCGTGGGAACAGGGGGAACCATCACCGGCATATCCCGCTACATCAAGCAGACCATGGGAAAACCCATAATCTCGGTAGCGGTTGAGCCTGCGGAAAGCCCGGTAATATCCCAGAAACTGGCAGGAAAAGAGCTTGTCCCTGGGCCCCACAAGATTCAGGGGATAGGGGCGGGTTTTATCCCCGAGACCCTCGATCTTCCCCTTGTGGATATGGTAGAACAGGTCAGCAGCGAGGAGGCCTTTGAATACGGCAGGCGTCTTGCGTTTGAAGAAGGAATCCTTGCGGGCATTTCATGCGGAGCGGCCGTAGCTGTTGCCCTTCGGCTGGCCCGTCTAAAGGAATATGAGGGTCAAACCATCGTAGTGGTTCTCCCAGATGCTGGTGAACGTTATCTTTCAACACCTCTCTTTTCAGCGTCCGCCGCTGCTTCATAACTTGCAGGCGGGGCCCAAAGGCGGTGAGACCATGACTATATTTTCCACTATACGGGAAGACATTCGGACGGTCTTTGATAAGGACCCTGCTGCAAGGAGCACCCTTGAGGTCATCACTTGCTATCCCGGGCTTCATGCCGTATGGATGCACCGGTTGGCCAACGCTCTCTGGAAAAAACGGTTTTTTTTCATCGCCCGGCTCATCTCCCACATAAGCCGGTTTTTTACGGGGATCGAGATACACCCTGGGGCCGGTATAGGGCGCCGGTTTTTCATTGATCACGGCGCCGGGGTCGTCATTGGCGAAACCTCCGAGATCGGAGACGACGTAAATATCTACCAGGGAGTCGTTCTGGGAGGGGTATCGCTCAAGAAGGAAAAAAGGCATCCGACCATAGGAAACCGTGTGATGGTAGGCGCGGGCGCAATAGTGCTGGGCCCCATAACCATAGGTGATGAGGCGCGTATCGGGGCCGCCTCCCTGGTACTGAGCGACGTTCCGCCCAGGGCCATTGCAGTTGGTGTTCCCGCAAGACTCGGGCTAGGATTTTCTTATAAAGACTTGAAGAACCTGACTGACAACAAACTCCCGGACCCCATAGCCGAGGCCTTTCGATTGATGACCAACCGGATGGAGGCCCTTGAAGAGAAGATAGCAGAACTTGAAAAGCATCTAAGCCCTGGCGCCTCCCATACCGGCCTCCCAATCAGCGCCCCCTGAGCGGGGCGCCGATTGGATACAATCTGTGGGATCAGCGGGCTTTTGGGGCGGCCTCGGGAGGCACTACCGTATTTCCTTTGGCGTTGGGAAAATCAACCGTTACATAGGCCTTCTTGTTATTTTCGATCATCTCCTTTGCCTCTTGCATGAAGCCCGCATATCGCTTCTTGCACTCATAAAATCCGTGCCACCATGCATAGTCAGGGGCCATCATGGCCGCGCCGAAGCGGGCGCGCCTCCCCTCGTGATGCCACAGCTCATAGAACTCCACCTCCGGTCTTTCATCAAAATACTTCTTTGCGTCCAGAAGCCCCTTGGAATAAAGCTCATCGAGCATCTTTTTGGCCGGTTTGTAATAGACCTCATCGTATTCCTTTATCACCCGGTCGAGTTTGCTGAAATGGCCGTCCGTCCATATCTTGCCGTGGCACTGCATACAGACTGCCTTCATCTTATCCCTTTCCGTGTCATGGTTCGTCTTTGCAGGGAACGGCTTGAATTCAGAAGGTCTCACAGTAAGGGGAGCCTGGGTCTCCCAGGCAAGGCGCTCGGTTACGTCATGAGAGGTCAAGACGCTCCCCGAGCCCGACATGTGGCATCCTGCGCAGGTGGGAGCCCGGTAATCCACTCCCGGAGTCCAAGTTCCTGGAGCTACGTTCCAGTTGTAGTCCTTTCCGAAGGCCGTATAGATGTCCCCGTGTTTGGATTCCATATATATCTCTATCTGCGGGTGATCCGGCCCCAGATGGCACTGGCCGCAGGCCTCAGGTTTTCTCGCCTCCATTACGGCGAAGCGGTGCCTGGTGTGGCAGCTTGTGCAGCTTCCCCTGCTCCCATCAAGGTTGATCCTCCCTACACCGGTATTCGGCCACGTATCGGCACTGAGTTTTCCATCCTCCACCTTGAGTACCGTTCCGTGACAGACATAACACCCTGAGAGCCGCTCAAAATCGCTGTTCATCCCTTTCTGAAGCCAGGGATCTATCTTCCAGATTATCTCAAGTGTATTTGAATGCTTGCTCAGGCTGTACTGCCTCGCTTCATCAGGATGGCATCTTGAGCAGTCCTTCGGGGTTACGGCGGCGGCTACTGGCACCCTGTATTCCTTTTGGCCGTATTTGCTGTCAGAGCGCTCATACTGTTTGTAATGATCTTTGCTCACATCAGGATCGAATTCCTCGGCCCTGTGGCAATCCAGGCAGGTGATATTGGCGCTTGCATGCCTGCTGTGGGCCCAGTCCGCAAAGATGCCGGGCTGTTCCCTCTTGTGGCACTCGATGCAGGCTACCGCCTCCTTGGGCATGCTGCGCTCTATCCTGAATTCCTTTTCCTTGGGCTGATTCGGCGCCGTCTGGGCAAAGACGCAAAACCCGGAAATCAAGGCAATCAAGAAAACCACTCCCCCCATCGCGGCAGACCTTTTCATGGCAACCTCCCGTTTACTGAAGTAATAAAGAAAAATGGCTATCCCTATCCAAAAATACTCCCCTGCAGACGCGAGGCCGCTCTATAACTCCTTAAACTGGTAAAGATCCCTCGCGTTGTGAACCAAATCTCTGTGGCAATCAACGCATTTTTTTTCGTAGCCGACCCTGGCATAGACAACGTCCCTGTGGGCCATCATAGCGCCCCTCTTCTGTGAGATGTAAAGGATATTACGGTGGCATTTCTGGCATTGCTGGTTTTTGAAGGAAGCGTATGCCGCCTCACGGTTCATCGAATGATCATACTCATCCTGCGTGAAATGAACGATGATGTCCTTTATGCCGTGGGCCGTTTTAGCATAAAAAAAGTTGAAGGTATCATGAGGGGCGGGAAGATGGCAGTCCATGCAGTCTGCCACAAAACCTTTTTTGTTGTTTGCGTGGCTGGATGTCTTCCAGGTGTTGTAGGCGAACCTTATCTCATGACACGTGGCGCAGAACTGTGGAGTGGATGTCCTGACCATCGTGTAGTAGGAGATGCTGAATATGGGAAAAGCAAGGACGATCCCGGCGGAAATGAATATGACAGGTTTTATGAATCTAAACCACTTGGGTCGGCCTCGTGAGTCGGGCATTGCCGGTTGTTTCATACTGCCTCCTCGCGTGATTGAAGGGCACTGCGAAACTATAGATTTTAACTATACTTAACCCTACAACGAATGTTACCGAGATCACCCTATTTTGCATCCTGTCATGCCGGACGTGATCCGGTATCCAGGACCCCTTATTAAGCACCGAACCAAAAATAAGCCATCTTGCATCTCAGCCTGGCTGGATTCCGGCCTTCGCCGGAATGACGGAGTGGCAAGTTGCGTTGTAGGGTTAATATCCTCGCGGTCAGTCAAACAATATTTCCCACCCCGGCTCTTCAGGAATTAATCCCCACATGAATAGTGCAGGGCCATTACCCCCTTACCCTACAGGCCGAAAATGTATCCTGGAAAAATGCCTCTGCTTCTTGTAGATTTCCATTGCAAAAGCAATGCGGATTTGTTCTCAAATCCAGCCCGGCGGTTTATATGAAAATCGAGTCTAAGGTGGCCCACTTGTCAAGACATTTTTTTTATAAAGTTAAGTTACACTTTGGGGCGGTTTTTGGTTTTTATTGATGCCTACTGACTCCGTGAGTGAAGGGTTATTCATAGCGAAATTGTGCCCGCCCGCGGCCCTTGCGCGGCCCACGCCGGGATGACGACGCCGATGATGATATCATTTCCCTTTTCTGTTATGGTCCAATTACAGGCCGTCTTGACAGAGCACTAAGCACTGGGCGGCCTGCTGAAACGCAAGCTTCATGAGGCCATCATCGAGGCCAGGGAAAGGTTTTCACAAATCAAGGCAGAAAAGAAGTTCCCGGCTTTATTGCCGCAAGTCAAATGATAGAAAATGTATGGCGGTTGCTATGGACAATAGGATAGACTTTTCTTCGAGCTGCTTATACCCATCTCAGCGGATGCCGGTTTTTGCCGCTGATGTGGTCGCGACTTCTCAGCCCCTGGCAGCCCAGGCCGGGCTCGAGATGCTGCGAATAGGCGGAAACGCCGTGGATGCGGCGCTTTCCGCGGCTATCACCCTTGCGGTTGTCGAGCCTACGGGGATGGGGATCGGCGGAGATCTCTTTGCAATCATTTGGGACGGAAAGCGCCTCCAAGGGATAAACGGCTCAGGCAGGGCGCCTGAGGCATGGGACGACGGCAGGTTCAAGGGCCTGAAAAGGATGCCGGATCTCGGCTGGGACACGGTGACTGTGCCCGGGGCTGTCAAGGCATGGGCGGATTTATCCAAGCAATTCGGAAAACTTCCGTTTGAGAGACTTTTTGATAGCGCGATAAGGTATGCGGCAGAGGGCTTCATCGTCACTCCGAGGGTGGCCGGGATATGGGCGGAAGCGCCCGCTCGATACAAGGCCTTCCCTGCTTTTGCTGAGACGTTCCTCCCGCATGGGAGGGCGCCGCGGGCAGGCGAGGTCTTCAGATGCCCGGATCAGGCAAAGACCCTTACTGAGATAGCAGAGACGAGGGGCGAGAGTTTTTACCGAGGAAAAATCGCCGAGAGAATCGCAGCCTTTGCAAGGGAAACGGGCGGGGCCATCACGATGGATGATCTTTCATTCCACAGATCCGAGTCGGTTGAGACCCTCTCCATGGATTTTGCCGGGGCCGTGGTGCATGAGCTTCCGCCAAACTGCCAGGGGATCTCAGCCCTTATCGCACTGGGGATATTAGCACATCTCGGGGTCGAGGGCATGCATCCGGACAGTCCGGAGAGCATTCACCTCCAGGTGGAGGCTATGCGCGCGGCCTTCGATGTATGCTTTGAGCACATCGCGGAGCCTGAGTCAATGAAGGTTGATCCCAGGATGCTCCTGGATGAGGATGATCTGCAGGCCAAAGCAAAGGCAATCTCCAGAAAGAGGGCAATTGTAGCACCCGCAAAGGTCCCGGCGGGAGGAGGCACAGTCTATATAGCGGCCGCAGACAAAGGCGGCATGATGGTATCCCTTATCCAGTCAAACTACTTCGGCTTCGGTTCAGGTATCGTGGTCCCAGGCACAGGCATAGCCCTTCAGAACCGCGGTTGCGGCTTCAATATGAAGGAGGGCCACCCCAACCGGATAGGAGGCGGCAAGAGGCCATTTCATACCATCATACCGGGGTTTGCAATGAAGGCCGGCCACCCTCTAATGGCCTTCGGGGTCATGGGCGCTCACATGCAGCCACAGGGCCATGTGCAGATGATGGTGCGAATACTGAGTAGCGGAATGAACCCACAGACGGCATCAGATGCGCCCCGCTGGCATCTCTTCCCTGACGGGACCCTGGGCCTTGAGCGGGGATTTCCTCCTGAAACCATCGAAGGGCTCAAAAGGCTCGGCCACAGGCTTATCTTCACGACTCCGACGCGGGTATTCGGAGGCGCCCAGATCATCATGGCAATGGAGGGCGGATACTGCGCCGCATCCCATCACAGAAAGGACGGGCAGGCAGCAGGCTTTTGAGAGCAGCCGGCGTGGAAACAATCCCCATTGCCCGCTTTGGCTCGCCCGTTCTTGACCACATTTCAGGCAGAAAATTATGGCTGGAACGTCCTTAGGTGGATGTTTTGCAGCACAAGCCTTCCCCTGCGTATATCCAGGCCGTTCAAGACTGTAGGGCTTGATGTCTGGGAAAAATCCGCAGGGTCAAGGCCTCCCAGGACACTAAAGGAGGCATTGCGATCAAAAACAACCCCCCCCGCCCCTCCGCCATAATTCCCTGAGGCCGCCATGATGACAGCTCCGTCCTCGGCATTCACAAAGGCTTCACTCAATAAAGAATAACAAGGGTCTTTTCCGCCGCAGTTGCCCGAAGGTTCGATATAGACAATGGGATGGTATTCGTCGGCTCCTATGTCCGGGCCGGCTCCGGCAGGTCTTTCCTCCCCTTCAAAATCCACCATCACGGCTGAGCTGGCTGCAGCATCCTTTGCCCATGACAACCCACCTATGTGATAGTCTCCGTTTGTGCTGTCAACAAAGCAGGGATCTCCATCCACAGGATTTGTGCCTCTTATTCCGTCATCCGTATTCTGCCAGAAAAGGCTGTGGTCAACCTGAACAGAGCCGCCATCAAGGGTTTCTATCCCCACCGAGTGGCCGGTAAGGATATTATTAAGGAGCGTTGCTTGCGTTCTCTTACCGACTGCAACGCCCTTTCCTGCCTTGGAAACAAGAGTATTATGAATTAGTTCTACATAGCCGTCAAAACTGCTATCTGAATGAGCGTCTATAACGGCGCTGGTATTATCGGAAACAATTATATTGTTATGTATCTTGGTGGCCACTTGACTTACTTGTAAATAAAGTCCCGGACCATATATGACATTTTTTTCAATCAAGGATCCAAAGTCATACCAGGCTTGAATCGTAGAACCGGAATTATTTTTCATACTATTTGATCTTACTGTGACTTTGCTGCGATACAAATATATGGCGCCTCCGTAAAGACCTAGGTTTCCCTCAAACTGGTTCCCCGATATCAAGACCTGATCTTCGCCATAGAAGACGTGGAGCCCCCCGCCAAGGGACCAATATGAAGCCTTGGCTGTATTATCGAAAAAGAGATTATCCAGTACACTGGCAGGCCCCCATAGAGACAGTCCACCCCCGTTTCCCTGGCCTTTTTCCCCTGACATCGCGGTATTTGCCCTGAACTCGTTCAGTGTTATCAGTGCAGGGGCAGAAGCGGCTTTTATATATGCGCCTCCGCCCCAGCCCAGCTTGTCCTCCACCGCCGAGGCCAGATTGTTCGTTATTATGTTGTTCCTCAAGGTCGGAGAGGCGTCCAGGCTGCAGATTCCTCCCCCGGCATCGGCACCGTTAGGGCCTCCACCCAGCCCGGAGGCATTACCGGCTCTTATAGTAAAACCGTCTATAGCGGGAGATATGCTGCCGCTTATGTAGATAACCCTCCGGGCGTTTTCTCCGTCAAGGATTGAAGGATATGAGACACGATTCCTCACAATCGGTCCTGTGGGAGCGCCATCCCATCCGCCATATACTGTGATGGTCTTGTCTATGCTGACAACTGCGGCTCCGGTGCCTTGATATGTCCCCTGAGCAACATAAACCGTGTCCTTTTCCTTGGCGAGAAGTACCGCGTCACTGAGGCTGCAAGGTTGAGCCTGAGCGCACATAGATCCTGAGCCCGCCGGAGCAGCAAAGAGTTCAGCGCCCCCTGCATCCGACAGGTTAATAAGACAGAACCAGCACATTAGAAAAAGCAAAAAAGCACGTCTCATTTAACACTCCATAAGATAAGCTCAAGGATCAGCTACCATTGATAACCCTGCAATTTACTATTATCATTTTATAACGGATAACTCAAGCCCGGTCGAGATGATTCCCCTTTCCACAGGCGAATACCCGCCCACGCCAGTATATTCCAGGATGGCGGTTGTTATGAAAGACCTACCCTCCGGGCATCATGCCGGAAGCGTTGTAGAAACAGTTTCAATCCACGCCCCCCGTGAGGGGAGCGACGGGAATGGGGATAATATCCCCTGCACTACGGAGATGTTTCAATCCACGCCCCCCGTGAGGGGAGCGACCGGTTCTAAAGGCCACCAACCATGTGGCAGGGCTGTTTCAATCCACGCCCCCCGTGAGGGGAGCGACCCTAGACCCTGATGGTGGCGCAGGCTATGCGATAGTTTCAATCCACGCCCCCCGTGAGGGGAGCGACCCTAGACCCTGATGGTGGCGCAGGCTATGCGATAGTTTCAATCCACGCCCCCCGTGAGGGGAGCGACAGAGCGCCAGGACGTGGCAAATCCCCGTAAAAAGTTTCAATCCACGCCCCCCGTGAGGGGAGCGACGCCGCTAAACAGGCCAAAGACCCAATACAACAGGGTTTCAATCCACGCCCCCCGTGAGGGGAGCGACCGATGTGAATATTGTATTGTCGGACGTTGAGCAAGTTTCAATCCACGCCCCCCGTGAGGGGAGCGACACTAAAAACCCCCAATCACAAGCGATAAGGACTGTTTCAATCCACGCCCCCCGTGAGGGGAGCGACATGGTAAGAACTGCAATGCGACACCCACTAAGCCGTTTCAATCCACGCCCCCCGTGAGGGGAGCGACGGAGATCCGGTGGAAGTCGCCGGCAG
>Ga0210015_1001513_pt1 | contig 22916 bp, 30 predicted proteins | sample CryGeymeta201522_FD_185471 | JGI IMG/M metagenome (GOLD analysis project Ga0210015, IMG submission 185471) | Groundwater microbial communities from Crystal Geyser aquifers in Utah, USA - Crystal Geyser metaG 2015-22 (SPAdes) (version 2) | ecosystem: Environmental > Aquatic > Deep subsurface >... | reverse complement strand
GCTGATGAAGTAACTTTATCCCGGGCGATTGAGGGAAGGAGAAAATACCAATGACAAAATTTACTTTAAAAGAGGTTAAAGGCGTAAATCAATTTATTTGGATTCTTATTCTTTCAACTCTTCTGATAACCTTTGGATTTGGATTGATAACTCCTATTTTTGCGGTTTTTTTGACCCGACAGGTTACAGGAGGAACTCTGGCCGTGGTAGGAATAGCGGAAATGATTTATCTAGCAACAAAATCCATTTTCCAAATTCCCATAAGCCTTTTAATTGATAAAACTCCCGGCGAGAAGATTGACTTTTATTGTATGTTTTTAGGAGGAATTCTCATAACTATGGTTCCATTTTTATATCTGTTCGCCAGTTTTCCTTGGCAGGTTTTTCTCTTGCAGTTTATTCACGGTCTTGGAGCTGCCTTTGATTGGCCTGCCTGGATGGGTCTTTTTACCCGGCATATTGATAAGAATAAGGAAAGTTTTGAGTGGAGCTTACAAACAACCCTTGGGGAATTGGGGATGGCGGGGGCAGCAGTGGTAGGAGGTCTTCTGGCTGATCGATTAGGATTTAAGCCAGTTTTTCTTTTAGTGGGAATTTTTTCAGCCTTGACATTTTTGCTTCTTTTTATTTTCTACCAAAAAATCAAGACGGAAAAATAAAACTTGTGTTAAAATAAATCTATGCCTAAAAAAATCGCCCGAGATGTTGTTCGCCAATTAGCCCAATTAGCCGGTGAAACAGCCGGGGAAATCAAAAAACAACCAGGAGAAATGGCGGAAACAACTCTGGAGCAATTGGGAGTAAAGCCCCCCGAACCTTCTTTGGAAAAACCCAAAGATGTTAAGCTTGAGCAACTTAAACAACAAAAAACTATTCAAACTCAGCGGCAAATTACTCAAGTGGAGCAGGAACTCCACCAGCTAGTAGCGGAAAGACAGCGTCAAAAAGAAAAATGGCAACAGGCACAAGAAGGAAAAATGACAAAAAAAGAACCCGAAGAAACGAAAGAATCCACACCGGTGGTTCTAAGCAAACCCAAGCGTAGACTTTTAGGATTTTGGAGCCGAAGAGTTAAAACTGCCCAGGAACAAGCAAAGCCAGAGATGGTGGGAAAAAGGGTAGGAGGATGATTAAACTTTACAATACTTTAACCAGAAAAATTGAGGAATTCAAACCCCTTCGGCAAGCTCAGGGCAAGCTCCCCGGAGAGGTAGGGATTTATGACTGTGGACCAACGGTTTATTGGTATGCTCATATTGGCAATATGTGGCGTTATATTATTTCTGACCTATTACGGCGAACCTTAGAATATAATGGCTTAAAAGTTAAACAAGTAATGAATATCACCGACGTTGGTCATTTAACAGAGGACGATTTGGCGGCTGATACTGGAGAAGACAAAATGGAGATGGCGGCCAAAAAAGAGAAGAAGACTCCCCAGCAGATTGCTGAATTTTACACCCAGGCATTTTTTGAAGACGCCGAGAGGCTAAATATTCTTCGACCTCATATTATTCCTAAGGCAACCGAACATATCACTTCGATGATACGTATTATCGAAGTGCTGGAGAAAAGGGGCTATGCTTATTGGGCGGGCGATAAATATTTCGTTTATGACATTTCAAAATTTAAAAACTATGGGAGACTATCGGGAAAGAATTTGGAAGAACTAAAAGCAGGAGCTAGACTCGAGTCCGTTCCGGGTAAAAAGAACCCGTTTGATTTTGCTTTATGGATAAAGGATTCCAAACATTTGATGCGCTGGGATTCACCCTGGGGAGTTGGCTATCCTGGTTGGCATATTGAATGTTCAGCCATGTCAATGAAATATTTAGGGCCGACTTTGGACATTCATACCGGGGGTGAGGATAATATTTTTCCCCACCACGAAAATGAGATTGCTCAATCAGAAGCGGCGACAGGAAAGAAATTCGTTCGCTTCTGGGTTCATATTCGCCATAACTTAGTTGATGGTGCCAAGATGAGCAAATCAAAAGGAAATTTTTATATTTTACAAGACTTAATTGATAAAGGTTATGACCCTTTGGCTTTTCGTTATTTGTGTTTAACCACTCATTATCGAAAAAATCTTAATTTTTCTTGGGAATCTCTAAAAGGAGCTCAGGTAGCTTATGATAAGTTGGCTGAAATGGTTAAGGGATGGAAACAGGGCAGAGGCAGGAAAACAATTTCCTCTGATGATCCTCAAAAAATTCAGAAATTCAGACAAAAATTTCAAGATAGATTAAGCGACGATTTAAATACTCCTGAAGCCTTGGCTGTTGTTTGGCAGATGGCAAAATCAGATATTCCTGATCCAGATAAATTAGATTTAATTTTGGATTTTGATCAGGTTTTGGGCCTTCGCCTAGTGGCTCAGGCTAAAATGGCGATAAAAATTCCTAAAGAAATAAAAGAATTGGTGGAAAAAAGAGAAGAATTAAGGAAAAAAGAAAAATGGGATGAAGCAGACAAAATTCGTCAACAGATTGAAAAATTGGGCTGGAAGATTGAGGATGCCTCTAAAGGACCAAAATTAAAACCAAAACGACAAAAGTATTGTTTGTAATTATCAAAGATGTTATGATGGGTTTGTAATGCCAAATCTGCCTGAAAAAAAGAAGAAAAAAATAAGCGTTAGTTTAATCCTTTCTTTAAGTATTTCTCTCGGGTTATTTTTCTTTCTGATTGCGTTTGTGATTTTCTTTAATTTAACTAACGTGCGATATCTTCAATATTTAAGAGGAGAGAAGGGAGAGATAAACCCCCCTGAAGGAGCTTTAATTCCCAGCCAGATTTTGAATAATAAACCCAAATATACTCAACAAAGGATTATAGTTAGGGGACGAGTTTCTCCTGAACCGGCGGTTTGCGAGAAAAAGGAATGTCCGACCAATGACCCTTGTTGCGGTTGTCCTTCGGAAAGAGACCTACTTATTTCTGATTCTGAAGCAGTTTTAACCTCAAAAACTAAAGGCGTATTAAGATTGCTAGACCCCAATGGCAAATCTCTTTGCCAAAGACAAAAATTCAGCTGTGAATATAGTTGTCAAGATTGGGTGAAAGAAGCAATTTACGATGTTGGCGGGACATTTTACGCCGAACCTCCACCCCCGGGCTGGAAATTATCTTTAGAATATTATTTTAAAGTTGAAAGTAAAAATTTGGTTAAGACTACCAGCTTAGGAGAATCGGCGAGAAATGTTTTTAATGATATCAAAGAAATGTTTAAACAGCTAACCACCTCCGGCTCTTACGTTCTTCCTTAGGAATTTTAGCTCAGCAGGTGCTGAATTATTTTTAAAATACCCCTTGACATAACCTCCTACCCGTTTTAAGATATATGAATATGAGTTCATACAATAGTTGTCTTTCGGATAAAAGCGGACGGCGAGAGATTAATAGGTTAGCATCTTTGTTAAAGTTAGTTTCCGAGGAAAGCAGATTAAAGATTCTGTGCATGTTGAAAAAGAGGGAACAGTGTGTTTGCGAAATTGTCGGTTATCTTGGTCTTTCACAAAGTCTAATTTCTCATCATCTAGCAGATCTAAGAAAGGCCCAGATAATAGTTGATGAAAAAAGAGGACAGAGAGTTTATTATTCTTTAACAAAAAAAGGGAAGGAGATTACTAATTTATTATTTGAAATTAGACGAAAGGAGGAAGAAGAATGAACGTCCAAATTTTAGGACCAGGTTGTCCAAATTGCCTGGCTTTAGAAGCTAATGCCAGAAAGGCGGTTGAGGAATTAAAAATCAAGGCTGAAATTGAGCATGTTTTTGATATTAATAAAATGGTAGAGATGGGAATGATGATGAGCCCAGGATTGGCGATTGATGGCGAGCTTGTTTCTCAAGGAAAAATTCTTTCGGTTGAAGAAATAAAAAATATTTTGAAAAGTAAATCATGTTAAATTTTTTGACAAAAATAATTTTCGGCGGATTATATGCTCTATACGACTATTTGACTGCCCATGCCTTAACTTGTTTAGTGCCGGCTTTTTTTATTGCCGGTGCGATGTCTGCCTTACTCCCCAAAGAAAAAATTACTGCCCATCTTGGGAAAAATGTTCCGAAATATAAAGCTTATCCTTTAGCGATAATCGCCGGTTTATTGCTGGCTGTTTGTTCTTGTACTATTCTTCCTTTATTTGCCGGAATTAAGAAGAAAGGGGCGGGGATTGGACCGGCAATTGCTTTTTTATATACTGCTCCAGCAACAAATATTTTGGCAATAATCTTTACCGGAAGCGTTTTAGGCTGGAGCTTTGCTGCTTCAAGAATAATCCTGTCTGTAATTTTTGCTACATTAATCGGAATTATTATTAGTGGATTTTTTAAGGAGGAAGAAGAATCTGAGAACAAAGAGCTGGTTAAGGAATTGCTAAAAGACCAAGTAAAACTTGACGGAATAGGTAAATTATCGCTGCCGCAAAGAATTTTCAGGAAATTAAGATACGGCAGATTATTAGCCTTTTTTGCAACACTTTTTGCAATTTTAATTTTTGGCGCCTCAAAAATAGGATCGCAGTTAAAAGTTTCAATACTCTTTACTCTAATTGTCAGCTTACTAATTCAATTAAAATTTAGATTTAAAAAGGAAGAGATTAGAAGCTGGCTTTGAGAAACATATAAGTTTTTCAAAACAATTTTTCCGCTTCTTTTGGTGGGAATTTTTGTCGCCGGGATGTTGGGGACAATATTTCCTAAAGATTACTTAAGAAGATATTTAGGAGAAAATACTGTTTTTGCTAATCTAGCGGCAGTTTTGTTCGGTGTTTTTATGTATTTTCCGACTTTAGTGGAAGTCCCTATGGCAAAGATGTTTTTAGGATTAGGCATGTCTAAAGGACCGTTACTTGCTTACCTTTTAGCTGATCCCGTAATTTCCTTGCCAAGCATTTTGGTTGTCAGTAAAATAATGGGGACAAAAAGAACCCTGGTTTATGCTTTATTAATTACAATATTCTGCACGATTTCAGGATTTATTTATGGTTTATTTTTAAGATAAATCTATGGGCAAAAAAATTTTGAAAAACAGCTTACAACCTCCGGCTCTTACGTTCTTCCTTAAAATTAAAATCTCAGCTTTTTCTCAGAAAGGGAGTATAATATCCGCATTATGAGAATTCTTATAGTTGAGGATGAGCACAAAATTGCTAATTCTATAAAAAAAGGACTTGAGCAGGAGTCTTACGCAGTTGATGTCGCTTATGATGGCACAGATGGTTTCGACCTTGCTTCAACTGAAGATTATGATGTAATTGTCCTTGACCTTCTTCTTCCGGGAATGGGAGGGGTTACTATATGTAAAGAATTAAGAGAAGACGGTATTCATATCCCAATTCTTATGCTTACCGCCAAAGGTCAGCTGAATGATAAGGTCGATGGATTTAATGCTGGAGCCGACGATTATTTAGTCAAACCATTTGCTTTTGAGGAATTACTGGCGCGTATTAGAGCCTTAATAAGAAGACCTAAGGCTAGTTTTGGTTCTGTGTTAAATTACGCTGATTTAAGTCTTAATACCCAAACATATGAAGTCAAACGAGGAAAAACAGTTATTTACCTATCTAAAAAAGAATTTGCCCTCCTGGAGTATCTTTTAAGACACTCCAATATTGTTCTTACTAAGGAACAACTCATAAACCATGTCTGGGATTATGATGCTAATATCCTTCCAAATACTGTCGAAGTCTATATTGGATATTTGAGAAATAAAATTGATAAGCCATTTAAAAATAAACCAGCCCTCATTCATACTATAAGAGGATTTGGTTATAAGATTGGAGAAAAACCCTAATGTTTCATTCAGCCAGGATAAAATTAACCGCTTGGTACTTGTTAATAATAATGCTCATCAGCGTTTCTTTCAGTCTAGCAATGTATAAAGTACTTACTTCCGAACTGGATAGAGTTGAAAGAATACAAAGACTAAGGATTGAACGCAACTTGCCCGAACGACCGATGATTATTCAGCCCCCTTTTAGGTTAGACCCTGATTTAATTGCCGAGACCAAAAATCGCCTCCAACTTATTTTGGCAATAATAAACTTCGCAATTTTGGGTACCTCTGCTGTTGCTGGATATTTTTTAGCTGGGAGAACACTTAAACCAATTAAGGAAATGGTTGATGACCAGAGCCGTTTTATTACCGATGCTTCCCATGAGCTTCGGACGCCATTGACTTCCTTGAAATCAGAGATAGAGGTTAATCTCCGGAATAAGAAACTAAAATTAAATGAAGCTAAAAAGTTACTCGCGAGTAATCTCGAAGAAGTAAATAACTTACAAATTCTGTCTGATGGTTTGATTAAACTGACCCAATATCAGAAGGGAGACAATGGTTTGGTGGTTACTAAAATATCTTTAGCTTCTATTATTGATGAGGCAATAAGAAAAGTTGCTAATTTAGCTAAAAATAAGAATATTACCATTGTCAATAAAACAAAAGACTTTGCTTTAGAGGGGAATAGACAAACTTTAGTTGAGTTGTTCGTAATTTTTTTAGATAATGCGATTAAATATAGTCCACCGCGTTCAAAAGTTAAATTGACCTCTGAAAAAACAGATGGTAATGTTTTAATCAATATAGCAGATCAGGGTATAGGCATTGATAAAAAAGACATTTCTCATTTGTTCGACAGATTTTACCGAGCAGATAAATCAAGAGCTAAATTTGGGGTAGCCGGATACGGATTGGGTTTATCAATCGCCAAACAAATAATTGACAGACATCATGGATTAATCAAAGTCCAGAGTAAACCGAATAAGGGGAGTATTTTTACTGTTCAACTGCCTGTTAAACACCGCCCTAAATTAATTTAAGCTTTTTCTCAGGATCCATTAGTATAGTAGCTTTCTATGGAGAAAATTAAGGCAATAATTACTTGGTTTTTGAAGGATAGAAAAAGACTGGTGATTCCGGCAGTTGTCGTGTTGGCTATCAGCTTATGGTTGATATTTTTTAGAGGAAAAACACAACAAACCCAAATTCAAACTCAGAAGGTAGAACAGGGTACGATTATTTCCTCTGTCTCTGCCTCTGGGCAGGTACTAATAGCAAATATTGTCAATATAACTACCAGCGCTAACGGGTTGGTAAAAAATGTTTATGTTAAAGACGGGGATAAGGTAACAGCCGGACAAAAAATTTTGGAGATAACCTTAGACTCCGACGCCCAACAGAAAGCCGCTTCTGCCTGGTCAGGTTATCTATCGGCAAAAAACTCCTTAGAATCAACTAAAGCCAGTCAGTATTCACTCCAGTCAGAAATGTTTGCCAAATGGAAAACTTTTAAAGACTTAGCCGAAAGTTCCAGCTATGATACGTCGGAAGAAAGAGACCTTCCCCAATTTCGTATTGCCGAAAATGATTGGCTGGCCGCCGAAGCAAAATATAAAAACCAACAGAATGTCATCTCTCAAGCTCAAGCGGCAGTCAGCAACAGCTGGACAGCTTATCAGGTAGCTTCTCCGATAGTGACGACGCCGATGGCTGGGACGGTTACGAACATAACCTATTCAGAAGGAATGACTATTACCGGTACTAGTAATAATACTCAGGTATCAGGGCAAAGAATCGCTGTCATTAAATCAGAAGGAACTCCCCTTGCCACATTTAATATTTCTGAAATAGATGTCTCAAAAGTTAAGCCGGGACAAAAAGCGACCATTAAGTTAGATAGCATTACTGACAAGACCTTTACTGGCAAGGTAGTGAGTGTTGATAGAATAGGAACAGTTACTAGTGGAGTTACCAACTATCCCGTTGTTATTCGGTTTGATACCGAAACCCCGGAGGTTCTCCCAAATATGGCCGCCACCGCCAATATTATTCTTGAAACCAAAGATAATGTTCTTCTTATTCCTTCAAGCGCCATTCAAACACAAGGAACTCAAAATGTAGTTAGAGTTATGAAAGGGAAAAAAGAACAAACTGTCACCGTAGAAACAGGTTTGACTTCAGATACGCAAACAGAAATACTGTCAGGTTTATCTGAAGACGATGAGGTGGTGATATCAACAATTACTCCTAGTAGTCAACAGGGAGGGACATCAGTATTTGGCGGCGGGGGAGCTGGAAGAATGTTTATGGGACGTTAAGAATTTTCTCTATGATTAAAGCAACCCATTTGTCAAAAATTTATAAGCAAAGCTTTTCTTCGAATAAAAACGACTCGGTTGAAACAGTTGCGGTTGACGACGTTTCTTTTAGTGTTTCTGAAGGTGAATTTGTCGCAATTATTGGACCTTCAGGTAGTGGCAAATCTACCCTTATGCATATCTTAGGAGCGATAGATACCCCCACTTCTGGAACTTACGTCCTAGACGGCGAAGATGTAAGCAAACTCAATGATGATGAGTTGGCTGATATAAGGAATCGAAAAATCGGTTTTGTCTTTCAAGCATACAACCTGCTTCCCAGAACTACCGCCTTAAAAAATGTAACCCTTCCTATGTATTATGCCGGTGTCCCCAAAGAAGAACGCCTAAAAAAGGCAAAAAAATTTTTAACCATGGTTGGTCTTGAGGATAGAATGGACCATACCTCCAGTCAGCTTTCTGGAGGCGAACAACAAAGAGTGGCCATTGCTCGCGCATTAATTATGGACCCGAAAATATTGTTGGCTGATGAACCAACCGGGAATCTTGCCACTGCTCAAGGTTTAGAAATAATGGAAATTTTTAGTCGATTAAATAAAGAGGGACACACAATTGTTATGATTACTCACGAGCAAAACATTGCCAAATTTGCCAAAAGAATAATTACTTTACGCGACGGCAAAATTGCCGAGGACTCGCCTCGCGGCGAAGCGGGCAAAAAGAATTAAATAATATGGAATTAACAGAATTATTTTTAGAAAGTTTGGGAACGCTAACCCTTAATAAAATGCGTACCGGTCTGGCAACCTTAGGCATTATTATTGGTATAGGAAGTGTTATTACTCTTGTCTCTTTGGGGCAAGCCTCGCAAAAATCAGTTCAAAATCAAATCCAAGCATTGGGTTCAAACCTTTTAACAGTTATGCCCGGAGCCCAGCGTACAGAAGGTGTCAGAAGCGCTACGGGTAGTATAACTTCCCTTACCTACGATGATGCTAAGTCAATTCTTGCTTCTCAACAAATAACAACGGTTAAAAATGTATCGCCAGAATATTCAAGGCGGGCTCAAGTAGTCGCCGGCAGAAACAATACCAATACCCAAATCCTTGGGGTAACTCCCGCATATGCTGAAGTTAGAAAAGTGAATGTCTCTTCGGGTTCGTTTATTAGCCAACATGATGTCGATGGTTTAACTAAGGTGACTGTGTTGGGACCCCAGGTTGTAAGCGATTTATTCGGCGAAGGAGCTAATCCGATTGGTGAAACCATACGCATTAATGGACAGTCGTTTCGAATTATTGGAATAACTACCTCAAAAGGAGGTACGGGTTTTCAAAACCAAGATGACATGGTCATTGTTCCTTTAACCACCGCCCAGAAAATTATTTTTGGGGCAACTAACATAACTTCAATTTCCCTAGAAGCAAAAAGTGAAAACGTCATGACTCAAGCCCAAGACGAAGTTGGTTATTTTCTTTTAGCCCGGCATCGATTAAGCGATCCGTCTCAAGCCGATTTCTCGATACTTTCTCAAAACGATATCTTAAGTACTGCTTCTTCGGTAACTAGTACATTTACGGCCCTCTTATCCGGAATAGCGGCCATATCTTTAATTGTCGGAGGTATTGGAATTATGAACATTATGCTGGTAACCGTTACTGAAAGGACACGAGAAATTGGACTTCGAAAAGCACTCGGAGCCAAAAAGAAAGTAATTACCACTCAATTTTTACTTGAATCCGTAATCTTAACTGGAGTAGGTGGGGTTTTAGGGATGATTTTTGGTGTGCTTGCTTCACTTATCATTTCTCATTTTCTGAACTTACCCTTTGCTATTTCCCCATTTTCAGTTGCTTTAGCAATCGGTGTTTCTGGAGTTATTGGTATTGTTTTCGGCTGGTATCCGGCAAACAAAGCAGCCGATTTACAACCAATCGAAGCGCTACGATACGAGTAAAAATATTAGAGAGGAGGTGAATGTCGATGAAGCAGAACACAATCCTGCTCATAATTATTCTTTTACTACTGGTGGGAAGTGGAGCGTTTTTCTTTGGAATGAAATATCAACAAAGCAGGCGACCATCTTTTTCTAGACAGGTTGCTGGACAACAAGGTCAAAGGCAAGGTTTCCGACCAGTAAATGGAGAAATAATTTCCAGCGATGACAAATCTATTATAGTAAAAATGCAAGACGGTTCAAGCAAAATTGTTCTGTTTTCGGATAAAACCGAAATTAATAAAGCGGCTGAAGCAACTAAAGAGGATCTAAAAGTTGGAGAAAAGGTGGCGGTCTTTGGCACCGAAAATTCCGACGGAAGCGTCACCGCCCAAAATATTCAGTTGAATCCGCAATTGAGAGGACTTGATCAACCCGCCCAATAAAACTTATTTGAGATTAAGGTGGGGATATTTCTTCCAGTTTTGTTATTCTCGTCTTGTGATTTTCAAGCTTATCGGTGTGTTCTGAAAGCGTACCTGCAATCAACGTCTGTTCTTCCCGCATTGTTTGCACTTCACCCATCAACTCGTCCATTTTGGCGTAAAACTCGTCTTTAGTGGGAAGGTGTTTTATTTCCTCTCTGACTGTATTTTTGATAAGCCGTTCAATCTCATCAAAATCTTTTTGGGTAAGCATAAATCTATAATACTACCTTAAGAAAAATTTTGTCAATCACTATTTTTACTAATTCTACCTAGGGTGTGGAATAGCCCTTATATCTTCTTCACTTGAAAATTTCTTTTTTCAATGGGTCGTAACATTTAGTTTTTTGGAAAGATTCTGCACTGGTAAACTGAGGAACGAGTTTAAGGCAACGATTAACCTCAACGTCTCTTCGCCAAAAAAGGAAAGCAATAACTCCAAATACTACAAGGATGAATATGATGATTTTTTGAAAGGTCGTCATTGCCTGTTTCCTTTATTATTAATACTAACTTCTTGTTACTAAAAAATCAATGGTCTCAGCCTCAAAATCTAACATATCTGATATAATTGTGGCATATGTCTTTATCAGTCGGAATCGTTGGACTTCCAAATAGTGGCAAGTCTACCTTGTTTAACGCTTTATTGAAGCGGCAGATTGCTAATGTGGCTGCTTATCCTTTTACCACCATTGAGCCGAATGTAGGGATAGTAGAGGTTCCTGACGAGCGCCTAAAGGCGCTCTCACGGATAATCACGGATGAGAAACGCCTGCCTGTCGGCAAGGCAGGGATTGACACGGAAATTAAAGTTGTGCCGGCAACGGTGACTTTTATTGATATTGCTGGTTTGGTTAAAGACGCTCATAAAGGGGAAGGGTTGGGCAATCAGTTTTTAGCGAAAATTCGCGAGGTTGATGCCATTATTCATATTATTCGTGGTTTTGAAGAACCTTCTGTTTCTCATTATTACGGTTCGATTGATCCCCAAAGGGACAAAGAAATTGTCGATTTAGAGTTGGAATTAGGAGGAATAAAAAAACCCACGCTTTATGTTTTAAATATTTCAGTGAACAGCGAACAGTCAACAGTGAACAGTCAGAATTTTTTAAAGGTAAATGCGAAGACTGGTGAAGGGGTGGGTGACTTAATAAAAAAAGCCTATGAGTTGTTGGAATTAATAACCTTCTATACTATAAAAGGCGGAAAAGAAACAACCGCCTGGAGTATCAAGAAAGGTTCAAACGCGCTTGAGGCGGCAGAAAAAGTTCATACTGATATGGCCAAGGGATTTATAAAGGCGGAAGTGATAAATATTGATGATTTACTAAAAAGTGGCCTGCCTGCGCAGGCAGGGGGCTGGACTCAGGCAAAAAGTTTAGGTAAAATAAAACTTGAGGGAAGAGAGTATTTAGTTGAGGATGGGGATGTAATAGAATTTAAATTTAGTAAGTGAGTGACGCTGAGGTTGCCCACGAAATTTTGCTGTCGGCTTCAGATTCTCTCGCGAAGAAGCGCATGTTGTTAAATAAAATCATCGGCGCTCGCAATGTGAAGCCTCACAAAATTTGTGGACTTCCCGCGCCAAAGAAGAGGAGTTTCTGATGGTGGGATTGTTGCCCTTCGCCTCTTGTCTTAGGTGTCTATTTGATGTTATACTTCTTAAAAAGTAGGGAAGAAAAACAATGCGAGATTACGAACTGACTTTGGTGATTTCTCCGGATTTGGGTTCGGAAGAGACCAAAACATTACTTACCAAAATCAAAAAAATTGTTGAAGAGCCAAAAGGGAAGGTAACTAAAACTAATGAGTGGGGGAGGAAAGATTTAGCTTACCCCATTGCCAAAAAACAAGTGGGGTATTTTGTGTTATTGGAAATAAATTTGCCAGAAGACCAGCCGAAGGAGATTGAAAGAAAATTAAAATTGGAAGAGGGGATTTTAAGATTTTTATTGGTAAAGGCGGAAAAACCCGCCTCTGCCAAGGTTAAGGCGAACAAAGGAGGTGAAAATGTCAGCCAGGTCTTTAAATAAAGTTCAGTTAATTGGCAATTTAACTCGCGACCCGGAGTTGCGCTATACCCCACAAGGAACAGCTGTCTGCACCTTGGGTTTAGCCACTAACCGAACTTGGGTAACTGAGTCCGGGGAAAAGCGAGAGGAGACAGAATTTCACCGGCTAGTTGCTTGGAATAAACTGGCCGAACTTTGCTCCCAACTTTTATTTAAGGGGAGAAAAGTTTTTATGGAGGGTAGACTCCAAACCAGGCAATGGACTGCCCAAGACGGAACTCCGAGACAAACGACGGAAATTGTTATCTCGGATATGATAATTTTGGATTCCAAACGCGCTCCAGGAGGAGAAGCGGTTGGGGAGGTGGCTCCCAAAGAACCAACGGTAGTTCCCGAAGAAGCGGCAGTGGAGATGGCGGCAGGAGAACCAAAAGCTACTCCCAAAAAAGGAGTCGGCAAAAAGAAACAAAAAGACGTCGAGATTAAAGCCGAAGATATACCGTTTTAACTAAGAAACTTATGTTGAGGAGAAAACAACGCCCCATTCGGGGATTAAAATGTCAATTTTGTCAATCTGGCAAAAACCCGGATTATAAGGAAGTGGAAGCATTAAAAAATTATATATCTGATCGGGGAAAAATTATTAGTCGAACCAGAACCGGAATATGTGCTAAGCATCAACGCCGACTGGCTCGGGAAATAAAAAGAGCCAGATATTTAGCCCTACTTCCCTTTGTAACCAAAGTTTGATGAAAATTAAACTTAAACTGCACCAAATAAGATTTATTGTTTTAGTTTTAGCCGTTGTCTTGCTGGCAGGAGGAATAGGCTTCTGGTTTGGCGAACACCAAGTTGGAATTGATTTTAACCAAGCCCCCCATGTTGTTATCGAGAGACGCCAACCCCTTGAGAAACAAGACATTAATTTTTCTTTATTTTGGGATGTTTGGGACAGAGTTGAGCAGTCTTTTTTGGACAAATCAAAAATTGATCCGGCAAAAATGGTTTATGGGGCAATTTCCGGGATGGTTTCTTCGCTTGAGGACCCATATACAGTCTTTTTACCACCTCAAGAACAAAAACTGTCAAAAGAAGATTTGTCTGGAGCCTTTGAGGGTGTAGGTATTCAGCTGGACTATAAGGATTCCAAAATTGTTGTTGTCGCTCCTCTTTCTGGAACTCCAGCAGAAAAATCGGGCGTTAAAGCTGGAGATTTGATTTTGCGCGTTAAAGACGAAAACAAAAAAATTGATAAAGAAACAGCCGGGATGAGCGTCTTGGAGGTAGTTGGTTTAATTCGCGGACCTAAAGGGACAAAGGTTAAATTAACTTTACAGCATGAGGGAGAAGCTAAGACTTATGAGGTAGAGATTATGCGAGAGACAATTGTTGTTCCTTCTGTTGAAGTTAAGTTTGTCGACGGGATTGCGCATTTGAAATTGATGAAATTTGGGGACAGAACAAGTGAGGAATGGGACCAAGCCGTCGCTTTAATTATAAGTCAGGAACCGCCGGTAAAGGGGGTTATTTTGGATTTGCGTAACAATCCAGGAGGTTATCTTTCGGGCTCGGTTTTTATCGGCTCAGAATTTTTATCCTCAGGGCTGGTGGTTCAACAAGAACATTCTGATGGTCGAAAAGAAACTTTTTCCGTTAATCGGCCAGGAAAGTTGACCACCCAAACTTTGGTGGTTTTGGTTAATAAAGGAACCGCCTCAGCCTCAGAAATTGTGGCCGGGGCCTTGCAGGAATATAAAAGGGCAAAAATTATTGGAGAAACCACTTTTGGCAAGGGAACAATTCAGGAAGCCCAAGATTTACCTGGCGGTTCTGGTTTACATATCACCAGCGCCCGATGGCTTTTACCCTCGGGAAAGTCAGTTGACAAAACTGGAGTTATTCCCGATAATCAAATAAAAGATGATCCCAATACTGAAGAAGATGAGCAACTTTCTCAAGCGATTAAAATCCTTACCGATTAAAAAAATTGCCATCAGTTTGGCGGTTTTTTTGGTAATTGTCGGGTCGATTTTGGGTGGGGCGATTTCTGATCGGTTATTTGGTTACAAGGTTTTGGATAAGTTTTTTCCTCGCGCCGGAGTTGAACTCCCATCAGTTATTACCCGTCAGCGAATTTTGACCGAAGAATCAGTGGTGATTGAGGTGGCGGAAAGGGTTTCTCCTTCGGTAGTGACGATTAATGTCACCAAAGAACAATCAGCCCTGCCTTTTCAAATCGAATTCGGTCCTTTTGGGATTAATATTCCCCAGCAAAGACAGGAAAATGTCGCCCAGGATATTGCCACTGGATTTATTATCAGCTCCGATGGATTAATTGTTACTAACAAGCACGTAGTTTCAGATACTTCGGTTAAATATCGAATTATAACCAAAGATGATAAGACTTATGAGGTTCAAAAAATTTATCGAGACCCGGCAAATGATATCGCTATCTTAAAAATTGATCCGCCAGCTGGCGGACTTAAACCAGTTGAACTTGGGGATTCTTCAAATTTAAAGGTTGGGCAGTTTGTGATTGCCATCGGGACGGCTCTGGGAGAGTTTCGTCATACGGTCACCACTGGAGTAATTTCTGGTATCGGTCGTTCAATCACTGCCGGTTCACCCCTTGAGGGTTATGTTGAGCAACTTGACAATGTTATTCAAACCGATGCCGCCATCAATATGGGAAACTCCGGCGGACCACTTTTAAATTCGGCTGGACAGGTAATTGGAATAAGCGTGGCTGTTTCTTTGGAAGGACAAAATATCGGTTTTGCTTTGCCAATAAATATCGTCAAAGATTCAATTGAAAATTTTAACAAGACTGGTCAGTTTTCAAGGCCTTTCCTGGGTGTTCGCTACCAGATGATTTCTAAAGAAGCAGCGATTTTAAATGAGGTACCAGAAGGAGCTTATGTGGTTGAGATTGTTTCTGGGTCCCCAGCTGAAAAATCCGGAATTAAAACTGGTGATATCTTAACTTATATGGATGGCAAGCGGATTTCTGAAGCCGAGGGTGGTTTGGCAAAAATAATTTCCTCAAAAAAAGTAGGGGATTCGGTTGAGATAACAATTTGGCGAAATGGGGAAGAGTCAAAAATTAGAACAGTTTTAACCGAATTCGAAGGCTGACTTTTAAAAGTAGTCATTTAAGAGAGTTTTTCAGGAGACGTCTTATAGATTTTTTCCAATTTCCCCTCTAAAATTTCTTCCAAATTATGAAACGATTTTTTGAGACGATGGTCGGTAACCCGATTTTGTGGGTAATTATAAGTTCTGATTTTTTCTGCCCGCATTCCTCGACCAATAACTGAACGATAGCCAGCAATGGTTGATTCTTTTTTTAGCTCTTCTTTTTCCCATAGCCTTGCTCGGAGTAGCTCCAGGGCTAACACTCGGTTTTGTTCCTGAAATCTTTCTTGTTCACAGGTGACGACAATTCCGGTTGGTTTGTGAGTTAGGCGGACGGCTGAAGAAACCTTTTGGACATTTTGACCTCCTCGGGAAGAAGCGCGATAAAATTGCCATCCCAGATCATTGGGGTTTATTTTTATTTCACTTTCAGGAATTTTCGGTAAAACAACCACCGTGGCTGTCGAAGTGTGAATCCGACCATATCTTTCGGTTTTGGGAATTCTTTGAACTCGATGAACACCAGACTCAAATTTCAATTGCTCATAAGCACTAGCACCCCTGATTCTTAAAACACCCCTGTCTAAATTATCTGTTTTCCAGTTTTGTTTTTCGGCAAAGCGACGATACATTCGAGACAAATCATCAGCCCAAATCTTGGCTTCATCGCCCCCAGCCGCAGCCCGAATTTCAATAATGGCGGTGTCGTTATTCATGAAGATTATTTTTTATGAAGCATTTCTTTAAGCGTTCTTGGTTGTTCTTGCTCTTCTTCCATTTGTTTTTTCTTTTTTATGTAGGGTTTGGCGGCCACTGCTTTTTGTCTTGCTTGGAATTTTTCCACCCGACCTTGAGCATCAATAAACTTTGCCTTGCCAGTAAAAAATGGATGACAGGCATAACAAATTTCTACTCTAATTTCCGGCTTAGTTGAGCCAGCGGTAAAGGTGTTTCCACAAGCACAAATAATTTTTGCCTCAGGATACCATTTTGGATGAATATTTGCTTTCATAACCTAATTTTATCATTTTTTGTTCAAGGTGACAAACCTTAACGACGGTATTCTGTTAAGACGACCCCTATGGCGATAATTCCTGCCCCAAGCAAAAATGGGGGAGTAATTTTTTCCCCAAGCCAAAAAACCGCTACTGGGGCGGCAAAAATTGGCTGAAGATAGGCGAAAAGAGTTGCTTCTGAAGCCTCGATTAATTTTAGGCCTAATTCAAAAGCAAAATAAGCTACCACCGAGGAGAGAATAACCATGTATAAAAGTCCCCAAAATCCGGCTGGATTGAAATAAAAAAGAGACTGGGTGGGTAAATAAACTGATTTTTGCCAATCAATAATTGCTAGTTGTTCAATTAAGGCGACAGGAAAGATGGCAATCAGTCCGGTAAAAAAAGAAACAGCAGTGATAATAAAAGGGGAGTGTTTTTTGAATTCAACCTTTGAGAGAACAACATAAGCAGTCCAAACAATATCCGAGACTATAATTAAAATATTACCGGTTAAATTTCTTTGAGCAAAACCCCCGCCTTCTAAAAGTGGTTGCGAAACCATGACGACACTGCCGGCAATTGCCACCGCTAATCCCAAGGCTTCAAGTTTGCTGACTTTTTCTTTAAGAAAGAAAACCCCGGCTAAAACAATAAAAATTGGGGCAAGAGCTGAAAGGATTGTTCCATCTAAAGCTGAAGTTCGCTCAAATCCAAGAAAGACAAATACCAAACAAAGGGGAATTCCCAAAAAGCCAATAGGAACGATTGGTAGAAGGGTTTTTAGAGTTTCTTTTTCTTTTCTAGCCAGCCAAATAAAAAATGGTAAAAAAATGATAGAGGCAAGCAAAAATCGCCAGAAAAGAAAAGTAAATGGAGGAATAAAAGATAGAGTGGCTTTAATCACCGGTCCGGCAATTCCCCAAATAGCGGCGGTTAAGGTTAAAAGAAGATAGGCAGTGAGGCGTTTTTTTGACACGGCAGTTTAATTATTTAAAGTAGTCAGAAAGCTTGCTCTGTGGGATTTTTTCCTGGTCACCGGTTTCCATATTTTTAAGTGTTACTTCATTTTTCTTAATCTCATCCGGACCGAGGATAACCACATAAGGAATTCCTTTTTGGTTGGCATATTTTAATTGTTTATCAAGCTTAACCACTTCAAGATAGCTCTCGGTCGCAATTCCTCCATCTCTTAACTTTTCAGCAATTAAAAGTGAATCTCGGAAAAAAGCTTCATCAAAAAGAGTGACTAAAACTTTTGTTGGGGTTGGAGAAAGAAGGGGAATTTTTTTGTATTCTTTCAAAACTTCTTCAACCACGGCATCACCGGCAGCAAAACCAACGCCGCCAAGTTTTGGTCCGCCAACAATTTCGACCAAATTATCATACCTTCCTCCACCCAGAATTGCCCGGAACTTACCTTCTTTATCTTGGGCCTCAAAAACAACTCCAGTATAATAATCTAGTCCCCGGACAATATTTGGGTCAAATTCGACATATTCGCTAACCCCCAAATCAGAAAGAGTGGAAAATATTCTTGTTAATTCTTCTGATTCCCGACTGAAATCTTTATCTTTCAGAATTCCTTCGAGGTCTTTTATCTGAAGTTTGTTTAAGCCAATTTCTGGAAGCCAATCTTTCCATTCTCCGTCAGTCATTTTTTCTTTTTTGTCAATCGCCCGAAAAACTTCCTGAATTTTTGTTTTGGGAATTTCAATGAAAGATAACTTTTGCTCTATCAATTTTCGATCATTGACTTTAATTTTTACTTCTTTAGGAGAAAGTCCCAGGCTTTTGAAAAATTCGGCGGCAATGGCAATAATCTCCGCATCTGCTTCTGGAGCCTGACTACCTAAAATATCAATATCCCATTGATAAAATTCTCTTAATCTTCCTTTTTGAGGTTGTTCATAACGGAATCTTGGGCCAATAGAAAACCAGCGAATGGGTTTTGGAAGTTCTGCTTGTTTTTGGGCGACCATTCTTGCCAAAGTCGGAGTCATTTCTGGCCGCAAAGCCAGCTTTCTGCCACCGCGGTCGGTTAAGACAAAGGTTTGTTTTTTGACCAATTCTTCACCAGATTTGGCCGCATAAAGTTCTAAGGGTTCTAAGATGGGTCCCTCATATTCCTGGTAACCAAATCTTTTTGAGACTTCTCGCATTTTTCCAAACAACCAATTCCGGAAAGCCATCTGTTCCGGATAAAAATCTCGTGTGCCTTTTACTGGTTGAAATTTAAGCTTAGTCATAGTTAAATGATAGCATTTTTAAGAGGAATAAACTACTGTATGGCGGTGGATTTACTCGGTTGGAGTAGGGGTGGGTGTTGACTTCGGTGTTGGTGTCGGGCTTATCTTTGGTGTCGGGGTTACTTCTTGACCTATTGCTTTGCCAGGAATAACATGGATGATTTTGGCGGTAATCAATTTGGTTTCATTTTCGGTTGGGGTGCCGATAGCCACAACTCGATCGCCCTTTTCAATGGCGGAAAAATTAACTTTCTCAATCTTCGTTTCGCCTTTTTTGGTGATAATGGTTTTATCAGTGACCACCACCGTGTAGGTTATTCCCTTTTTCTCATTTTTAACGGTTAAAATTTTTTCTTCGGCTGAAATATCAGTTACCTTGCCAAAAGCAACTTCTCGAGCTGGCGGCTTCGGTTTTTCTATCACCACTATTCTTCGGGCTTCTAAAATACCGTTGTCACCGAGATACCCCATAGCAATAACAAAGCTACCAATTTCCAAATCTTGGAGCTTAATCTCTTTTCTGCCAATACTTAAGATTTTGGTGTCCTCACTAACCTTAATTTGTCGCTCACCGTGAGGGTTGGTAATAGTGATGACTGAACCGGAAATTTGGGAAATTTCGCCGAAAAAGGCTCTTTTCTGGCCCATCTTAACCTCTTCGATTTTCTCACGAACTATTTCTTTTACTTTCTCGCGCAGTTGTTGAACGGCTGGAGAGGTTGCTTCCGGGGTGGGGGACTGAGCAATGACGTCAGTAGCCAGTAGCCAGTAGCCAGTAGCCAGGAAAAGTACAAGCAAAACGCTTGCTAACCTGATACCTGATACCTGATACCTGATACCTAACTTCATATTTCTGCGGTTGAATAAACTACATTAATAGTTTTGCTAACCTCATTACCATCTTGGTCATAGGCGGTAATCTCAATTTGATTAGCTCCACCAACTAAAGTAATCTCGCTTGAAAAACTTCCTTGGCTATCCGCCTGGATAATTTTTTCTCCTTCTTGATAAAGAATAACGACGGTTACATCAGGAGCTGTTTTTCCGGCAACCTCAATTTTTTCTTGAGTACTAATACTCTCGTCCTCAGGCGAGGTAATCGTCAAGGAAAATTCTTGGGGGGCAGAGGTTGGGGTGATCGCTTCCTCTTCTTTGGACGGGGCGGGAGTTGAGGGAGCCCCTTTCAGGGCTCGGTTGGCAGTCCAAATTCCAAAAGTGATTACCAGTCCCAAACCAAAGCCTATAACGATGGCAATTAAAACTTCTTTTCTCACTCAAACGGAATAATAAACTAAATTTTCACTCTTGTCAAGAAGGGAGTTTGATGATAAACTAATGGTGATGGAAATCCAATATTTTGGTCACTCCTGTTTTCGAATTAAGGGTAAAGACGCTATTTTAGTTACTGATCCTTATTCTCCTGAAGTTGGGTTGAAAATGAACAAAATTTCGGCGGATATCGTAACTGTTTCCCATCCACATTATGATCATAATAATATTTCCGCCGTCGTAGGAACAACCAAACGACCAAATCCATTTATCATTTCTGGTCCAGGAGAATATGAGATTTCTGGGGTTTTTATTTACGGAGTTTCAAGCTTCCACGACGCGGTGAAGGGGGCAAAGCGGGGGAGTAACACTATTTATGTAATTAATATGGATGGCATCAAGTTAAGCCATCTTGGGGATTTGGGGCATCGCCTAACCGATGAACAACTTGAAGAAGTCAATGGGGTAGATATCCTGATGATTCCGGTTGGAGGGACTTATACTCTTGATTCTCACCAAGCGGTTGAAGTGATTAGCCAAATCGAACCGCGAGTGGTTATCCCAATGCACTATAAACTGCCAGGATTGAAAATCGTCCTTGCCCCGGTTGAGGAATTTTTAAAGGAGATAGGAGTGGAAGTTAAACCCACCGATAAATTAGTTACCAGTCTGGATAGACTGCCCGAGGAAAGACAGGTGGTGGTCCTCCAAAAAAGATAGAGGTAAATAAATAATATGGCTGAACCAGTCCGTATTCCTCCCCATTCTGAAGAAGCCGAGACCTGTGTTTTGGGGGCAATTTTAATTGATAAAGACGCCATTGTTACCGTGGCTGAATTTTTGCGCCCAGAACATTTTTATGACCAGGCAAACGAGTTGATTTACCGCGCTTGTTTGGATCTTTATGAAGAACGCAAACCAATCGATATTGTTACTCTAAAAGAGAAACTAAAAAGCCAAAAAAATTTAGCCAAAATTGGCGGGGTAGCCTATTTAACCAGCTTAGTCAATAGTGTCCCTACTGCTGCCAACGTTGAACAATATGGAGGAATTGTTAAAGACAATTACACTAAACGAGAGTTGATTGCCTCTGCTAGCAAGATTGTTGAACTGGCCTTTGATGAAGGACAAGAGGCAGCCGATGTTTTAGACTCAGCTGAACAGGCGATTTTTGGTCTTTCCCAAAAACATTTAAAACAAGTTTTTATTCCGGTCAAAGACGCCCTGGCCGAATCATTTGATCGGCTGGATGAACTCCATAAAACCGCTGGTGGTTTAAGAGGAGTGCCAACTGGATTTAAGGATTTGGATAATACCCTAGCAGGCATGCAAAATTCAAACTTGTTGATTTTAGCCGCCAGACCAGGAATTGGCAAAACCGCTTTGTCTTTGAATATTGCTCAACACGTGACGGTTAAAGAAAACTTGCCGGTGGGATTTTTTTCCTTGGAGATGAGTAGGGAAGAATTAGTTGACCGATTGTTAGTGGCTCAGGCGGATATTGATGCCTGGAGATTAAAAACCGGCAGGTTGGATGAGGAAGATTTTACGAAATTGTCAGAAGCGATGGGAATTTTAGCCGAAGCCCCTCTTTATATTGATGATACTCCGGCCCTATCGGTTTTAGAAATGAGAACTAAAGCCCGGCGCTTAATGGCGGAAAGGGGATTGCGACTTTTGATTGTTGATTATTTACAATTAATGCGCAGCGTCAGGAAGTGGGAAAATCGAGTTCAGGAGGTTTCCGAAATTTCCCAGGGATTGAAAAATCTAGCCCGAGAGTTGAAAATTCCAGTTTTAGCAGTTTCTCAACTTTCTCGGGAGGTAGAGAAAAGAGGCAGTCGCCGACCCCAATTGGCTGATTTGCGAGAAAGCGGGGCGATTGAGCAGGATTCTGATGTAGTGATGTTTTTATGGCGGGAAGATGAAGAAGATATGGAAAATGTTGAGCTGGAAATTGCCAAGCACCGCAATGGTCCATTACGCCGTTTAAGACTCCGCTTTAGGGGAGATAGAATTAGTTTTTATGGGATGGAGATGAAGAGAGAGAAAGAGTAAGCTTAAGTATTGGAGATATGGTTATCAAACAAATATTGCGCTAAATTTTGTGCGGATATTTGTAATTTTTTTAATTTGATTTCGTTAGAAGCTTCTGTGGAGGGGCAGAGAATGATACCATCTATAATCCACTTAACTTCGCTTGTTTCGTTAAAAGTTTCAATCATTGGATACAATTCTTCATACCGCCACAACCCATAAACTGAAACCCAGGGGTGGGGATGACGACGACCACACAAGTGCCCCTCACAAGAACCCATAGTAAGTAATCCGAGACCTCTTAATGCTTGCACTAATGGTTTTATACCCCCATCAATTGGGGGATAGTCCCTTATATCTGACAAATCGATGTCTTCCAAGCATTTTGGAGGATACCAGTAATAGCGCGTTGGTTTTTCTAGTATTTCTCTTTCTACCATTTTTAATGGAGCAGGCATAAAAGAAGTTTGACAGTAGTGCCGAAGGTGGGAGTCGAACCCACATGGTCTTTAAGGACCACACGATTTTGAGTCGTGCGCGTCTGCCAATTCCGCCACTTCGGCCCTTCGACAAATAAATTTTATCATTTTTCTTCTTGAGATTCAATGAAAATTGGCTTAAAATTAGCTTCGTATGATTTCTGTAACTGAACTTAGAGCCGGAAGAGCTTTCCAAATTGATGGCATCCCTTATC
>Ga0210015_1001512_pt1 | contig 22919 bp, 15 predicted proteins | sample CryGeymeta201522_FD_185471 | JGI IMG/M metagenome (GOLD analysis project Ga0210015, IMG submission 185471) | Groundwater microbial communities from Crystal Geyser aquifers in Utah, USA - Crystal Geyser metaG 2015-22 (SPAdes) (version 2) | ecosystem: Environmental > Aquatic > Deep subsurface >... | reverse complement strand
CCCTGGCCGCTGTCGCATGTCTCCGTCTGGCTCACGCCGATGCAGTACGACCCGGTGCCGACGCTGCGCTGGTTGGAGCAGCAGAAGCTGCGGCCGGACCGGGTCATCGTGCAGGCGCTGGACTGCGGGATGACGGCCTTCGCGACCAAGTCGGCGGTGTTGACGTGCGCGCCGAACCTGAAAGGCAAGGACCCGCTCGGCGACGTGGGAGAATGGGCGCATGCCCGGGGGATCGAGTGCTGGGCGGCGCTGGACTTGTTTCGCTGGTGGCAGAAGATCGACCCGCAGACCTTCGACCCGTTCGAGAAGCACCCCGAGCTGCAGGCGACCAACTTCGACCAATCAACGACTATCATCGGTGAAGGCAAGTTCGCCTCGCCATTCAATCCCAAGGTCAAGCCAGTGCTAATGGATCTCCTTCGGGAGTTAGTGACCCAGTACCCGGACTTCGATGGCTTGGTGCTCTGCTGCCGGCTGCCCGAGGGCTGGATGCACGGGTTCGACGAGGGCGCGCGGGCGGCGTACATCCGGTATCGGCAGATCGACCCGCTCGACCTGACAATGTACGATGACCACCCGGAGACGCGCGACCCGGAAGTGCAGCAGTTCTTCAACTGGCGGCTGGACACCGTCGGCGCGCTGTTGGGCGAGTTGGTGCAGGTGTTCAGGCAAGCTGTGCCCAAAGGCAAGGTGGCAGTGGTAGGGCGCGGCGATCAGTACAACCTGACGCCCAAAGTGCAGGCGCGCACCTGCAGCGACTGGCTCACGTGGGTGGCCCAAGGCTATGCCGACGAGGTGCTCATCGACGCAGCGTGGAAAGACGAGTCGGCGCGAGCGGCATGGGACGCCGCCACCCATCTGCTCGAGAAGTCGCAGCGCAAAGTGCCGCTGACGTGCCTGCTGACCTCGCGGCCGAACTGGTGGCCCTACGGCCCCACCGAAGCCTGGCCAATCTTCGCCGAGCGCGGCCGCGGGATCGACCGGGTGGCGGTCGAGGGCTACTTCACCCGCTGCGAGGACGAAGTGAAGCCGGTGCTGCAGAAGACGCTGACTTGGAGGCGGTGGCCGAGGTGATTGGTGAGTGGTGAGTGATGGAGTGGTGAGTGGTCACTGGTGACTGGTCACCGATGCACTGGTCACTGCGGGATGTCGCCATGACTCTGCCTGAGACACTGCGCGCCGTCTCGCCCGACCGGCTTGCGGGTGCGATTCTGCGCGCTGCTCACCGGCAGGCGGGCGCACTGACTACACCCCCTGCGCTCGCCCTCGACTCGGCCGCGCTGCCGCCGCTGACGCGGCGGGTGCTTGTCCGGCGCGAGCGCGGACTGGGCGATATCCTGTTTGCACTGGCGGCGGCGGAGGCGTTTCACGACGCTTGCCCGGGGGCGCGGATCGACTTCCTCACCAGTGAGCCGCATGCCGAGTGGATCAGGTGGTTCCGGTTCATTGACCGCGTGCTCACGGAGCCGCCAGGGCACGAATACGAAGCCGTCTTCGACCACGAGGAGTACCTGGATAAGAACTTCCCCGGCGAGCGCTCGGTGGGTATGGGGCTGCTGGCGGGCGTGGCGCCGCGGAGGGTCGTCAGCGCGCCGGTGGTGCCGAAGAAGTACCGGGAGCGGGCGAGGGAGTTGGGGGTGGCGGGTGCCAAGTGTCACGTGCCAAGTGTCAGGTGTCGGGTGTCGCGTGTCAGGTGGCCGGCGGAAGGCGCCGCGGGCTCTTCTCCTCCCCTCATCTCTTCCTCTCCCCATCAGCTCACCATTGCCTTCGCGCCGTTGGCGGCGAACGGGACGCGCACGCGGTCGCTGCCAGCGGAGCAGCTCCCCGACTTCGTGGCGGCGCTGCGCGAGCGCGGTCCGGTCGTGTTGCTTCACGAAGACCGGATCCCGTTGCGGCTGAAGCGCGGGGTGGTGAACCTGACGGGTCGGCTGAGCGTAGCGGAAGCCCTCGCCGTGGTGTCCGAGTGCGCTGCCTTCGTGGGGGTGGACAGCGGGCTGCTGCACGCGGCCGCCATGTTCCGGAAGCCGTTGGTCGGGCTCTTCAGTCACCTCGAAGCGACGCGACGGCTGACATTGGCAGACCGGTTTATCGTCTTGCAGCCAGCGTTGGGCTGCTTTCCGTGCGGCGACCTGTGGGGCTGGAACCTGAGGCGCGACGGGGTGGCCCCGCCGTGTCGGCCGGCGTTCCGATCTGACGACCCGGACCAGCCGCCGCTGGATTGCCTCCGTGCCTTCACGCGGGAGTTGCTGGTGGAGGCGCTCTGCGACCTCGTAGCCGCACCGGCCCAACGGGCGACCCAGGACATGGAGCCGTTCACCGGGGAGGAGGAAGCGGCTGACAGTGTGACTCCACGCCCTCTGCGGGCGCGGCTACGTGAGGATCGTCCACGCGCTGGCGCGCGCGGCTACGCTGGCGCGCGCGGCTACGCTGGCGCGCGCGGCTACGCTGGGGCGCGGACGGTGCTCTCGGTGGCCGACGGTCGCGTTGTCAGCGAGTGGACTCCGCCGCTGCCAGTGCCGCCGTGGGTTCGCGACGAGAAGATGTCGGTGGTGCTCCTCAACCACTGCACTTGGCGCGAGTGCACGCGGGACTGCCTTGACCTGGTACTGAAGAACACCGCCGTGCCCTTCGAGGTGGTGCTGCTGGACAACGGCAGCAGCCGCGCCGAATGGGACGAACTCGTCGCCGCCGTGCCGAAGTTGGAGCGGAGGCACCGTTGCTGGGGCGCAGTGAAGCTAGTGCGCTCCGGCCGCAACCTCGGGTTCCCCGGCGGCGTGAACCGGGCGCTTGCCGAAGTCGATTCGGGCGTTCGCTATGTCTGCCTGCTCAACTCCGACTGCTTCGTCCGCGAGCCGCGCTGGAACCAGCGGGCCGCGCGGCTGTTCCGAGCCGACTGGCGGCTGGGCGCTTTGTGCCTCACCCGCGGCGAGCACCGCTACTTCCTCGCCGGCAAGACGGGGCAGGACTACTACTTCCCCGAGCTGGACCGCCTCGGCGGCGACGCTGAGATGGTCAACGGCTCGTGCCTGGTGGTGGACCGCGGGAAGGTGGGCGACTTCGTGCTGGACGAGCGATTCTCGCCCGCCTCCCGCGAGGATGACGATTTGTGCTTCCAGGTCCGGTCGCAGGGCTGGTCGGTGGGGCAGGCGCCCGACTTTGAGATCGTCCACGAGCATAGCACCACGCTGCGGAAGCGGAACTGGCGCATTCGCTGGGAAGGCAAGGCGTACGACTACAAAGACCTGTTGAGGCGCAATCGCAGGAAGCTGCTGCGCAAGTGGCCGGACCTGCTGCATCCGCGGGGCGAGGCGCACGAGTCGCTGGCGCACGTTGCGGCGCACTACCGACCTCGGGTCACGGTTGTCATGCCGACCTGCGACCGGCTCGACATCCTCGACGAGAGCGTGCAGTCGGTGCTGGGGCAGGAGCTGAACGACGTGGAGCTGGTCCTCGTGGCGGCGACGAAGCGAGAAGTGGTGGCGCTGACGAGGCGGTATGCGGCGGAGTCCACGCGCTTGGCGCGCGCGGCTACGACGGCGACGGTCCGCGTCGTTCGGCAGGAAGGGCGGAGCATCGCGGGGGCGCGCAACACGGGGATGCGGGTGGGGCGAGGGGTCTACTTCGCGCACATGGATGATGATGAGGTGTGGACGGCGGATCATCTGCCAACGCTGGTGGGGTTCCTGGAGCGGTACCCGCACTTGGCACTGGTGTACGGGGACGTGCGGAGATGCCGGGGGTACTTCCGCCGGCCCCAGGCGGGGAGACCTGGGCAACGGTTGCAGGTCAGGAGACCTACGCTACGAGAGTTTGTGGAGCGGGAGGACTTGGGGACACCGTGGTGCCGGCAGTTCGACTTCGGGCAACTCGTGCACGGCAACTGGATTCCGGCCAGTGCGGTGGTCATGCGGCGGGCGGCGTTCGAGGCGCTGGGCGGGTTCGACGAGTCGATCCGATATGCAGACGATTGGGAGTATTGGCTGCGGATCGCCTCCCGCTTTCCCGTGGCCCACTGCTGCACGCTAACGACACTGGGCAAGGCGACGGTCACCTACCGGCTACACGGCGGCAACGCCACCCAACGAGACCCGGAGGTGTGGGCGGAGAACCTGCGGCGGGTGCGGGAGCGATACGCCGAGGCTGCGGAGGGGCGAGGCAGCCCGAGAGGTTGAGCCCTGCGGGTGCCCCCTCACCCGCACTCAGCTCCCGAACAAGTTCGGGCGTCCGGTGGCAGGGTTTCCATCCAACGCGGTGCCCAACCGGAGGGCGAACCTGAGTGATTCCTGCGGGCTACTTGCCGGCCTGCTCGAAGTAGTGCACGCCGGTCTTGTTCGAGGTGACCAGGTCCGGTAGCTTGTCGCCGTTGAGGTCCGCGACCACCACGTGCAGGCCGACTCCACTGTCGACATCGGCCAGGTGCTTGGTCCACGACACCTGGCCGTTGGCACGGGTCTGCTCGAACCAGCACAGCTCCGCAGGTTCGCAGGAACCGGGGTCGTGGCCGTTGTGCGCCCAGACGCGCTTGCCGGTGACGAAGTCCATCAGGCCGTCGCCGTTCAGATCGACCAGGTGGAGGGCGTGCGTCTGCGAGAGGCTGGTGTCGATCTCGTGGGTCTGCCAGCCCGCCGGCGTCTGCTCGCACCACGAGATCCCGTAGCCGTGAGCGCTGCTGCCGAGGACATCGGCACCGCCGTCGCCGTCGAAGTCATACACACACAACTGGGCGCCGCCGAACAGGTCCGCTTTGTGGAACAGCCACGGGAGCTTGCCTGCCTCGGCGGGCGCTTCCCACCAGCCGTTGGGGATGACGACATCGGTGCGGCCGTCGCCGTTGACGTCGCCTGTCCCCAGGCCGTGCGCCGGGCCGGGGTCATCGGGGCCGGCGAGCGCCTGTGTGATCCACGGCTGCGTGGGGTCGGGGCCCGGTCGGGCCACCGAGCACCGCTGCCCGTCCATGAAGAGCAGCTCCTGGCGGCCGTCGCCGTCGAGGTCGACCAGGGCGGGGCTTTCGCTGCCGGTTTGCGCGAGGGCCAGATGTGTCTTCCACACGGCGCCGCCCTTGCCGGGGTTCTCCAGCCAACGTGTCTCGCCGCCCGGGAACCCAACCACGAGGAGGTCGATAGCACCATCTCCGTTGAGGTCGTCGGCGAAGCAGAGGAAGGCGTCGCTGTAGCCGAGGCGAGGGAACTCCTTCGGCTCGCCCAGCATCGGCTGCCGCTTCCAATCGGCCCTCGCGCCACCATCGGAACGGTGGTAGTAGACATTGCCGGCGGCGATGTCGAGTTGACCGTCGCCGTTGAAGTCGGCCACGGCCACGCCCTCGCTGCGGAATGCCGTGTCGAGGGTGTACTTCCGGAAGTGGACCGCCGAGTCTGCCTCGGTCGGCGGCATCCCGTTTGCTGCGCGGATCTCGTCCATCACGTCGCCGAGAGCGGGCACCCCGGCGGAGATGGTGTGGGCCGCGATCCAGGTGGCTTCGTCCGCGGCGGGCGAGGTGTCTGGCAGCGGCAGGAGGCGGGCGCTCGTCGCCAGCGTCTCACAAGTGATGGCGGTGATCCGGGGCACAAGGTACTTCGACGGCGTCGCTACCAACCGGATCTTCTCGATTTCGTCGGCGCGCGGCGCAATGGCGAGGTAGTGCTGGAACGGATCAGCCGAGGGGTGCAGGTGCATCGCTTTCGAGCGCCCCAGGAGCTTCTGCCGGCCGTCGAGGGTGAAGCCGCACATCAGCGGGAAGACCTCGGGCGAGCCGGTGCGGTAGTGGATCTCGATGCCGCCGTAGGTGGTCAGCGGCTTGCCGCCCGCAACGGTGCAGCCGAGGAAGTAGAGCCGCTTCGCGGCGAACCCACAAGGGATCTCCACGGAGCCGGTATTGGGGATCAGCGTGAACGCCTCGGCATGCCGCTGGAAGGGAATGCCTCCGGCGATCACCTCGTACTGCGCCTCGGCAGAACGCTCCGGCCGCTCCCAGTCTTTGGGCATGCCCTTGCTGAAGTCGACCACCAGCGACGGGCTCGCGTCGATCTTGCCGACGCCCAGCCAGGCGAAGGCGCCTTCGGCGAGGCCGTCGTGGACCTCGATACGCGCTTGGATGCCCGGAAACTGGCTCGTGTCCCACGAGCGCTCCTGCAGCGCGTCGTTGCCCGGAGCCATGGTCTTCAGGAGGACGTTGCCCTTGCGCGCATCGACGAGCGCGATGTAGTTTTCGCCCCGGCTGCCGCCCTGTCCGTCGTGACCGCAGAGAGTGAACGTGAGGGTGTCGTCGCCGATCTTGAACGGCGGCGAAGAGACCACGCCCGTGCCTGTCTCGCCTTGGCCCAGCGACGACAGATACGGCTGAACCTGCCGGTTGGCGCCATCGCGTTCGAGAATCGCCCACGTCGTGCCGACGGTGGGAGCGGGGCATTGGAGGGCTTTGTACGTGGGTGAGGGGGCGTTCTCGGCCAAACCGGCCTTCGGTACTGTGGCGAGCACGGCGGCTACGATGATTCGTGTTGTTGTCGACATGGGGACTCCTCTGGAAACGCGGGCCGCGGGGCGTAGGGGCGGCGCCTGCGGGCCCGCCCTGCGGGCGGGGGGGGCAGACCCGCAGGTCTGCCCCTACGGTCGTTCTCAGCGAACGTTCGCCCCGGCAGGTTGGCAACCTGTCCTGCGCGGATCTCACGTCAGCTCCGGCAACTCCCACCCCTTGCGCCGCGGCCGCTCGAGGTACGCATTGGCCTCGTCATCGCCGGGGAAGACTTCCTTGTCGGGATCCCAGCGGAGCTTGCGGCCGATCTCACGGGCAAAGTTGGCCAGGTGGCAGACGGAGATGGAGCGGTGACCGATCTCGACATCGGCGTTCGGCGTTCGGCGCGTCTTGATGCAGTCGAGCCAGTTCTGCAGGTGCGGTCCCGCGTTCCAGCCCTCCCCCTCCCAGGCTTTGGCTACCTCGGGGTCGGGAGGGTTGGTGACGACTTCGCTGGGGGTGGCCGCGAACCGGTTGCGGTCGATCTCGAGCTTGGCGTCTGTACCGTGGAAGATCGCGCCGCCGAAGGGGCCTTGTTCCAACTCGTAGTCCACCTGCACGCCGTCGGCGTAGCGCATCGATACCTTGCCGTTCGCGCCGGGGGTAACCGGCCAGATCTCGGTGGGTCCCGTGAGGCTCTTGCCGAGGGCCCACTGCACTTGGTCGACGCCGTGAGCGCCCCAGTTGGTCATCTCGCCGCCGGAGTAGGCCCGCCAGCCCATCCAGCCGAACTGCAGCGCGTTGTTGAATGGCCGCGCTTCCGTGCGGGACTGCCAGACCTCCCAGTCGTCGCCCGCGGGGACGCGCTCCTCCGGCAGCCCTTCGTAGTCGCGCGGGCCGGGGTAGCAAATGCCCTGCACCCTCGTGATCTTGCCCAGCCCCCCCGTGCGGACCAGCTTGCAGGCGAAGGCGTTCATCTCCATCGTCCGCTGCTGCGAGCCGACCTGGAACACGCGTTTGTACTTGCGCACCGCGTCGACCAGCACGCGGCCTTCGTGGATGGTCAGCGTCAGAGGTTTCTCGGCGTAGATGTCCAGACCCGCCTGCAGGGCGTGGAGGCACGGGATCACCCGCGCGTGGTCCGGCGTGGCGACCACCACCGCGTCGAGCTTCTCCTTCTCGAGCATCTCCCGGTAGTGTTGGTACGCGGGCCAGTCTTGCTGCTTCTGCTGCAGCGCCTCCCGGTAGCGCTGTTGGTAGCAGTCGCAGACCGCGACGATGCGCCCGCCCGCCGGCAGGAAGCCCATAAGCTGCCGCGCCCGGCCGCCGGTGCCAATGAAACCGACGGCGATCTGCTCGTTGGCGCCGGGCCGTCCCGGAGCTGCCGACACCCGGCCGGTGGCGAAGTACGGCACCGCAAGCCCCGCCGCCGCTGCGCCGGTTGTCCGTTTGAGGAAACGTCTTCGGGAGAGGCCAGGTGGGTTTGTCATGGAGGTCCTCCTTGTGAGGCGACTGCTCGCAGCCTTACTGTGTAGGAGCGCCACCGATAGGGAGGCGACGTAGCCGGATGCGTCCCTCCTCTATCGTGACGGCCGCCCCCTCAAGCAGCGCTTTCTCGTGGTGGTCAATAGCCCTCTGCAGATGCATGTTCACGCGCCCCGGGTGCATGTTCCGAAGGCGGAACAGAACAACGCTTGGCAGGGACGCACCACTCGCCGCGATCAGTTCACCGAAGTCGAGGTCGTGCGTGAGCAGGATGCGCCGCTCGCATTCGGCCTTCGCGAGGATCTCCGGATCACGGACGCGGTCCAGTCCCTCTTCGTGCAGGTGAACGGCATCGTGGCCGAACTGGCGCAGGAACGCCACCGTACGCGGAGAGAGACCCATATCGGCCAGGAACCTCATCCGATCGCCGGCGCCAGAGGATGGACAGATTCGTCGGCCAGCCAGGCCACGTATACCCGCGAAGGTTAAGAACACACCGAAGTCCCGGTGCGACTTCGGCTCCGTCTGGGAGAATACCCTCTGTCCTACGTCTGCTGCACGCCTGCCGGGGAAGTTCCGCGAACTTCCACTTCGGTGTGTTCTTAACCTTCGCGGGTATATGTCAACGCTTGACGGATATCCTCCCCCTCGAGGTACGGGTAGTCGGCGAGGATCTGGTCGGCCGTCATTCCGTTCGCCACGAGGTTCACGATCAGTGAGACCGTGATGCGCATGTCGCGAATGCACGCACGCCCCCCCCATCTTGTGTTGATCGAACGTGATACGGTCGAAGCCTAACACTGGCGTGCCTCCGGGTTCCTGCGTGTTCCCAATTGTTATCCAGCCCGTGTCGGCGGGCAACATGGTGGTCGCCGACCCGACGGCGGGCGCTCGCGACTCGCGCTCACCGCTTCACCCGAAACGCCAACACCCCTGCCGAACCCGGTTCCCGCACTCGAAACACCACGCGCGATAGCCGCTCGCCCCACACCGCCCGCAAGCGGCTGTCCTCCAGCTTCAGGACCTCTACGCTTGGTTCGACGTTCTCGCCATAGGTCACCAGGCCGCTCCCTGCCTGCCGGCCGTCGTCAATGGCCGTCTGTCGAAGCGCAATTTCGCCCTCGCCCAATGCCACTTCGCACGGCGTGAGCAAGCCCAACATGATCTCGCCGACCGGCTTCGACAACTCATACCGGTCCGTGATCCGGACCTCCTCGCCTCTGGCGAAGGTGAGCGTCCGCACCCACGACTTCAGCCCCGCCTCGGGTGGGTAGGCGCCGGCGAGGTCGAGGGTCAGTTCCGCCGCCGTGTCGCTCGATGAGTACGTTACGTCCCGCGCGGCGAACTGCCCGCCCGGCGCCTGCATGATGCCGTCGACGGTTGGCAACAGACTGTGGAAGGCGGACTGCATGGTCCAGATCTCGTAGCGTTGGTGGCTGAAGGTCTTGCGGTTGTACGCCTCCACCCCGGCGTCGATGAGCAGCGGCTTGCCGTCGGCGTACACCACAAAGCTGCCGATATCGTTGTGGTTGTGGCTCTCGGCGTTATGCCCGCCCTTTGCCGCCAGGCACAGCCCCGCTGGCGAGCCGGCGCGGTCGCGCGCGACCATGACCTGGATCTCGTTCAACCAAGCGTCTCGCGGCAGCGGCGGCTGCGCTTCGGTCGAGCGGAGAGCGGGGAAGTCGAACAGGCCGGCGAGGACTCGACCGAGGCTCTCTCGCTTGACCTCGCCCGGCGTCCGCGCCAGCCAGGAGCCCAATGCCTGAAGGCGTTCGTCACCGATCCGCTTCCCGTAGCCAAACACCACCGTCGGCGGCGGCACCACCAACGCTGAGGCGTCGGCGAAGTTGACGAAGTACTCCCCGTCGAGGTGAATGCGGTAGATGAACCGACCAATCTCCTGGACCAGCGACTGATCGTACAGGTCGATCCGGCCATTGGTGGCGCTACGCAGCAGTTCGAGGCAGTCAAACACCGAGGCGCCCGCCCGGCCCCAGTAGCCGGGGCCCTCGTCGCAGCCGCCATCGCGCGGATGCGGGTCGAGGAAGCAATCCAGCGACCGCATGCTCTTGGCCACCGCCGCCAGACGGCGCTCTGGGTCCGGCTCCATCAGCAGCGCCGACGTGAGCCAATTGGAGTTGATCCACGGATTCCAGTTGTTCGGCCGCCCGCCGCCGCCGAAGCCCATCCACCCGAAGTCCTCTCGTTCCATGAGCGGCGTCAAGATCCGGTAGTCCATCTCGCGGTGCACGCGCGGCCGAACCAGGGGCGACACGGCGTCGAGCTGCGGGCCCAGCAGGTAGCAGGTCCACGCCAGTAGCGCCGCCGTCTCCGCGGCGAATAGATCGACGATCGGCTCCGCCGTGTCCGGCAAGCCGCTGCCGGCCCGCTGCGCGCCGATGTGCGCCGGCACGCCCCAGAACGACTCCTCGCAGATCGCCCAGACACCATTGACGAGGTCGTCAACGAACCGCCCCCGTCCTTCGACGCATTCCGCCAGCACCCAGCGACACAGCATGGAGCGGCGCGGGAAGCTCAGTCCTTCGTAGCGAGACCGGTTCCCGTCGCGGGCGAAGTCAAGGAACCGCGTCGCGGGGAGCGGCGGCCAATCGGTCTCAAGCGCCTCTTCACCGCGGGCGATCAGGGCGTCCCGAACCTCCGCAGGCAACGCCTCCCACGGCTGCCGGTCGGCGGCGGTGGGGAACGGGTGCCAGTCTTCCCAGGGCAGCAGGAGGGCACGGAGTGTGTTCAGAGGGTAGGCAGCAGTCAGCATGGTGTACTCCCGGAGTCTGAGGCAGCCACAGGGCTACTGAGTCGCGGCCGCCTCGTACTTCTTCAGGCGCAGGTCCTTGAACTCCACCCCCATCGGCCCGCCCGCGTGAATCTGCAAGGCAATGATCCCGCTCAGGAGCCGGCCTTTGGGGTCGTCGTCAGTGAGGTCGATGGTCTGCACGCCGTTGACCCAGTGCTGCAGGTGGTTCCCCTTTGCCAGGATCACGTACTCGTTCCAGGGCGGGTTGTCTTGAGTCAGCGCCTTCTCGTAGGTGGCGGCGATGGCGGCTGCGTCGCCCACAGTACCCACCACCTGCTTCTTGCCCTCGGGGCTCATGACTACCTTCTCGCCCACGAGGCAGATCCGCCCCCGCCCGCGCTCGTGGTACAGGAAGCCGGCCCGTCCCGGCTCGTTGGCGACTTCCGCTTGGTAGCCGGACACCACCCAGTCGTTACTCTGGCGACCCTCCAAGTGCTTGCTGCGGTACTGGATGCCGCTGTTCCCGTGGTGGATCCGCACCGACAGGCGCAGCTCGAAGTCACTCGCCTCGCCGCCGGTCCACATGAGGAACGAGTTGCCCTTCGTCGCGTTCTCCTTCGTCGTCTCCCCACGAATCGCGCCGCCTCTGACGGACCAAAGCCGGGGGTCGCCCGACCAGTCAGTGAGGTCCTTGCCGTTGAAGATCGGCACCATGTCGACCGGTTCGGGCGGGACTGTGATCTCAGCCGGCGCCTTGGCGTCCTGCTTCTGTTCAGCGGCACAGCCGGCGCAGGTGAGGAGGGTCACGGTGAGCAATGCGGTGAGCCCTGTGAGGATGGACTGAGGTCTGGGCATGGTGTGGGTCCTCCTTCAACAGCGGCGCCACACAGTGGAAGACAGGCGTCAGCCGGTTCTGTCTACACCTCGTTGGCGGAAGGCGACCGGCTGACGCCTATCTTCCAGGAGGCGAGGTGCGGTCATTGTACACGACGGCCGCACAAGGCGGCGAAGCCCTTGTTGGAGCAGGCGTTGCGTGCCGCCCTCGACGAAGACGTTGAGGCCGGGCGACCGCATCCATTGCCGGTCTCCCAGCGCTCGGGTATCATACGCTCGCCCAGCGGGCGAACACGGACTGCGGGGAGGAATCATGGCGGAAACAGAGGCTGGTCGGATGGCCCCAGACTACCTGGACGTGCTCCTGGTGTGCTCGTCGCCGGTGAACGTGTCACCGTCGCTGGATCTGCACCACGAGGTGACCGACCTCGAGAACGAGGTGCGCCGCGCGCCGATCCCCATTCGGCTGCGGCGCGTGTACCCGCCGACGATTCGGCAGCTTGAGCGGGAGCTGTCGCCCAACGCGCTGCGGCTCCGGCAGCCGAAGATCCTGCACCTTCTTGGGCACGGCGCGGAAGATGGGCTGTGGTTCGAGAGAGAAGACGGCTCGGGCGAACTGGTCAAGGTGGCGCAGATTCGCCAGACGCTGCAGGACTCGCCGATCGAGTTGGCAATCATCAATGCGTGCTGGTCGGGCTCCGGGCGCGTGGTGTCGCTGTGCGAGCGATTGGTGCGTGACGGCGTCGTGAAGACGGCGCTGGGGCATGAGCGGCCGGTGGCCGATGTCTCCGCCATTGCCTACGCCCAACGGCTCTACGAGCAACTCCTCGACGGCTACTCGGTGCGCGAGGCCCACCAGCGGGCGGCGAACTACCTGACCGAGGAAGGGTTGCCCGGGGCCACCGAGGTGCAACTCGTGGGCGATGCCGACCTGCGCCCGGCCGAGGGCTTGGCGCCGGGCGCGCGCACCGGCCGCGTGGAAGGCGGCCCGCCGGTCGGTCTGCCCGACCTGGGCTACTTCTGCGGCCGGGCGGACGAGTACCTGCGAATCGCCAACACGCTGGACGACCGGCACCAGACTGCCTTCGGCATTTGGGGGATCGGTGGGATCGGCAAGACTCACTTGACCGCAGAAATCGCCCGGCGTAACGGGTGGCGCTACCCGGGTGGGGTTGCCTGGGTCGATGCCCGTGAGGTGACCGAGGGCACGGCTGCCGGGGTGCTGCGGGCGGCGCTGTCGCGCCTGCGACAAGGGGCAACCGCCGACGATCCCGGGGCCGGGCTGCTGGCAGTTTTCGGCGGCGAGCCGGCGATGGTGGTCCTGGACAACCTGGAGACACTGCCGCCCGAGGCAGCCGAGCCGTTGGTGCGGTTCGTGGAGCAGATGCCCCGCAACGGCTCGCGCGCCCTCCTCACTGCGCGCGTGGGTCTGGCGGGCTTTGAGCGGCGCAAGTGCGTCCAATCGCTCCCCCTCACCCGTGGACTCGACGACTACAACGGCGCCCAGTACGCCTACCGAGTGGCCGTCGCGAAGGGCGTCGCCGCCCTGCGCAACGAACCGCCTCGCGAGAGTAAGGAGCACCGCGTGGAGGGCCGCTGCGCGCAGATCAGCCGCCGCGTCTCGGGCCACCCCCGGATGATCGAGGTCGCCGTCGGCATGGCGCGGCACGGCATGGACGCCCTGGACGAGGCACTCGCCGGCCTGACCGGCGAATTGGCCGACCAACTCCAGGACCTCCTCGCCACCGGGCTCGCCCTCGTCGGCGAAGAAGGCCAGCGCTTGCTCGCCTACCTCCCCCTCTTCCCCACCGCCCGCTTCACGCCTGAAGAGATGGGAGCCGCTTGCCAGGCCGCCGAGCAGTTCCGACCCGCCCACCCAATCCGAGCCGCGACGGTAACGGACCGGGCCCCCGCCGAGACCGGACCGCTCTCTGACGTTCGCGGCTCGGATGAGCTACCCGCGGTCGCTGCCGTCCCCTGGCTCCCCTCCGCCCTCCAGCAACTCGAACGCGCCGCCTTCCTCGACCACGACCAGACAACCCAGGTCTACACCTTCCACCAGACCCTCCTGGAGCACGCGCAGCACCATGCTGAGCTGCCGGAGGAGGAACACACCGTTGCGGCCTTCGGTCTGCTGGCGTTTTACGCCAGGTACCTGGACGCCAATACCGACAACTACCCCGCCATCGACCGCTGCTTCGGCAACGCGATGGCGTTGATGGAGTCCGTCTGAGCAGGCCGCGACGAGCCAAGGCCGTGGATGGCGCGCTTGCGTCGATGGCGGACTCGCTGGGCTACTATTTCCACCGGCGCGGCTTGTGGGCTCTCGGCGAGCAGTGGCACGAGCGTGCCATCGACCTGCGGCAGACATCGTCTCACGCCAAGGACGAGACCGCGCTCTCGCACGAACTATACCGCCGCGGCGTCATTCTTGCTGGGCGAGGCACGCCGCACGCGGCGGTGGAATGTCTGCGAGAGCGCCTCCGCCTCGATGAGAAGGCAGGCGACCGTCAGGGTCAGTCGGCGTCGCTGCATCAGATGGCGATCATTGAGTCGTCTCAGGGGAACCCGACGGAGGCGCGTCGGTTGTGGGAGGAATCGGTGGCGATCGAGGAGGACCTCGGGAGTCCCGGGGGCAAAGCCAGCACCCTGGTCATGCTGGCTCAGTTGGAGGCGTCGGAGGGCAACTTCGCGAAGGCGGTGGAGATGGTCAGAGAGGCGCTGTCCCTGCTGGAGAGCGTGGGGTCGGGCGAGGTGCCGATGGTGCGACAGATCCTGCAGGCAATCGAGGCCGCGGCGCGGGGTGAGGTGGTTGGGGGCGGCGGGCGGGCCGGTTCGGCCCGGCTGCACGGCGAAGCCATGGCGAAGATCCAGGCGGCCGATCCCGAGGCGGCGGTGCCGTTGTTCGAGCAGGCGTTGGCTGCCTCTCGCGCCGAAGAGAACGCGCACAACGTGGGGATGTGCTTGCTTGCGTTGGCGCAGACGCTGAGAATACTCAATCGCCCCGAGGAAGCGGCGGAGCGCCTGAACGAAGGGAGGCAGCTTGCCGAGGAACTGGGCGACAGCGCGCTGCTGGAGGCACTGCGCCGGTTGGCGGAGGGGAGCGGCGGACAGTCGGACTCGGTCCGGCTGCACGGCGAAGCGGTGACGAAGGTGAAGGCCGGCGACCGCGCCGGGGCGTTGGCGGTGTTCGAGGAGTCGCTGGCTGCCTCGCGCAATGAAGACAACGCCCACAATGTGGCGATGAACCTGTTGGCGCTGGGCCGGGTCCTCCTGGTACTGGGCCGGCCAGAGGACGCCGTCGAGCGCCTCCGCGAAGGGCTGGAGACTGCCACGACGCTGGGCAACGAGGATCTGCTCAACGCCATGCGCGAGACAGCTATGGCAGCGGCCCAAGCCGCCGCCATGGAAGAAGCCCTGGCCCAGCCGCTGGACGAGGCATTGGCTGAAGCAGAGACGGACGGGGCGAAGGCGCAGTTGCTCCTGGCACGCGCCGCAGCCACCGCCGCCCGGGCGCCCACCGAGGCGGAAGCACTGGCAGACAGGGCGCTCGCGCTGGCGCGAGCGTGCAGCTCCAAGCGCGCAGAGGTCGGCGCCACGCATCTCAAGGGCATGCTCGCAGCGACGCAAGGGCGGCTCGGCGACGCAAAGGAGCTTCTCCGCAAAGCGCAGCACGTGGCCGAGGAGGAAGGCATGGCAGAGGCAGCGGCGAACCTGGCGGCTCTGGTTGCGGGGCTGGATTCGGCCGAAGCCTGAAGGAGGGAACCGGCGTGGTTCTGACGAAAGAACGCAGAGACCTGTACTTGCCCTTGGTGGACTGCGAACTGCCGAAGGTGGCGCTGGCGCGGTTGGTGGCGATGGGCATCTCTACAGTTGAGGAGCTGCGGGACCACTGGGCCTACGGCAACCGCCAGTTGTTGGTGGACTACCTGGGGGAGTCGCCAGTGCGGTTCACGATGAGCCGAGTGCCAGCGGGCGCTACGCGTGGGGTGGCGGCCTCGGGTCCGGGGCACGTCGTCAACCTGATGGCTGCGGGCCGCACGCGGCCGCTGGTCAAACGGCCGCGAGGGGCACTGGTGGCGAGCGAACGTCACCGGTGTGCCGAGACCCCTCCCGCCCAGCCCCGGCCGAGCCGGGCCGCGGCGAAGCCTCCGGTCTTCTTCGGTCAGCGGTTCCCAGCCGCAAGAGACCAGGCGCAGCGACCAACCGGCGTGGCCTTCGCCTCCATTGCGTGGTTCGAGTACCACCCTGTACGACGGGTCGCCCCGACCGACGCACCACTCCGAGCAGTTCGTCTACTGGGCCTGCAAAGAGGCCGATGGCGTGCCCTGCGTGCAAGGCACCTTTGTGGAAACGGCGCTGGAGGTCCTCACCAAGCAGGGCGCGTGCCTGGCGGAGACGTGGCCGCACCAGCCGCTGCTAATCGGCCCAACCGAGGGTCAGGGGCCGCCGCCCCAGGGAGCCGAAGAGGAAGCGGCGCAGTACCGGCTCGAAGGTGGAGCGATGGTCAGTGCCGGCGAAGTCGACGGCATGCGTGCACTGCTGGATGACGGGCACCCCGTGGTGTTGACTGTCCTCACCTTTGACTCGTGGGACTACCCCAGCGTGGCCGACACCGGCGACGTGCAGATGCCCTTGCCCGACACCCAGGACGATGGCGCGCACGCAGTGTGCCTGGTCGGCTACGAACTCCGCCCGGAACACCCGGGGGGCGGAGCGTTCATCTTCCGCAACTCGTGGGGCACGGGATGGGCTCCGCAGAGCCGCTTCCGGCGTGGGTACGGCACGCTGCCCTTCGCCTACGTCCGCCTCTATGGCGAGGAAGCGCTTGCCTGAGCCTTGCGGCGAAGTGGGTAATCGGAGGGACTCAGGGCGCCGCGCGGTCTCCTCACCACCGGCTGGCGGCACCGCTCCACGAAGTCGGGCGCCAAGTAGCCCTCGACGGTCCGCTGCAGGCGGTCGAGTTCTGCCTGATCGATCCCGAGCGCCTGCTGGATTCCGTCCGGCCGCCGGACTGCGTTCTCGTAGAACGCCTCTGCCGACCCAATGCCGTACTGGCGCTCCAGCGTGAGCCGAGGTCCTTCCGGGAAGGTAGTGATCTCTTCGAGGAGCTTCATGGCGGGTCTCCCGTCCTGCCCCAGATTCTGCGGCATCGGGGCGCCGGCGTCAAGGCCGGCCGAGCGCCGGCAGAGCAGGTTGTCGAGCCGCCGCCCCGAATTGTGTAGGGCATGAGCTTGAACCGGTATGCCTTCCTGACGCTCCTGCTGTCGCTGCGAGCAGCAGCGGCCGCCCCCCTCGTGTCCTTCGACTTCGACACCGGCGACGCCGCCCAAGTGTGGAACCACAAGTCCAACACCACAACCGCCGTGGTCGCCGACCGGCCGCAGTCGGGCGGGGGCGCGCTTCGGTTCACCATCGACCCGGCCGAGTTCGCCTACGGCTGGGTGCACACCGGGTTGCCGGAGGCCGACTACACCGGGCTGCACGGCATCCACGGGTACTTCCGGGCGCCGGTTGGGACCCTGGGGACGCTGCTGTTTCACGTGTGCCTGCAGGGCGCGGCCGGGCAGGAGATGAGCTACTTCCGCAGCGATCTCGGTTCGCTGGCTGACAGCCAGGGCGAGTGGGTGCCGTTCTACGTGGCGGTTGGCGACTTGCGCTATGAGCGGGGGCCGGTGCGGACGATTGAGGCGGCGGCGCTGAAGCCGGGTGAGCTGATTCAGTTCCTGGCGTCGGTGGACGGCCGGGCACCGGTGTCGATCGACATCGACTCCGTCGCGTTGCTGAACGCTGCCGATGGCGCCGCCCTCGCGCGCGAGGTCAAGGCGCAATCGCGGCAGCGGCTGTTGCTCGCGGCCGACAAGGTCTCGGGCGCGCCTCACCCGCGGCTGTTCTTCACGCCTGACTGGCTGCCGCGGTACCGCGCCAAGGCGGCCATTGGCGGCGAGCGGCAAGCCGCCTACCAGCGCCTGATCGCCGCGGCCGAGGAGCTGCTGAAGAGCCACGACGCCAACGACCCGTTGGGCAAGCTCTACGCACTGGTGGACACCAGCAAGCTGGAGGGCACGCCGTTCCGGGCGGCGTTTGAGGGGCAGTTGGTCGAGGCGAGTTGGCCGCTGGAGGTGCTCGGCGCGGCCTACCAGCTCACCGGCGACGCGCGCTTCGGCGACCAGGGCGCCAAGGCGCTGGCGAATGCGGCGAAGCGGCTCACGGTGGACGAGCCGTTCCTGGATCGCGGCTTCTACTACACGCGAACGCTCTACGTCCGCGCGCTGGCCTTCGGCTACGACTGGCTGTGGGACAAGCTGACCCCGGACGACCGGCGGACCGTGAAGGCGACGCTGCTGGGCTTCGTCACGAACATCCACGAGCACAGCCAGACCGATGGCTGGGGGCGGCGGCCGCTGCACCGGGTGTGGAACTGGGACCCGGGGCTGATGGGTGCCTGCGGGGTGGGCCTGTTGGCGCTGGAAGGCGAGACGCGCCTGGGCGAGAAGGGAATCCTGTTCGACTGCCGGCGCCACCTGCGCGACTACCTCACGTTGGGCATCGACGCTGACGGCTGCGGGCATGAAGGGCCGATCTACCTGGGCTACGGCAGCGGCGCCGGAGTCGAGTTTGTCGAACTGCTGCGCCGCCAGGGACGCGGCGACTTGTTCACCGAGACCAACTACCAGTTGATTCCGCCCTGGCTCCTCGCCGAGACGCTGCCCGACGGCAAACGCTGGAACAACCTGTCCGACTGCGGGCACGACCAGCGGAACTGGCCTGCGTATCTCTATGCCTGCGGTCGGCTGTCGGAGTTGGCGAAGACGGAGGCGCCGGTCGCGGGCGAACGGTGGTCTTGCCTCGAACTGCGCCAGCCGCTGAACTACCTGCAGCAGTTCGCCGAGTCGCCCGGTCCACGGCGGCTGAACTACCCGGCGCTTGCCGGCCTGATGGGCTGGGAGTGGCAGCACGGACCGGGGAGCCGCGACCCGGCTGCCCTCGACCCGCGCGAGGCGCTGGCACATGTGCTGCTCTACGAACCGTGTCAGCCGGTTGACGACCCCGCCAAGTACCTCCCCCTCGCCCTGCATTTCCGCGGCCGCGGGCTGGTGGTCTGTCGCACCGGGTTCGGTCCCGACGACTTCCACCTTGCAGTGGAGGCCGGCCCCCACGCGGCCGGACACGACCAGAGCGACAAGGGCACGTTCACCCTCGGCGCGTACGGCGCCGACTTGGCTATCGACAGCGGCTACGGCAACGACGGCGACCCGCAGAAGAGCGGCAGCAGCTACGCCCACAACGTGGTGCTGATCGACGGCGAAGGTCAGCCCATGCGCTACCACAACCAGAGCAGCGGGCACGTCACCGGGTTCCACCACTCGTCGCTGCTGGACTGGATCCGCGTGGACGCCCGCGAAGCGTGGAGCGTGCGCTACGACGGCGACTGGGTGCCCAGCCCGACCCCCCCTGTCGCTCGGGCGGACAGGACGTTCGTCTTCGTGCGCCCCAGCCCGCAGCAGGGCGTGCCCGGCTACCTCGTGGTGTACGACGATATCGCGAAGGATGTTGGCGAGCACGACTACACCTGGCAGTGGCACATTCCGGCGGACCGGGCGTTTGCCGTGTCGGAGAGCGTCTGGTCGGCAGTGCCGCGAGGGATGACGCACGACGTGCTCACCTCCGAAGCGGCCGGCCCTGGTGGCACGGCGACGTTCCGCCTGAATGTGCCGACCGCGGGCAAGTACGTCCTCTACGGATTGGTGCGCGCCGGCGGGCCGGAGTTGAGCAAGTCCGATAGCTTCTTCGTCTCGGTCGACGGCGGCGACCGGTTGACGTGGGATCTGAAGACGGGCGCCGCGCTGTCGTGGGACCCGGTGCAGGATCGGGCGGAGGCTGGACCGCGCGCCTTCGACCTGACCGCTGGCGAGCACTCGATCCGGCTCGAGATCCGCGAGCGACAGGCGGAACTGGCTCGCTTTGTGCTGCTGCCCGAAGACGCTCCCGCGCCGGTCGATCCCGACGGCTCGCCGGCAGGCGCTCCCTCCATGGGAATAGAGGACGCCAAACTCGACGGCGGCGGTTTCGTTGTCCACAATCCAGCCGCGGCAACGGGCACGCCGGTGACGATGGACGTCTTTCCCCTCCGCCCGGCCGGCGGCAAGGTGACAACCGACTGGTTCGTGACCTCGCGCGAAGGCGCCCACCCGCGCCTTCAGTACACCGTCCGCAGCGCCGACCCGCAGTTCGTGGTGGTGCTGGTGCCGCGCCGCGAAGGCACGCCGCGGCCGACGGTGGAAGCGCTGGCGGGCGAGGGTGCAGTGGGCGTCGCCGTCCGGTGGCCGCAAACCACTGACCTGCTCGCCTTCAGCCGCGACGCCGGTTCAGCGGGGCAGGTGCAGTTGGAGGGATCCGCTGGGTTCGTCCGGGTGGCAAACGAGGCGCCCGCAGACTGGGCGTTGCTGGACGGGCGGCAACTCGCGTTCGGCGGGAAGGTGTTGGCGGCCTTGGCGGCGCCGGGCGTTCAGGTGCAGACGGGGGCGCAATGACGGAGGCTGCCCGCCGCCTGGCTCGTGGCGCAGGCCGGCTCTCCCGAAGTGCCTTCCCGGACAGGAGTCCGGTACCGGCAGGGCTGTCTGCCGAGGTTACTGCGCGTTCGCGCGCAGCCACTCCCGCACTGCCGGGAACTGCTCCGAGGGGAATGCGTGACCGACGCCCTTCATTTCGTGGAGGGGGACCTTCGCACCCGCGGCAGTTGCCGAGTCGTGCATCTGCTGTATCCGGTTCAGTGCTTTGGGGCTGCCGTACATCAGGAGCAGCGGCTTGCCTTTGAGAAGATCGTAGCGCCGCATCCGGCCGCCGCCTTCGACGAGGAAGAAGGCCGAGAACTGGCCCGCAGTCTCCCCTTCAGACTGGTCGATCAGCTCGCCGGTCATGTGCGCGCCGTTTGAGAAGCCCCCGAGGATTCGCCGGTGGGGGTCCAGATTGGGCACCGTTTCCTCGAGTCGCCTCAGCATCTCCTTGTAGAGCGGCCCGGCGGATTTCCCGTCGGCGTCGCGGATGATCATCGGGGGGGGAGTATTGGCGGGATCGGCAGGATCCACGCTCCGCTTGAAGAGCGGGAGAATCACACAGACGAACTCCTGCTCCTCGGCGATCATCCTCGGGTAGGAGGGGCTGGCGGCGCGGGTGCCGTCGCCACCTTGGAGGTAGACCAGGAGGGGTGGGAAAGGGAACAGACATCGTACCCCCCTGGTGGCAGTGAAGGTGTTAGGTAGAGCGGGGAAGCAGGAGGTACAGAAGTGGAGGCAGGAATGGCTGCGGTAGGCGCGTGGAGCGTAGCGGAGCGCGCCTACCGCAGCCAGCGCGGACGTGAGGCGGGGCGCACCGGCGCCGAGAAGATAGAGCAGGTGTTGCTTTCGCACTAACCTGCCAGTTGTGCCGCGGCTCCGTCGAGGGTAGCAGTCCCCGTCGGGGCCTGCAAGCCCTGACGATGGTCTGTCGCTACGCCCGGGTCTTGACCTCGGCAGCAGTTCCCCCGGGGAGGGCGCCACGGGTCTCTGGCAATGGAACGCACCCTTGAGCAGGAACTCGCCAGTGGCTCCCGAATGAGGGCGGCCATGGCCCCCCAGTGGCACATCGCCTTCTGCAACGTAACCTTCACTGAGTACGCGGGCGTGACGTATCGCGATTACTACGGGTCGCCAGCGGTCATGCTCGAGGCGCAGTTGGCGGCGAAGGCGTTTGCCGAGCAGCGGTTCGGCGTGGGCCGGTTCATCCACCCGCACGTGGACAGCCCCAGTTGCGGCTTTGCCTCGTTCCTCGGCATGCCGGTGGTGGTCCCAGAGGCGGATGAAGTGCCCTACGTCGACACGACGCGACCGCCGATCACAGACGTCGCGGACGCCGACTTGATCCGGCTCGGCGACCCGCGGTCTACCGGTCTCATGGCCCAGCGGTGGGCGGCCTGGCAGTACTACCGCGAGCAGGGCTACGACGTTCGTTTCGGGGGATACGGCGGCAGCGTGGTAAGCATTGCCTGTGAGATCAGCGGCAACAGCGTGCTGGCCGGCATGGTCGAGAACCCCGCCGGGGCGCGTCGCCTGCTGGAGGTTGTGGTGGAGGCGGAGGAGGCGGTCGCTGCGTTCGACGCTTCGCTGTGCGGCGAGGAGTACCGGGGCTTCACCTACACTGGGGATGACTTTTCCGGGCTGCTGTCACCGGAGCTGTACCGCCGGTTCGCCGTGCCCTGCTACCAGCGCCTGCACGCGGGCCAGGAACGACGGTTCATGCACAGCGAACTGCTGCGGGCCGAGCACTTGCGGATCGCTCGCGACGAGGTAGGCATCACCGAGTTCCACGGGGCGGGCTGCAAGAACCTGACGCTGCTGGAGATGCACGACATCATGGGCGACAGATTCTGGACCCAGCTCACCCCGCAGGAAATGCTGGAGCTATCGCCGGCCGTTATCGACGACCGAATCCGCGAACTTGCCCAGAGCGGCTCCGCATACGTGCAGCTCTACCCCGGCCGCGGCACCCCCGAGGAGCACATGGAGGCCGCCATCGCGGCCGTCCAACGCGAGTGCCCCGGCGGCCCAGTATAGTCGGGTGTGTTCCCCATGCACGGACTCTTCAGACAGATCGCTTGGAATGTTGCCCTCGCCGCCGCGTCGACCGCTGTCTGCGTCGCGGAGACTGCAGGCAATGCGGGAAGGACGGAAACAATGTCAGCACCTGAGCCGCTCGCGACCCCGCCGGAGTTCTTCCCGATCCTCCCCTGGGACCCGCTGCATGGCTGGAAGGAACCGGTGGAGCCCAAGCACGGCGTGGAGAGCATCGCAGAGTGCAACTTCACAATGGCGGGGTTCGTGAAGCCCCGGGATCTGTCGGTCTGCGAGCAATTGGGCCTCAAGGCGCTCATGTTCGGCTGTGCGGACCGCGGTCCCCTTTCGCGGGACGAGTGGAAGAAGCTGCCGGCCGAGGAGATCGACGCCTTCGTGAAGCGGATGATCGACGACGCCGGCCGCAGCGAGGCGGTGCTCGGGTACTACCTGGTGGATGAGCCCGGCGCCAGCCTCTTCCCGAAGCTCGCCGCCGGCGTCGCCGCAGTCAGGAAGTACGCGCCCGGGAAGCTGGCGTACATCAACCTGTTTCCCGGCTACGCTACCCTCGGCGCGCCCGACACCTCGCAACTGGAGGCGCCCAGCTTCGAGGAGTATCTCCAGCGATTCGTCGAGCAAGTCCGCCCACAACTTGTCAGCTATACTCGCGAAGGTTAGGAATACACCGAAGTGGAAGTTCGCAGAACTTCACCCGTGGGCGTGTGGTGAGCACCCAACACACTGCTGTGCACGCAGAGGCGTCGAACTTGTGCAATAGCTTCGGTGTATTCCTAACCTTCGCGAGTATACG
>Ga0210015_1001511_pt1 | contig 22921 bp, 29 predicted proteins | sample CryGeymeta201522_FD_185471 | JGI IMG/M metagenome (GOLD analysis project Ga0210015, IMG submission 185471) | Groundwater microbial communities from Crystal Geyser aquifers in Utah, USA - Crystal Geyser metaG 2015-22 (SPAdes) (version 2) | ecosystem: Environmental > Aquatic > Deep subsurface >... | reverse complement strand
TAGTATTAATTCTCACCGGCTGTAAATTTAGACATACTCTCCTGGGCCTCTTCTAACATTCTCAACCTTTTTATCCTTCTTAAGTTGATTCCAAGCTCAGATGTGATAGGTTCGAGAAGTTTGAAAGCCTCTTCTTTTTTGACTAAGATTTCCTGGGGTAGAAATTTATAATTTTCAGCAAGTTTCAGGAGCTGCCCCTGAAATTCGGAGATGCATTCTTCTGGTTTTGCTAAATGATGCTTTAATATAAAACCTGAGTTTTGTTCCACCCATAAAGTTACATAAGGATAAAAAGGCCTTCCTTCTTTTCCTTTTATTGGTTGTGGATAATAAAAGAAATCTACCTCCCAAACACCTTGACCATGAGGGATTCTATTCTTTATTTCTTCCAAACGATCTGTATCAATAGGTTCTACAATAATTTCCGCTTTTTTAAAGGGCAACGGCTCTATCCACTCATCCTTCCAGGATAGACCGCCGATCTTGTCCTGTTGTGGGACTCGAACTAAATAATGATTTTTCCTGGCAGGGGGAGTGAGCATTTCTGGATCATCTTTAAAACGGAGCGAGACATCGATTGCCTGTTGTAGACATAAGGTTAGATATCTTGCCTCTTCACTGGTTAAATACCAGGGATAATAACCAGGCCGATAACTCCTAAATGACGGCCAGGAATTAGGTCCACTAAATTTTAAACCAATTTTTTTTATTACTTGAAAATCTTCTTTCTGTAAATATTTTCTATCTTCGAATGAAGCCATAAGTAATTTTTGAAGATTGAGCATATCCTCAAGAGATGGATAATTTTTTCCCAATCTCCCCGGTTACCGGGTTTTGCACTCCAAATAAATCATAATCCCACATCCAGTTCCAACACTCTTTTCTCTTAAATTCTATTGCGGCATCATATAGGTCTTTCCACTCTTGAATAGATGGCAGTTTATCGTTCATTTTTACACTTCCTCCTTGTGTTTTTTCTAGTTCAACTTTTCAATCCAGGTCAATAATAATTCAAAGACTTTTTCTCCGTAAGATTTCTGGGTAAATTTTTGAAAGGTTCTTCTCCCCTATTTTCTTCCTTATCTAATAAATTAAAACTATCTTTATCCGGACTGATAAATTTTTCTTCGATCAATTTTAGATATTTAAAAGGAATCCATCTATTCTTTATGGTTACTTCTATTTGGTTTTCTCGAAAAAAATAAACTAATGTCTCTAAGTCTTCTACTAAGGGAACATTTTTTCTTTTTATATCACTTAGATCAATCTGATCTTCTATTTTCTGATTAATGGGAGTGATGTTCACTGAAAAAGAAAAATCTTTTCTGGGATTACTAAATTTTTTCCTTCTTCCAGGATGGCCTACCTCCTGAGGAGAATTACTCTGAAACTCATCACGGGGAGAAAGGGAAGGAGTAAATTCTCGAGCGATATCAGAAGGGGTGCTTTTCCACAATCTTTTATATCAATAGGAACATCTACGTTGAGCTTCAGGTAAATCCTTTGGGCAAGTTTTCTCCTGTGAGTAATGTCATTTTTCAACACAAAAATATCGTAATCACTTTCTTTACTCTGTTCCTTTTTTGTCTGTGAACCAAATAGGATAATTTTATCAGGAGCAACTTCTTTTACAATTTGTTGTGTAATTTCCTTTAAATGATTTTTACTTGACATATTATTTTCCTTTGTATTTCTAAATAGTAAATAAAGTAACTTTAAATCTCATATTATATTTCCGTAAAATAGAGAGAAAGATATATTAATCATTTATCAATTGTTATTTTATTTTATCAGTTTTTTGTACACCTGAGGATGAGAACCAATCATGGCAAGTATTAGGAGAGGCTTTTCAACTTTAAATATCAGAATCCAATCGCTTTTGATATGTATTGCCTCATATCCTTTCGATGTTCCAAGTAGAGGATGCTTTTTATAAATAGGGTCCACTGGTTTCTCTTCTTGTAATGTAGTAATGATATGCTTTAATATTTCAAAATCTAATGGCGAGTATTTACCACTTCTCCTATCCCTTTCAACATCTTTCTTGAACCTTTTCTCAACTTTTATCTTTAACAATGTCAAATCCCCAGTTCTTTAAAGAGTTCCTCTGCTGTATTGTAAATTTCTACGTCTTCATTATTCTCAATATTATGAATTCTCTCTATGAGTTTATCGGAAGGAATTCCTACCTCAAATGGTATCTTCTTCTCTAAGGCTACCTTGGCAAGAAACAAGTTCACTGCGTCTCCAAAGCTCAATCCTAATGCATCGAATACTTTCTCTGATTCTTTATAGAACCTATCTTCTACTCTTATACTTGTCTGTCTTCTCATATTATCACCTCAAATTAATTATACTGCAATTGAAGTATAAAGTCAAGAGATCGAATTCAATCTGCCAATCGGCCAATCTGCCAATCGAAATAAAAAGAAAATCAAAAAAGAATCAGGCAATCGGCCAATCTACCAATCTAAAAAAAGTCGTTAGTATTTAGTATTTAGTAAAGAAAATAACGATTGTAAGCTTTAAGTGATAGTTTTAAGGACAGATTCTATATTTATTATTTTGATATTTTTGGATATATTCCCGACTTCCAGTATGATGGTCCAATATATAGCCAAACTTACCGAATATTTTAACGGCCTTCTTACCAGATATATTAGATAGAAGACCCATTAAACTGTAACCTCACCAACAAAAGCACTTTTTTCTTCCTTCGGTTCAAAACTACGACCATGCTTTTTCTCTACATAAAGATAACCTTTTATGGCATCCTTAATATTTTCGATGGCTTTATCCAAAGTCTTTCCTTGACTCATACATCCTGGAAGCTCAGGTACATCAGCTACATAGCCCTTGTATTCTGGATCGTAGGTAAAAACAACCTGAAATCTCATACACACCTCCATAAAATTAAGAAGAGTAAATATATTATTTATTTATCATTATTTTATCAGTTTTTTGGATAATTTGCTAATAAATTAAAACAGTATCAAGTATATGAATTAGTCGTTAGTGAATAGTTCGTTAGTGAAGAAAATACAAAGAATAAATTCAAAAGACAAGATGCAAGAATACTCAATATGCCAATCTACCAATCTACCAATCAGCCAATCAAAAAAAGAAAAGAAAACAATCGGCCAATCTGCCTATCGGCCTATCTACCGATTAAGAAATCTAACCAACAAAAGTAATACGTAATAGTGGACGATATAATATAAGCCCTTTAAACTAGATCTAAAATAAGGGTCATTTTAAGCGTTTTTTGGAAAAAGACAGGGTTTTACCTTAAGCACCTCAAAGAAATGCGTTATACGCCTTGTACGGTGATATTGCCTAAAAGCCTTATATAGTAAGCCTTTCAAGACCTAAAAAAGCTATTTTTAGCACTTTTTTACTTATTTTTATGCTAATTGGCGTGATGAATATTTATTAAATTTTCCAGAGGGTGCTGAAACCCTTGTATTATCTGCGTTTTAGAACAGGCGAATTTTATATCATAAAGATAAAAAAGGTGTAAATTACAAGATGCAAGATGAGATTGCTTCGGGAAGCACTTGTGAACGCAGGGGATGGTTCTCTGTATCATTTTGTATTTTATGGAAAAATTTTGTAAATCTCGCCTCTCCTTTTCACTCTATAAAAGATTATCCTCTTATCCACTCCTATCTTACAGCCTACTCTATAATTACCTACTCTTATCCGGAAATAATCCCTGTATCCGCGCATCTTTTTTATATCTAATGCATTAAAGATATTGTCGAGGTTAGGAATCTCCTCAAAGACTAATCTCTCTATCCTTTTCCTATAGCGTAAAGGTATTCCTGCTAAATCATTTAAGAATGTCTTTTTGTAATAGCAGATTATCATATCAATATTTTTTTAAGGTACTATAATATTTCTTTGCATTGTGCACGGATAAAATTTCTTCATCTTCAATTTCTTCCATATACTTACCGAGACCAAAGCTTTCCAGGATTTCCTCTATTTTTTCAAATGTCTCCATATCTACCAAGACCGCTTTTTTCTTGTTATCATCTGTTACTACATATTCTTTTTTTATTTTAAGCATTTTTAATATCCTCCTTCTATTTGCTATTTGACATTGTTTTTACAATTTCCCTCATCGTTTTTGAACGCAGGGGATGGTTCTCTGTATCATTTTGTATTTTATTGTTTCGCTTTACGAAAATAGATTATTATTCATTTACTGTTATTTTATCAGTTTTTTGGTTATCTTGCCAATAAATTAATTTACCGATTGGCCTATTGACCAATCAAAAATAAATAAATAATCTACCGATCGACCAATCACCCAATCGGCCAAGCAAGATAAAAAATTACTTACCAAATTTTAAATAAGTCATTAAACCATTTATTTGTTGAGCAATTTTCTTTGCTTCTTGATAAACCTTATTAAATTCAACTTGGGATATATAATTTAAATCTAAAGCGATATAAAGATCATTCTGAACCTCCCTGTTAAATAAGTCTTTGTAAGTTAAAAAATAAATCTCGTATCCTTACATATGTTATTCTTTATCTACTACAACATTTTTATTTAACAGGGCAGGCCTTTTAAATAATTTTTTAGTCTGTTTCGAATATATCTTTTACCATAAGTTGTTTTTAAATATTTTTCTCTGTGTATCGCATCTTTTTGATTTAAGCAAACTTCATCATAATAAATTAATTTTAATGGCCTTCTGTATTTAGTTGATTCAACATCACCATTATTATGTTTTTTAATTCTTCTTTTTAAATTATCTGTATAACCAACATAAAATTTATCATCTTTTTCACTTATAAGAATATATGTATAAAACATTATTTTAAATTAAGCCTACGTGCGTCTTGCCAGACAGGTAAGTCTTCGAATGATTTTATGGTTGATAAGTGTGAAATCCTCCAATCTAAATAATCTGCCAATCGACCAATCGACCAATCAAAAATAATCGGCCAATCTACCAATCAAGATTAAAAACAAAATTAAGAAACAATTAATATTCTACATCTTCCTCATCATAAATAGGAATACTTATAATAATTTGGGATAAATTTGGGATAAATTTGGGATATTTACATTATCTTAGAGTGTAGTAAGCCCCTTTTTTTTCACCCCTTTTATTCAACAACTTCTTTTTAACCATTGTATTTAAATCAAGTCTTGCTGTCTCATTGGATATTTCTGGAAACATTTCTCTATAATTTTTGTTTATAATTTTTCCGATTTTCTTAATATATTCCACAGCTAAAATTTGCCTCTTATTTAAATTTAAATCTTCTAAATATTCCTTAGTTATTTTCCCTCTAAACGTAACCACAAGATTCCCAGATACTTCTTCAAATAAAGGTTCAGGTAAATTATAACTTAGACATTTTTCGATCATCCTATTAGTTCCCGTTCCCCACTGTTCGATATATTTAATCAAAAAGAAACATTTCCCAATTAATGGATTTCTCAAAACCGAATCATGCTTTTTCTTTAAATCTTCTATTGTTAATGGTTTTGGGAGAGAACCACAGCTCCATACTTCAACTCTATCATCAAAAATTCTTATCTGAACATTACTGGAAATTTTATAATTACGATGACATATTGCGTTAGTAATTGCCTCTCTTAAAGCCTCAATGGGATATTCCTATCTCTCTACTATTTCTGTCCCTTTAATCTCTGCGTGTAGTTTAATATGTTCTTTAACAAATTCTAAGGCATCCTCTCTTTGATCAATTATGTTTTCACTAAAGACCTTCATATCAATAAATTCTAAAAGTGGCTTCTTTGCAGATTTGAGAATCAAAATAAAGTTTATCTTTGTGTTTTTCTAAGATTGATCTTTCTTGGAAGGGCGTATGCAATACGCCCCTACCGTATTCATCTTTGCTCATTTTAATGGTAGATTTACCTACTCGCTTGTAGGGTGGTCTCCCGATCAGCCAATCGACCATCTACCGATTAAGAAATCTAACCAACAAAAGTAATACGTAATAGTGGACGATATAATATAAGCCCTTTGAACTATACCTAAAATAAGGGTCATTTTAAGCGTTTTTTGGAAAAAGATAGGGTTTTACCTTAAGCACCTCAAAGAAATGCGTTATACGCCTTGTACGTTGATATTGCTTGAAAGCCTTATCTAGTAAGCCTTTCAAGACCTAAAAAAGCTATTTTTAGCCCTTTTTTACCTATTTTTGTGCTAATTGGCGTGATGAATATTTATTAAATTTTCCAGAGGGTGCTGAAACCCTTGTATTATCTGCGTTTTAGAACAGGCGAATTTTATATCATAAAGATAAAAAAGGTGTAAATTACCAGATGCAAGATGAGATTGCTTCGGTCGTTTCACTCCCTCGCAATTACAGAGTTTAATGTTCAAGATGTGAACTTGTAAAAATTATACTGTAAAATGTTGGTGATTCAAATTAGTCAGGTTGTCCTCTCAACAAGTTCGAAGGTGAAGCTTTCATTATCTAAAGTCGGGTTCATGTCTTTTCAGTATCTTTTTCAAACATTTTTAGACTTAGCAATCGAGCACTATAAATAACTCGCATAATAATAACCCTGGCATCGTCAATTCTAAAGATAGTCCTGTAATTGTCATAGATAATATGCCGATACTCTTTTCCTAATTCCCTCGATTCAGGGATAACCGGGCAGCGCATGGGAAATTGCTTCTTTGCCGCTATTTCGTGGTCAGTTGTAATGTATTGAAAAATCTCTCCTATATCCGATTCAGCAGTTTTGGTAATCTCAACGCGATACCTTTGTGCTCTCATTGAACTCCTTTATAAATTTTCGTGCTTCTCTGGTACGGCCATCTCTGACATCCATTTCTGCCTCAGCCAATAGAATGCCAAGATTCAACGATTTTAACTTTTTCTCAAAAACCTCTACATCCAGCAAAACAGCATCAGGCTTACCGTTTACAGTAACGATAATTGGGCGGCCAGTATGGTGCATTTGCTTAAAGATTGCATTCGTTTTCTTTTTTAAATCCGAAACCGATTTTATGTCTTCGGAAATACTTATAGACATTACAATTCACATCCTTTTTAATATTATATTTAATATCTTATATGCTATCACAAACGAACTTAAAATCAAAACATTTTCATATTCAAGTAATACAGGGGACGATTCTCTATAGACGAAAGATCCGCCAAGGTGTACTCTTCGTTCAAGCCTTCACGAAGGAATTCGGGGTAGGAAATTAGGTAGAATTTTTAAGGATAGTTTCAATATTAATAATTTTAAGAAGACCAATGTAGATTGAGATTGATTCCCCTGCTTCCGTAGGGGGAACCTTTTGGGAAAAAATAACTTATCTTTTTTAATTATTAATCATTTATACTTTTTAAAACTTGCTTAACAATCTTCGGATGCAATATTATATCTTTATGAAAAGGTATAATTATTCTTCTTTACCCTTTTTTATATATCCTGTGGCTTCCTTTGCTTCTAATTATTTTGAAACCACAGCCTTAAACAACAATTTTTCTGCTTCCTGAGCTTTTAATCTTGGTAGTTTAGCCAACTCTCACCTCTAAAGAGGTAGTTAATATTTCTTTACTTAAAAAAGTTTTTATTTCATCCTTTGACAATGTCTCTAAATATAACCCGATAGCCTCTTTTATATTGCTTAATACTTCCTCCAAAGAATCGCCTTGTGTTTGACAACCTTCTAATTCCGGGCAATAAGCATAATAACCATATTCACTCTTCTCAATAACTACATTAACTTTATACGACATATTCAACTTTTCTGTCTCCTTTCAATGTATAGATGCATAATAATAGAGAGTTTATTTATATTAATAAATATGCATCACTTATTTTATAATATCAAATTTTCAGCAACCTCTAAATCATTATGAGCTTTAATTAGCCATTTTTTGACATATTCATCTATCATAACCTTATTCCCTCTTTTAAAACCTCTCTCACAACATTACCTATCTTTGTCTTATAGTAATTTATTTCTTTTTTTGATTTGATAATAAAATCAGCATCAATTCCTTCTTTTGCAAGTTTCTTCCGTAAAATGGAAGATAATTCCATTTTCTCTCTAATGGTAAGGTTATTTTTCATTACAATTAGGATATCGTGATCGCTCTTTTCCGAGTAATCTCCTCTTGCTCTGGAACCAAATAAAATAATTTCTTTATAATCAACCTCTTGAAGCATTTCTTTGAGTAAGTTTCCTACATTTTCCTTTATCATTTATTTTTTACTCCTTACCATTAATTTCATTTACTACTCTAAGTAAATGAACTTCTTCTCCATGACCTGATTCTGCAGCATATTCTAAGGCAGTCTGAATATTAATGTTTTTACCCTTCTCCTCTTTTTTTTATTAACCCTTCCTCTTTTAAGGATTTAAAAATATAAAGAAATACGTCATATTGGACGATTCTCTATTCTGCTAACTTAATATTCAGTTAATTTTTTTATTATTGAGCTCTCGGAAACCCTTATAATATAAGCCCTTTAAATTATATCTAAAATAAGGGTCGTTTTAAGCGTTTTTTGGAAAAAGATAGGGTTTTACCTTAAGCACCTCAAAGAAATGCGTTATACGCCTTGTACGGTGATATTGCCTGAAAGCCTTATCTAGTAAGCCTTTCAAGACCTAAAAAAGCTATTTTTAGCCCTTTTTTACTTACTTTTATGCTAATTGGCGTGATGAATATTTATTAAATTTTCCAGAGGGCGCTGAAACCCTTGTATTATCTACGTTTTAGAACAGGCGAATTTTATATCATAAAGATAAAAAAGGTGTAAATTACCAGATGCAAGTTGAGATTACTTCGGTCGTTTCACTCCCTCGCAATGACAGAGTTTAATGTTCAGGATGTGAACTTAAGAAAATTATACTGTAAAAGAATGGTGATGTCAAGAAAACGAGGTGCGAGCGAGATGGAAAAAGGGGAGTAGTCAGTCCCCTTTTGTTTCCTACGTATGTGCATAAGACGGGTTCGATGAATCGTCCTCCCCACTCAAGGGCGAGGGGAAAGAAGATCTGGACAGTAAAAGGTCTGTCCTACGGTTTATGTGGATTTATCTGCAAAAACTTCATCAAAAAATATATCCTTACTCAATATTTTTTGCCATTCTCTATGCCGTTTTACACTTTCAATTCTTCTGCTTTTTGGAATAGTTATAAATCTAATAGCTTCTACTGGTCCCAATTCCTTTATAAGCACCTGCATCGCTTTTTTAATTGCTTTTTCTTCATCCATATATTTTACAGTTTTCATCTTAATCCCTCCTTCTCGCAAAAAATAACCGGATTACCGCACCATATTTTTACTTTATGCTTCAAACACTTTTTAATAAGCTGGTCATCACAACTTATAAAAGGTGCCCTCGATTTCTCTGCAAAAGCAATATGTGCTGCATCAGCTACCCCAAAACCTATATTAACTAATTCTTCTGCTCTTTCTCTTGTTTTATCAATATTAACATCAGCATGTACTCCAAATCTATCTAAAATAGTTTTTATCTAAACACGTTCATATATATCAGGAATCGCCTTTATCTCTTTCGTATGGACTGGCGAAATTAGTAATTTGTATTTGCCTTTGCTCTATCATCAATAACCTCTTAATATTTTATAAGCTATTTTTACTACAATATCACTACATATTATATAGTTTATGATCCTAAATGGAAATTACTTCCAAATTTATTATAATTAAGTTTAGGATAATTGTCAAAATTACAAATTACAAATTTACCTATGACCTGGGGAATAAAAATCGTGCATTTATTCTGTTCAGTTGGGAGAGAGAGGATTTCCATTCTAATATTTCAGATTCAGTAGTACCTATAAGATTTTTAGTTTCCACAAATTTCACTTCCTTTGTGTCTATTAATGATTGTTTTTTAGTATATTTTCTATGCTGATTATGGTAATGTTTTTTGGGCTATTTTTATATTTAGATATTTCTTGAGAGAATTTTTCTTTATCGGTGGTGCAAAGTAATATCAGATTTTCTTGAGAAATGTTTTTAGAATATTTTTCGATAAAGTCAGAAAGAGAAAATATTTCATGACCCAGGAATATCTTTTTTGGCTTTAATCCAGCCCCGGCTAATTAAATTCTTTAAGATAGAATTAGTTAAACCTAAAGAGAGTTTTAGTTTGTGAGCCAGGGAACGCTGGGATAGGGACGGTTGGAAAGAAAAAATACTGGCAAAAATATAAGCTTAGATTGATCATTTAAACCACTAAGACCCATTAAATCCATATTTATTTTATCCTGATAAAAATTCTTGGTGCAGATACAGGTTAGATCAGGAGAATATTCATTTATATAGGATCTGGTACTTCTGGTAATTTTTGCTTCTTCAAAAGGTCGATATTTCACTTCATAACCTCGCCATCTCTCACCCTCACCCTTTAAAACAAAATCCATTTCAGCACCGGCTTTTGTCCTCCAATAATATATTTCATCAAGTGGACCCTTGCCAGTTAAAAGCATTAAAAATACAGAATTTTCCACTAAACTACCGGAATCCCTTCTCCCTTCTAAAGAATTTAGGTCACCTACAATTATATTTCTAATCCCGGTATCCATAAAATATAATTTAGGCATCTTGGTAACTTCTTTTATCTTATTTGAGTAAAAGGGGTTGATTAATCTTATAAAAAAAGTACTTTCCAAAATAAATAGATAACGCTCAAGGGTACGCCGCGATATTCCGCACATAGTGGTGAGATTGGTAAAGTTTAGGGAGTTACCTGCCTGTAAGGCAAGTAATTTAATAGCCTTATTAAAAGCATAGGGATTATCTATGCGGAAAAGATCCTTAATGTCTTTTTTGATATACGAATTGACTACATCTTTTAAATATTCAACATTATCTTCTCGAGTGGGAAGGAGAGAAACCCTGGGCAGACCTCCAAATATTACATATTCTTCAAAATATCTTAAAAAATCGCCTTCAAAGAAACGAGCCTTCTCCCAATTGCCTGTATCCCAAAAACCTGCCAGGTCTTTTCTATCTTTAAATTCAAGAAACTCACCAAAATCAAGAGGATAAATCTCGAATACCCTTTTTCTCCCGGCTAACGAATCTTTAAATTTAGTTTTTATAGAAAAGGATGATGAACCACTTACCACCAGGCTAATTTCCTTATGATGATCTGCAATAATTTTTAAAAAATTGCTCGGGTTTTCCATATATTGAATTTCATCAAGAAAGATAAAGCATCTCTCTTTTAAATCTGCTCCCTTTGCCGCAAGGAAAGCAATGAACTCTTCAACCCCCCTATTTACTACGTCTAATAAATTCATATCTTCCAGGTCGAAATAAAACACTCTATTACTCTCAACTTTTTCTACTTGTAGGAGGTTGTCTATCAATAAATACATTATACTAGTCTTGCCTACCTGCCGGGCTCCTAAAAGTACAATTAAATCATTACTCTTTAAAAGCCTGCTCATAACCTTATTGGTAATTCTTCGTGGTTTTAATCTTTTCATACTTTTCATACTTTTTATATATATTACCTCACTATTTTAGCATATTCATATAACATTAGTAAGGTTATTTTAGCACGTTATTCATAATATAGCAAGTTTATCTGTTTTTTAAATGTAAAGACGGGCACTAAAATTCAAGATGTGGGCTGGAAATGAAAGAAAGCGTATAGTAATAGCGGATAGAATAATTAGTATCGAATATCGAGTATATGGTATATAGTGAGGAAGAGATCAAAATATAGTTTGTCTTTTGTTTACCCTGGGCACGATGCATGGTGCCCCTACATTATTGCTCTTGTAGGGGTCGAATTTATTCGACCCGTCTTTAGCGGGTTTGATGAATCAAACCCTTACCTTAATTCATATACAGGGGGGACACCTGTCCTACGATTAATGAGAAGGTCTTAACAGCCATTTCCATACTGGCGTAATTTTAATATTTATTCCTTCGGCAATTTCGTTACCCTCTTCATCATAAGTGAATAGAACCCCTTCTTTTACATTTAGTTTCTGGCAGGCCTCCACCAATCCTTTTATCTCTCTTTCTTTATTTTCTTCTTTTAACTCCCAGGTTACCTGGCCAGGAAATAATTTACTCTGCTCGTCTTTTATTATAAAATCACATTCTTTCTTTTCTTCAAAGTAAAATATCTCCTCTCCTTTTCTTCTTAACTGGCAAAAAACTATATTTTCTAATATTCTTCCCCTATCAGCAGAGGTAACCTTTTTACAGATACCAGTATCTATAAGATAAACTTTGGCTGGATTTCTAAGTCTCTTATAAGAAGATTCAGCAAATTTTCTGGTCTCAAAAATGAGCATACTTTCTAAGAAGTAATAGTAATATGAAAATAAAGTATCTTTAGAAAAAGGTAATTTTTCTTTATATTGTTTATAAAAAGCATTTAAAGAAAATTTTGAGGAAAAGGAAGAAAAAAGTCTTTCGGTAAGCATTTTCAAAAGAGGTATATTGGAAATGTTAAATCTTTCCACTAAATCTTTAAAAAACATTGCTTCCAAATATTCTTTGATAACCTTTCTTTTTTCAAAGTCTGATTTTAAAAGAGAGACCTCAGGAAAACCACCCCATTTTAGATATTCAGAGAAATGTTTTTTCACTAAAGCCTTCTTCGACCCATAAATAATATTCTTGTTCTGGATATCCATACCTTTAAAAAGTAAATATTCTCGAAAAGAAAAAGGAGTTACTTCTATACTCCAAGCTCTTCCCCTTAAAGAAGTATGGATCTCTAAAGGCATCATCCTCGAGGAAGAACCACTTACCAAGACTTTTATATTCTCCCGTTCAGTGATTCTCCGACAAAATCTTTCCCAACCTTTAATATTTTGTATCTCATCGAAGAGGAAGATCATCTCTTTTTCTTTGACCTCGCTCCGATTAGCTCCAGTAAGGCGAGGCTTTAACTCCAGAAAAACTTCTTTTAACTTTTCGAAATCTTTTATTTCAAAATCGGCCAGTCTTTCATCTTCAAAATCTAGATATAATGCTCGATCTTTATATTTCTTAAATAAATCATATAAGATATAAGTTTTACCGCTTCTCCTTACTCCATAGAGTATTATTACTTTATGGAGAGGGAGTCTTTTATTCTCAGAGACATCAAGGGAAGCAGAGAAATCTGGAAAAATAATTCCTTCTCTTTTTATAATTCCTTTCACTTGATTAAGAATAAACTCTTCATTGGATACGATAATTTCTTTTAGGAGTTCTTTATTTATCATAATTTGTATCCTTATAATTTTTATCCTTTTTATAGAACCATATTACACTATTTTTGTCCTTCTGACAAGGATGATTAATTTTAATCTGTTGATGAAATTAAATCAGTTGATGAAAAGCAAACTACAGATCTGCCAATCAAAAACAAATAAATAATCTACCAATTGTCGAGTAGATGAGCATCTCTTAACTTTAGGAACAAGTTTGTATTCCCTGTTTCTTCGTAAAAGGGCGATAATATGTTACAGCCTTCCCTCCGCAGGAGTTACCCTACATCAAAGGTACTATACTGTAATCCGACTCCCTATCGGTCATCTGGCCTCCTTGCTTTATTATCACTTGGATGGCCATACTCACTCATCTGGTAAGAACCGTTAGGGTCTCCCGAGTTGCCGTATCCTAACTGTGTGTAACATGCCAAGGTCTTAGACCCCGAGGAAGTCTTGATAATCTTACCATAACGATTACCAAAATATAGCTTTCTGCATCGGTCACCACATCAGCCTTCCTAACTTCATGGTGCTTTCGGGGCTCAATCCCTTCAGACATATGCTTTCGGCCTGCTACCTTGTTTGCCTACGCTTAAAGATAATAGTTACCTACTATCCTCCAAGGCTAACTACTGGTGGCTGGTTAAGCCTTACCAGACGGGATTCCCACCCGCTATATGATACGACCTTGCTCGGCCGCACGACCAATCTACCAATTAAGAAAAAGAAAAGTAGACAATCTACCAGTCGGAGAAAATACAGAGACAGAGAATAAATTACTCATCTTGTTCTTTTTATAAAACCATATTACACTATTTTTATCCTTCTGACAAGGAAGATTGTGGTTAGAAAAAGACGGGCTTGATGAATTGAACCTCTACCTTAATTCATAGACAGGCGAGACGCCTGTCCTACGATTGAGGAGAGTAAAAAGTAGCTTGTCCCCTTTTTTATGCTTGATTTTTTATTTTAAACCGTATATAATTTAATCGTAGTTCAATAAAATACGGTAAATTATTAAAATATTATTTAATTATTTACTATTTTTTAGGAGGTAATTTTGATGCAAAATATCTTTTCGCTGCAGAATCCCTGGCGAATTCAGCCAGGATGGCGGCTTACCGGTCTCGCTCCACGAAGAATTCAGCCATTAATCTTAAATTGGATAGATGAACCAGAAATTTTAGTTATTAGGGGCGCTCGTCAAATAGGAAAAACTACTTTGATTAAACAAATAATTTATGAGCTAATCCATAAAAGAGGAGTGAACCCAGAAAATATTTTTTATTTTTCTTTTGATGAACGAGATTTGCGGAATTTAGTTTTACAAGAGCCAAAATCAGTATTTAATTTTATCCATCAACAAAGGATAGGAAAAGATAGAGTTTTTATATTTTTCGACGAAATACAAAAAGCTCCGCAAATACTTGAGACTTTAAAGATATATTATGATTCAAATAAGGATTTTAAATTTATTATGACTGGATCGTCCAGTTTAGAGTTAAGTAAAGGTATTAGCGAGTCTTTATTAGGTAGAGTAATAAATTTTCAACTCTATTCTTTCACCTTCCAGGAACTTTTAAGTTTAAAGGCATCAGCAACTCTAATTAAATTTTTGCCAGAATTAAGAAGAGAATTAGAAGATTTTCTTCAGAACTTTGTCGGCTATAAACGTAATAAGCAAAATATAGATTATGATTATGAGAGATTAAAAAAAGTATTTTCTAAATTAAATTTCTATAAGGATGAAATAATGATTCAATTCAATGAATATCTACTGCAAGGAGGTTATCCGGGGGTGGTAAAGAAACAAAGATTTATGTCAGAAATGGTATTAAGAAATATAAAACAAGTCTACATAGAAAGAGATATTATTGAGACTTTAAAGATAGAAAAACATTTTGCTTTTTCTCAGCTTTTAGAGCTCCTTTCTTACCAGATCGGAAGTTTGATTAACCTTGATGAGTTGGGCAGAAACTTGAATATTTCATTCTCTACTTTAAAGAATTTTTTAAATATCTTAGAAAAAACTTATATAATAGAACTTCTACAACCATATTTTACAAATCAAAGAAAAGCAGTTAGAAAAAATAGAAAGATTTATTTTTTAGATACCGGATTTCGTAATGCTTGTATTGGTTTAATTACTTCTCCCTCTAATCCGAATGAGATTGGACATTTAGTAGAAAATATAACTTTTAATGTTTTAAAAAAAGTAAATTCTTATTTGTTTGCGGAATCTATTCAGTTCTTTTTTTATCGCACTTATGATGGTGGAGAGATAGATTTTTTAGTAAAAAAGGGGGATGAAATTTTCCCAATAGAGGTTAAATACCAAAATTTCATTAAAGAAAAGATTCCCACGGTGATGAAAAATTTTATGAAGGCAAAGGGAAAGGGGTGTCGGAGAGGAATGGTGATAACTAGGGATTTCATGAGTAAAAAAAGTTGTGATTTTGGAGAAATATATTTTATCCCCTTGAGTTTGTTAGTATTGGGGATTTGAAACAGTCGTTAGCGAATAGTGAATAGTCGTTAGTGAAGAAAATACAAAGAATAAATGCAAGAAAAAAATAGCGGATAGTAAAACAGTATCGAGTATCGAGTATATAGTGAGGAAAAAGAAAGAAAAAATGCAAGGTGCGAGGTGCAAGGTGCAAGATAATTCAATCGACCAATCAAATAACAATCGGCCAATCTGCCAATCAAGAAAAAGAAAAGAAAACAATCAGCCAATCTACCGATTAAGAAATCTAACCAACAAAAGTAATACGTAATAGTGGACGATTTTCTATTTTGCTAACTTAATATTCAGTTAATTTTTTTATTATTGAGCTCTCGGAAGCCTTTCAAGACCTAAAAAAGCTATTTTTGGAAATGAAAGAAATATTAAATTGTCAGTATATTTTTCCAGTTGTAATTGATGATATTGTCCTTCACTATAAAGTTATGGTCAGAACAGGATATAACCGCGGCAGTCTTGACCTTTGAGCCTAAGTCGTTGGCCAATCTCTTTAAAGAAGTAATATGTTTTGAAGTGATGGTCATTGAACTTTTTATTTCAAATAAGTGTAGGAATCCTCCTATTTCAATAACTAAATCTACCTCGAGACCATCTCTTGAACGCAAGTAGTACATAGAAGCTCTTTCCCCAAAATGTAAAAACTTCTTTAAAAAATCATTAACAATCATTGTTTCAAATAAATTTCCAAAATGAGGACTCTTAAGCAGAGTATCAGCATCATGAAACCCTAATAAATAAGTACATAGTGCGGTATCGCCAAAATATATTTTAGGACTTTTTACTATGCGTTTGCCAATGTTTCGGTAATAAGGATAAAGAAGGTATAGTTGATGTGCTGTTTCCAAAAGAGAAAGCCATCTTTTGGCAGTAGGCACGCTAATTCCAATATCCCGGGCAACCTCAGATAGGTTGAGAATTTGTCCTGTTCTTACCGCACAGGCTATTAAAAATCTTTCAAACTGACTGAGATCACCTATGTTCGATAAATTTCTGATATCTCTTTCTAAATAAGTAGTAATATATGAACTGCACCAAAGTTTTCTATCCACTTTTTTGTTAGTAGCAATTTCGGGGTAAAATCCCCGCATCATGACTTCGTTAAGAGAAATTTTCCGGTCAAATTTATTGGTTAGATCTAGTCTTTTTATCCAGGTGGAAATATCCTGAGCATCACGGGCATTATCAACTCTTTCTGAAAGAGAAAAAGGCAAAAGAAATAAGATTGCTGCCCTACCGGCTAATGATTGGGTGATACTTTGCATAAGCGTAAAATTTTGGGAACCGGTAAATAACCATTGACCGGGCTTGCGGTTTTCATCTATTCTGGTTTTTATATAAGATAATAATTCAGGTACATATTGAATTTCATCTATGATTAGAGGCGGGCGATATTGATTTAAAAAACTTATGGGGTCCTCTTTCGCCCTAATTCTTATATCAGGATCTTCCAAGCTTACCAAGGTGCGGGTTTTGGAAAAGAGCATTTTAAATAGAGTAGTCTTTCCTGATTGGCGCGGACCGGTAACCACGATAGCCGGAAAAGTTTTAATTGCTTTAAGGATCGTTTTTTCTAATATTCGAGCCTTTAGTTTCATATTTTTTCGTGCCTTCTAAATAATTAACCAATATATCAATTCACCAATTCACCAATTGACCAATTGACCAATTAAGATAAGAATAAAAATTAGGAAATTAATTCACCAATTGAGCAATAAAGTGATATTTCTAAGTTTATTGTTATTATCTTCATTTTTATTGTTTTATTATAACCCTTAATATTTAATATTGCAAGTTAAATATGCGGGGTAAATTATTAGCGTAGAGCATATAGCTCTTCCTCTCCCCTGTTTTCTGATCAGTCTTTTCTCAAGTAGATTGCTTAAATCTTTACTTGCTTGTCCAGGAGATATATTATTATCGGTAACTTCTTTTAATATAGGTTCGGGTAAATCTTCTTCTCTGTAGATCTGAAAATAAAAATATAGTTTGTCTTTGTGTTTTTCTAAGATTGATCTTTCTTGGAAGGGCGTATGCAATACGCCCCTACCGTATTCATCTTTGCTCATTTTAATGGTAGATTTACCTACTCTTTTGTAGGGTGGTCTCCCGATCAGCCAATTGACCAATCAAAGAGAATCTACCAATCTACCAATCGGCCTATCGGCCGATCAAGAAAAAGAAAAGAAAACAATCGGCCAATCTGCCAATCTGCCGATCAAGAATAATCTTTCAATCAGTCAATTGGATAATCTAACAGTCAGCTATTAATTATTTTTAAGGACGTTTTCTATGTTAATTATTTTAATATTTTTTGGGATATTTTTATATTTATTTATTTCTTTAGTTAATTCCTCCGGGTTGTTGGTAGAAAGTATGATTATTTTTTGGTCGGAGAGATTATTTTCGCTTGAGTATTGGGATAGGAAATTTTCCATAGAAATAGTCTGGTGACCTAAGAATTTTTCTTTAGATGGATCATCACTTATAATTGCATTTAGTTTTAAGGGAGTACTTATTCCGGCATAGTAGGTAATTTCAGCCAGTTGACCAGTGCCATAAATATTTACCGTTTTTTCTCCTTGTTGGTAGAGTTTTATTAAGTAAGCAGTAAGCAGATCTTTAGTATAATGATAATAATGGAGGGTTTCCTGGAAACGGGTATACATCAGTCGGCTGACATTGGCTATACCTTGAGGGGTAATAAGGTAGAGGAGCTTTCTTCCGGTATCTTTTTTGGCTTTAATCCAGCCCCGGCTAATTAAATTCTTTAAGATAGAATTAGTTAAACCTAAAGAGATGTCGAGTTTGTGGGCTAAGGAACGCTGGGATAAATTTGGATTTTCTTTTAACTCTAGTAGAGTGTTTAGTTCGTGTTGGGACATATGGACTCCATTTTTTCTACATCAACGCTCAAGCAGGCTTCAACTGCTTCATATATATTTTTGATAAGCTCTTCCCAGTTATCTCCTTCTGTTAAACAACCTGGAATTGCTGGAACTTCTGCCCAATAACCGCTTTCTTCTGCTTGGTGAATTATTACTTTAATTTTCATATTATTTAATAACTTCCTGATTCAAATTTCCTTTTATAAATTATTGTAGGAATAAAGCATTAGCAATGATTAATTGATTATTTTATGTTCAGGATGTGAACTTAAGAAAATTATACTGTAAAAGAATTGTGATGTCAAATGAAATAAGATACGAGACGTAAGGTGCAAGATGCAAATTGAGATTGCTTCGCTCCCTGCGGGAGTTCGCAATGACATTTAGGGAAAAGAAAGAAAGATAGATTCTTATTACTCGTTTTCGCGAGTACAAGTCTTCACTAGTACAAGTTTCCTGGGAATAACAGAGGAGAAGATGAACTAAGCGAGTTATTCTAAATTAAGCTCAATTTGAAGGACTGTGTTAATATCAGCCATAATATCAGGAGAAAGTTCAGTAATTTTTTCACCGAGCTCCTCTTTGCCAATAGTAAAAATAGAGTCTGCTTGAAATTTTGTAGGTTTAGAAAATCCTTCTGTGACCAGAATTTCCACCGGGTAAACTATATCTCTTTTTTGTGTAGTGCCCGGGATAACCACAACATCATTACTGTAACGGTTTCCTTGATCATTTGACACAACAAGAAGAGGGCGAATTTTCTTTTTACCGGGACCCCAGAAGACTTCACCGCGGCGAGGGAAACTCATAATTGTTCTTCCTCTTCCTGTTTTCGTATAACTTTTGCCTGCGCTTTACGAAGTTCAGGATAAGACTCTGATTTCTGAAGATAATATTTTTTCAATTGTTCAGCTCTTAATTTATTCAAAGAAATATGAATAACTTTAGAGATGGAACCATGTTTATCTTTTAGTTCTTGTAAAAACCTATCATCAGAATCTGATAAATATACAGTATGTCTGGGCATTTAAAAGCACCTCCTTTGTATTACAATACTATCATACATAAAAGTAATCGTCAAGATAAATGTAACAGGGAGCGGTAATAACTTCTACTCTGGTGGATTCCCGCGTGCGCGGGAATGACATAGCGAGCGACCAAAGGGAGCGTGACAATCTCTATTCGCATTCGTTATTGTGGGTATTGGGTGAAATATTCGTGGGTAGCTTTAATGAGATCTTTTTTTATGTTATCCCACGAAAAATTACACTTTATCCCCTCAGGTATCTCTTCCTCTTCAGCATCTTTAAAATAGGTTAAAGCTTTTAAAGCTATAGATTCCGAGAAGGCAGAACCATATTTCTTTTTGCAAAAAGAGAATATATCTTTAAGAGAATATTCTGTTTGTCTGATTATAGCCCAAAGGTCAACAAAATCTTTTTTTAGCCCTCGTTGGATAATTGAAATCATTTTCATAGCAGAAATATCTTCTACTGAAGCAACACTTAAACTATTTAATAGGACTGATCTTTTTAATGTTTCCAATATCTCTATTTGCTCTTTGGAAAGTATCGTTAAATCCACAATAAATCCTCCACCAGTTAAAGGTTCTATCATCGAGTTTATAACCAGAGTGTTCGAGAAATTTTTTAATACCTTCCTTGTTTAATTTGTGGGTGAGCCAGACCCATTCATCAATGCTTCCATATTTTAAAATTCGGGAAATTAATTCAGGAGAGTTTAAGAATTTTTCTTCAGATAAAACTTTATCTGGATAATCCCAGGTGAATTTTTTTAAATTAATACTCAAATTGTTAATACTCGAACTGATCAGGATAATTCACCTCTTAACTAAAAAATAATGAAAGAATAAAGAATATAAAAGAAAATAATTTATATATTATATGTTCAGAAGGTGAACTTAAATACATTATATTGTAAAAGAATTGTGATGTCAAATTAGTCAATATTTATAGACATTACAATTCATATCCTTTCTAATATTATATTTAATATCTTATATGTATGATATCACAAACGAACTTAAAATCAAAGCATTTTCATATGCAAGTAACATAGGGGACGATTCTTTATAATGAATATCGGGGTCTATAATTAAAAAAGTATTTTATAACTATAGAATAATCTGAAAGATTAGGATAGTCAAATAACTTTCTTTATGTTCCCTGTTTTCTAATTAGTTTTTTCTCAAATAGATCGTTTAAATCTTTATTTGCTTGTCCAGGAGATATATTATTATCGGTAACTTCTTTAAATATAGGTTCGGGTAAATCTTCTTCTCTGCAGATTTGAGAATCAAAATATAGTTTATCTTTATGTTTTTCTAAGATTGATCTTTCTTGGAAGGGCGTATGCAATACGCCCCTACCGTATTCATCTTTGCTCATTTTAATGGTAGATTTACCTTATAATATAAGCCCTTTAAACTATATCTAAAATAAGGGTCATTTTAAGCGTTTTTTAGAAAAAGATAGGGTGTAAATTACAAGATACATTTTAGTAGATAGCGGACGGCATATTAGCGGGGAACGGGTTGCTACTTTTGCAACCATTTTTCTCTGGTAATACCTGCATGGTTTAATATTTTTATCAACAAATCTACACTTATAGCTTTCCTATGTGGGTTAGGAAGTGTGAGTCTTAGATTATCCTTAATCATATATAAATGCTTACCACCACTGTAAGGACCTTTAAACCCAAACTTTTTAAGTTTTTTTATAAATTCATGAAAAGATAATGGACTTAGTTTGGGCATTTATATCCTCACCATTTTAACATCTTCTACTGTGATACTGCCAAGTTTCGGAATAGAGAGTCCTTTTTTTATACTAAGTATAAGCCAGCCTTCTATTACTTCTTTAAGCTTTTTTCTACACTCTTCGAGAGTCTTACCACTAGCCCATACACCTTTAAGTTCAGGAACTTCTCCATAATAAGGTTCTTCATCATCAATTATCTCATATTTTGCTCTTTTCAAAGCTTCCTCAATATATTCAGTTAACATAAATAAAATCTCCTTGACTTATTAATTCCTATATACAATTATATCTATCATTATAATTATTATCAAGTCATTTCTTTATCATGCTTTTTCTTTAAATCTTCTATTGTTAATGGTTTTGGGAGAGAACCACAGCTCCATACTTCAACTCTATCATCAAAAATTCTTATCTGAACATTACTGGAAATTTTATAATTACGATGACATATTGCGTTAGTAATTGCCTCTCTTAAAGCCTCAATGGGATATTCCCATCTCTCTACTCTTTCTGTCTCTTTAATCTCTGCGTGTAGTTTAATATGTTCTTTAACAAATTCTAAGGCATCCTCTCTTTGAGCAATTATGTTTCCACCAAAGACCTTCATATCAATAAATTCTAAAAGTGGCTTCTTTGCAGATTTGAGAATCAAAATATAGTTTATCTTTATGTTTTTCTAAGATTGATCTTTCTTGGAAGGGCGTATGCAATACGCCCCTACCGTATTCATCTTTGCTCATTTTAATGGTAGATTTACCTTATAATATAAGCCCTTTAAACTAGATCTAAAATAAGGGTCGTTTTAAGCGTTTTTTGGAAAATAATAGGGTTTTACCTTAAGAGCCTTAAAGAAATGCGTTATACGCCTTGTAGGTTGATATTGCCTGAAAGCCTTATATAGTAAGCCTTTCAAGACTTAAAAAAGCTATTTTTAGCACTTTTTTACTTATTTTTATGCTAATTGGCGTGATGAATATTTATTAAATTTTCCAGAGGGCGCTGAAACCCTTGTATTATCTGCGTTTTAGAACATGCGAATTTTATATAATAAAGATAAAAAAGGTGTAAATTGCAAGATACAAGATGAGATTGCTTCGGTCGTTTCACTCCCTCGCAATGACATTCTTCCCCCTCACCCTGCCCTCTCCCCTCAAGAGCGAGGGAAAAGAGGTATGGGTTCCCGCCTGCGCGGGAATGACATATGGGGAAGCGGAAATGACCCCAGTGAAATAAGATTTCATGGGGCAGGCAGAAAAGGATGGCGTGTAGAAGGTTATTTCTTGTTACTCATTTTCAGCAACCTCTAAATCATTATGAGCTTTAATTAGCCATTTTTTGACATATTCATCTATCATAACCTTATTCCCTCTTTTAAAACCTCTCTTACAACATTACCTATCTTTGTCTTATAGTAATTTATTTCTTTTTTTGATTTGATAATAAAATCAGCATCAATTCCTTCTTTTGCAAGTTTCTTCCGTAAAATGGAAGATAATTCCATTTTCTCTCTAA
>Ga0210015_1001502_pt1 | contig 22985 bp, 27 predicted proteins | sample CryGeymeta201522_FD_185471 | JGI IMG/M metagenome (GOLD analysis project Ga0210015, IMG submission 185471) | Groundwater microbial communities from Crystal Geyser aquifers in Utah, USA - Crystal Geyser metaG 2015-22 (SPAdes) (version 2) | ecosystem: Environmental > Aquatic > Deep subsurface >... | reverse complement strand
GTCGAACGAGGCCACATCGTGCAGCAGGCAGGCAGCCGCCGCCAGTTCCACGTCCGCGCCTTCGGCCTCAGCGATGATCTTGCCCCACTGCGCCACGCGCAGCGTATGCCGCCAGCGGTAGTCGGAATCAACGAGATGGCGATCCAGCCCGGCGCGGTCCGGGTGTTTCAGATACGTTTCCTGCTGGCGGGCACGGACGAAATCGGCGATTATTTGCAATCGGGCGTTTGAGTCGCTCATACTGATCTTTTATCAGACCTTGTTTTCAGTCCGCTTCAGCGGACCTCGGATCATAGCCGGTGGATTCATCCACCGGCGGTTGGCGGGATAGAATCCCGCCCTACGAGAATTCGATGAACGAGCAACGTCAGCCAACGCGACGGCTCTTTCTTCTGGCCGAAATCCCACGCACTCCACGCTTTCCAGATGGATTCCGGTGTGTATCGGCCTTGCGGATCGGCCTTGGAGGCAAGCAGAGCGAGCATTTCTTCCAGGCGTGGGTCGCCTTTCAAGAAGGGAAATTGTGTCAGCACAGCCAACACGTGCAGAAGATCGTACCAGATCAACGGCGCTTTTAGTTTGCGAAAGTCGTTGCCCATGTAGAACATGTACGGATGGCGCGACTGGCTTTCGGTCCACAGCGAGAGGGCGGTTTCCGCGCCAGCGCGGACGGCAGGCGAGTCGCGCCATTCGGTCTGCGCCAGCGCCTTGAGCATGACCAGGTTGGCATACGGGCATGGGTCGTCTTTGCGACCCGGCCCGCGCCATTTGCCCAGCTCCGGCGAGACGGCGCACAGCCAGCCGTTGTCGCGAACCAGACCCATCAGGTATTCCGCCGACTTGCGCACGCGCGGGTCAGCGCCCAATCCCATTTTGAGCAACCCATAAAGTGTGACCGGCGCGTCGCACAGCGCCCAGGCCCACATATCCTTGCCGCTGCCGCCGTATGATTCCGAGATGTTCATCGGCATTTGGAACGGGCCATCGGTTGACTGGTGCTCGAAAATGCGCGCCGTGACTTTATCCATGCCGGGGTCGTCGGCTCGCAGGCCGAGGTCGGCTATGAATGTCAGTTTGTGCATGTGCAGCCCAGCCGACTTGTGGCTGGCCAGCACTTCGCCGGGCCACTCCGCCAGCTCGGTCAATAAACCTTGCACTTGCGGATCGGCCAGCATTGCCTGCCGCGCGGCGCGCACCTCAGCCTCGCTTTCAGCTTGGCCGAGCAAATCCACCCGCGTACGATATTGCACCCAAGGCGTACCTTCGAGCAACCAATCAATCAAAAAATCACTCATCACTCATCACGAATCACAGCGGAATATTCCCATGCTTCTTCGCCGGATTGGCGTCACGCTTGTTGTTCAGCATCTCCAGTGCGTTGATGAGACGCGGCCGGGTCTCTTTCGGCTCGATCACATCGTCCAGGTAGCCGCGCTCGGCGGCGATGTACGGATTGGCGAACTTTTCGCGGTATTCGGCCACCAGTTCAGCCTTGCGCTTGAGCGGATCCTTTGCCTTTTCCAGTTCCTTGCGGAAGATGATGTTGACCGCGCCGTCCGGCCCCATCACGGCCAGCTCGGCGGACGGCCAGGCCACGTTGAAATCGCCGCGGATGTGTTTGCTGGACATCACGTCGTACGCGCCGCCGTAAGCCTTGCGCGTGATGACGGTCAGCTTTGGCACGGTCGCCTCGCAAAAGGCGAAGAGCAGCTTCGCGCCGTGGCGGATGATGCCGCCATGCTCCTGTCCGGTGCCAGGCAGAAATCCGGGCACGTCCTCGAAGGTCAGGATGGGGATGTTGAAGCAGTCGCAAAAGCGCACGAAGCGCGCCCCTTTGTCCGACGAGTTGATGTCCAGGCAGCCAGCCAGGTGCGCGGGCTGGTTTGCGACGATGCCGATCGAGTGTCCACCCAGGCGGGCAAAACCGACCACGATGTTCTGGGCGTAATCGGCGTGGATCTCGAAGAACTGGCCGTTGTCCACCACCAGTTGAATGACATCCTTGATATTGTAGGGCTTGCTGGGATCGTCAGGAACAAGCGTGTCTAACGCCTCTTCCATGCGCAGCGGATCGTCGCCGGTCTGGACGAAGGGCGGGTCTTCCATGTTGTTCTGCGGCAGGTAGCCCATCAGCTTGCGGATGAGGTAGAGTGTATCGGCCTCGGAATCGGCCGCGACGTGGCACACACCCGAGGTCTCGGCGTGCGCCGCCGCGCCGCCCAGCGACTCGAAATCCACCTCCTCGTGCGTGACCGTCTTGACCACGTCCGGCCCGGTCACGAACATGTACGATGAGCCGCGCACCATGAAGATGAAGTCGGTGATGGCGGGAGAATAGACCGCGCCGCCCGCGCAAGGTCCCATGATGGCCGAGATCTGCGGGATGACGCCGGAGGCCAGCGTGTTGCGCAGGAAGATGTCTGCGTACGCGCCGAGCGAGACCACGCCCTCCTGGATGCGCGCCCCGCCCGAGTCGTTCAAGCCGATGACCGGCGCGCCGTTCTTCATCGCCATGTCCATGATCTTGCAGATCTTCTCGGCGTGCACTTCGCCCAGCGACCCGCCGAAGACCGTGAAATCCTGCGAGAAGACGTACACGAGCCGGCCTTCGATTGTCCCCCAGCCGGTGATGACGCTGTCGCTCAAGAACTTTTGCTGGTCGAGATCGAAGTCGTGCGTACGGTGCTGGACGAAGGCATCCGTCTCGCGGAAGGAGCCTTTGTCGAGCAGCAAGTCAATCCGCTCGCGGGCAGTCAGACGGCCTTTTTTGTGTTGCGCCTGGATGCGTTCGAGGCCGCCGCCCAACAATGAGCGGCTCCTAAGCTCGCGCAAACGTTTAATTCTATGGTTTTCGGTCATAAAGCTCTCTTCATATCGGAATGCAGACTTCAGTCTGCCCTGAATTGCGGACTAAAGTCCGCGTTCCAGAGGGTTTTCGGATAGGCACTAAAGTCGCCACTACCAGCCAGTCTATCACTTCCTTTTTATCCACTACCGAAATAGGACGTGTTCCGGGGGTTTAGCAAGACGATGAGCGTGAAAATCAGGAAAAGGATATTGACGGACAGGGCAAACGGCCAGTTCGCGTGAGGAACGGGCTGCAATGCAAGGCGATCGAACCAGTACCAGGATGTGTAGAGGATCGCCGCCAAAATGGCTATAATCCTGGCCCAGGCTTTTCCGCGCCACAATCCCCAGAAAAGGGGGAGACTGGCGAGACACCACACTGCGCCGCTGGCGGCGATATAGAGCGGTCCTGGTAGGGCATCGTATTGTCTCAATGTGTTCCAGAACGAAATGGCTGCACCTAACCTCAACCCGTTCCATGCCGTGAGGCATAACACGAACCAGGCAAGGAGAGTTACGCCGAGGGGGCGCTTCGGTTGCCGATTTACAGCCATAATAATCTCTACTCTCTAATCTCGAATCTCTAAATTGCCAATGTAATCTTTCCCAACTGCTCGCCCTTTTCCAGCCTTTCGTGGGCGGCGCGGGCCTCTTGCAGGGGGAAGGTTTTATCTATCACAACCTTGAGTTTTCCAGCACAGATTAACCGCATTACAGTCTCAAAATCTCTCAGAGTGCCCATGGTCGAGCCAATGATGGAGAGATGCTTGCCGAAGATGAAGCGGTTGTCAATCTCGAATTTTGGCCCGCCGGTGTTTCCGACGGTGAGCAGGCGCCCTCCTTTTCGTAAGCAACGTAGACTGAGCGGAAAGGTCGTGCCGACGTTATCTACCACCACGTCCACGCCGCGCTTTTCGGTCAAACGATAAGCGGCCTTCGACCAGTCCTCCTCTTGCAAGCGGTCAATCAGAATGTCCGCGCCGAGCGATTCGGCCAGGGCCAGTTTCTGCGTCCCTGCGCCGACGGCGATGACTTTGGCCCCGATGTGTTTGGCGATCTGGATGCTGGCCGTATTGACGCCGCCCGATGCGCCCACCACGAGCACAGTCTCGCCGGGCTGCAATTTCCCGCGCGTGACCAGTGAGTGCCAGGCTGTGTGAAACACTAACCCCGCGGCCGCGGCGATGTGGTAATCAAATCCGTCCGGCAGGTGAAAGAGTTGCCGAATGGGGACGGCCACGTATTCCGCGTATGTGCCGCGCATCGTCTCGCCAAGCAGGCGCCAGTCGCGACACAGATTATCCTGTCCGGCCAGGCAGAAGTCGCATTTTCCGCAGCCGAGGTTGGAGTTGATGACGACGCGGTCGCCGATGGCGAATGGCGGATGGCTGATGGCGATTGACGGACCGAGTGCAGCGACTTCGCCGGCCCCATCCGCGCCGGGGATGTGGGGGTATTCCAGCTTCAGGCCGGGCCAACCGTTGCGCACCCACAGGTCCATGCGGTTGAGGGCTGCGGCGTGGAGTTTGACCAGGGCCAGGCCGGCAGCCGGCTCAGGGTCCGGAAAGTCGGTGTATTGCAGCACTTCCGGGCCGCCGTGTGTATGGAAAAGGATGGCTTTCATTCACCGCAAGCCCAGTTCCATCCGGCTGATGACCAGCCGCTGGATTTCGCTCGTCCCCTCGTAAATTTCCGTGATCTTGGCGTCGCGGAAGTAGCGCTCGATGGGCAGTTCCTTGCTGTAGCCCATGCCGCCATGGATCTGCAGCGCGGCGTGCGTGACAAACATAGCCGTCTCAGAGGCGAAGAGTTTGGCCATGGCGGCTTCCAGCGAGAAGCGTTCGCCGGTTGTCTTCGCACGGTCCTTTGCCAGCGCAGCGTTATAAATCAACAGACGGGAAGCTTCGATGCGGGTTTTCATGTCGGCCAGTTTGAAACTAATTCCTTGGAACTGGCCGATTTTCTGTCCAAAGGCCTCGCGTTCGCGGGCATAACCCAGGCTCGCCTCGTAGGCTGCCTCAGCAATCCCCAGCGCCTGTGCGGCGATGCCGATGCGACCGGCGTCCAGCACGGTCATGGCAATTTTAAAGCCTTCGCCCTCCTCACCGAGTCGGTTGGCGGCCGGAATACGACAGTTCTCGAAGAGCAGCTCGCTGGTTGCCGAGGCGCGGATGCCCAGTTTGGGTTCCTTCTTGCCGCGCGAGAAGCCAGGCGCGTTTTTGGTGTCCACGATGAATGCGGTGATGCCTTTGTGTTTCTTCTCCGGATCGGTCATCATGAAGACGACCACGTACTCAGCCACCGGGCCGCCCGTGACCCAGGACTTGCGCCCGTTCAGGATGTAGAAATCCCCATCCCGGACGGCGCGGCTGCGCATCGTCCCGGCGTCCGAGCCGGACATCGGCTCGGTCAAGGAGTACGCGCCGATGGCCTTGCCAGAAGCCACCGGGCGGAGATATTTCTGCTTTTGTTCTTCTGTACCAAAATGGAGAAATCCGTATGCGTACAGTGAGTTGTGGACCGACATGACCACACCGTGCGCCGCGTCAGCTTTGCAGATTTCCTCCAACGCCAGAACATAGGAAAGGGTGTCCATGCCGGCGCCGCCGTACTCTTCCGGCACTTCGATGCCCATGAAACCCATTTCGCCCATCTTCTTGATCGTCTCGTGCGGGAATTCCCCGCTTTCATCGAACTCGGCGGCAATCGGCGCGATTTTCTCCTGGGCGAAGTCACGCGCCGCCTTGCGGATCATCTCGTGCTCTTCGCTCAACGGAAATAGGATGTTGCTCATGTATTCCTCCGGGATGAGAATGATAGTACGATTATACCGCTTGAACGAACTAATGTTGTATAATGTCAGTGGAGGTTTCCATGGTCGTCACTCGGATCACCATCAAGCACACTCTGGATATTCCTGATGAATACCGCGAAGCTCTGCCGGTTGGTCAGGAAGTTGCGATTACGCTCGATAAACAGGGGCGCATGGTGGTTACCCCGATCGAAAAAATCCGCGCGGCGCTCATGGAGAGTTTTGGCATGTGGGCAGAACGCAGTGACATCCCTGCTGACAGTGTCCAGTACGTGCGTGAAGTTCGCAAGGGCTATCGAATCGATAAATATCCCATGGGGGATGTGCGGGCAGCCGCGCCGTATCAGCGCGGCAACAAGTAGATTTCTACTCCCGGTCTTACTCATTATATTCCTTCTCCTCCGGATGCTCCATCCCGCGCGCGTCCGCCTCCACATCGCGCCCCGTCGGCTTTTCGGCCAGGAACTCGCGGTAGAACTCGTGCTGGATGACCAGATCCATGATCTCGTTGGTGCCGGTCCAGATGGTGATCAGGCGTACATCCCGCAGCAGGCGTTCGACCGGGAAGATATTGGTGTAGCCAATCCCGCCCAGGATTTGCATGGCGTGGTTGACGACTGTCCAGGCCGTTTCGGTGGAGAATTTCTTGGCCTCCGAGACCAGCCGCCGCACCTTGCCCGGCGTCTCCTTTGCTTCGATGGAATGGCCGACGGCGCGGTTGAACGCCCGCGCCGCATCCAGCAGCGTTAGGCTTTCCGCGACCTTGAAACTGACTCCCTCGAATTGGCGGATCTTTTGCCCGAAGGCGCGACGGCGGTCGGCATAACGCGCCGCGATCTGGATGGCGGCGCGACCCATGCCCACTGCACCGCCGGCGGAAGTCATCCGCTCCGGGATCATCATTTGATGGAATACTTCGGTCCCGTTGCCGATCCCGGCCTCGCCTCCCAGCACGTTGGCGATTGGCACAGGCGCCTCGTGAAAGACCAGCCGTCCCGTACCGCCGCCGCGCGTGCCCATCAGCCCGTAAACGTGCTCCACTTTCACGCCATCGCCGCGCTCGACCAGGAAGGCCGTCATTGCCTTTTTGGGATCTTCGATGCCTTCCACTTTGCCGTAGACAAGGATGAGGTCCGCGCCTTCAGAGCCGACCACGAAACGTTTTTGTCCGCTGAGGTAAAAGACATCTCCTTCGCGGCGGGCGCGCGTGGTGGCGGCGAAGAAGTCTGAGCCGCCGCGCGGCTCGGTCAGCGCCTCGGCGACGGTCATCTCGCCGCGCAGCACCGGCTTGAGATATTTTTCCTTCTGCTCGTCGCTGCCAAAAACGTGGATCGCTTCCCCGACGATGGAGACCAGCGAGTACAGGCAGGCCAGCGAGGTGCCCAGTACGCCAACCTCCTCCAACGCGACCAGTTCCGAGGTCCAGGGAAGGCCGCGCCCGCCCCAGCTCGGGTCGAAGCGCAGACCAAGCAAATGCCGCCGCGCGGCTTCTTGTAGAAATTCTCGCGGGTATCTTACTTTGTCATCGTCCATATCCAGCAGCAACTGGCGCGGGATGGACTTGACGAAGGCCTGCATTTCGTCGCGCAGCGCCTTCTCGTTCGCGGTTAACATGGCTTCGATTGACATGCCGCCTCCTTCGAGTGTCTGGTGGGCTAATTGTAGCACGGGTCACAAATACCGTCTGCTTGACAACGAGCCGGAGTTGGATATACTGACGGTATGCTCGATAACAATCCTGACTCTATGGAGTTGACTATGGCGCTTGAGTCTATCCTCCCGGTTCCAGATGTGCTGCAAGCGAAGCGTGTGCTGGCCGTCCAGCCGCATTACGATGACAACGACATTGCCGCAGGCGGGACATTGGCTGCCTTGCACGCTGCCGGAGCGGAGATCGTTTACCTGACCGTGACCGATGACCTGATGGGCGTGATTGACGCGTCACTTTCCCCGGACGCGGCTTCCGCTCAGTTGAAGCGCGAGCAGGAGGCCGCAGGAAAGATCATCGGCGTGCGCCAACACTACTGGCTGGGCTATCCGGATGCAGGAAAATACGATTATTTCGAGTTGCGCGCCGGGATCATCGAGCATATCCGCCTGGTGAAGCCAGATTTCATTTTCGCGCCCGATCCCTGGCTGGCTTACGAGGCGCACCGCGACCATATCCAGACCGGCCTGGCGACGGCCGAGGCGGCTATCCTTTACGGGCTGGCGAGGCTCCCTAGCAGCGATCCTGCTGTAGATACTGCCTACGGTGGCCACGAGCTGCTCGGCATCGCTTTCTATTACACCCGCGAACCGAACACGGTGGTTGACATCAGCCAGAGGCGCGAGAAAAAGGAACAGGCCGTGCGCTGTTACCAGGCGCAGTTCTCACCCGATGATATGGAGCAATTGATCGCAGTGCTCAATTTCAAGGCGAGCCAGTTTGCGGAAGGGCGCGGCTACTCACATGCCGAGGCGTTGAAAGTGCTGCATCCGCAGGCGTTGCATTGCGGCATTTGACCGACACACGCAAATGAAAAGTACTGCCCAGCCTGGCTGTCTGGCGACTGGAAGTCGCGGCAACGAAATGCACGAAGCCTGCCCTTCGACAGGCTCAGGGCAAGCCCTTCGCAGGCTAAAATGGTGGATGACAGTCGGCGCAGGCCGACTTTGCGCTCTCGTTGGTGCAGTTTAAACTGCTTTAGGTTTCAAGGTCGAGCAGTTCCAATGGAAAAACAAGAAGTTATCGCAAAGCTTCAGTCTCTTGCCAATCCCGTGAACGTGGCAGGGATGGCGCGTTACGGCATCAATCCCAAGAACACGTTGGGGATTTCAATTTATATCTTACGTGAGATTGCGAAGGAGATCGGCAGGGATGACGCGCTGGCAGACGAGTTGTGGGCTTCCGGGATTCACGAGGCGCGCATTTTAGCCAGTTACATTGCCGTTCCCGGAAAAACGACCGAAGAGCGAATGGATAGATGGGCGGCTGATTTCGATTCGTGGGATGTATGTGACCAGGTTTCCGGCTTTTTTGAAGAAACGCCATTTGCTTATCAAAAGGCGGTCGAATGGAGCGCGCGCCGTGAGGAATTCGTCAAGCGCGCCGCTTTTGCGATCATGGCAGGTTTGGCCGTGCACGATAAGAAAGCTGACGACAGCCAATTCGAGCAGTTTCTAGCGATCACCGTCCGCGAATCGAGCGATGAGCGCAATTACGTCAAGAAAGCGGTGAATTGGGCGCTGCGCAACATCGGCAAGCGCAACCGCTGCCTGAACGAAAAGGCGATAGCCGCGGCGCGCCAGATCCAACAGATCAACTCCAAATCCGCTCGCTGGATTGCGGCGGATGCTTTGCGCGAGTTGACTGCTGAGAAGACGCAAGGCAAGCTGCGAGATTAACCAATCTATAGGAGTTTATGATGAGCCAAAGGCTCACAGTGGCAAATGAAAATAACCTGTAGACAGGGCTCCCACGCCCTGTTTGGACGGCATGCCCGCAGGGTGCTTCGTGAGGAGCCGTCCCCACTAAATCTATTTTCAAGAGAGACAAAGCATGAAAATACTAATCGCTGCAGACATGGAAGGCATTTCCGGCGTGACCAACTGGAATCAGGTTGATCCCAAACACGCCGAATATACCCGTTTTCGCAAGATCATGACGGCGGATGTCAACGCGGCCATACAAGGTGTCTTCGAGGCCGGCGCGGACGAGGTGGTCGTCACCGACGGACACGGCGGCGGCGCCAATATTCTGCTCGAAGAACTGGATCCGCGCGCCAGGCTGAACGCCGGGAACGACTCACCGTTCTCGATGGTGCAGGGCATCGAGGCTGGCATGGATGGTGTGCTATTCATCGGCTATCACGCCCGCGCCGGCTCGCAGAACGGCGTCCTGGCGCATACCTGGTCTGCCAGCCGTGTCGCCAATCTCTGGCTGAATGATGTGCTGGTTGGGGAGTACGGCCTGAACGGCGCCCTGGCCGGTCATTTCGGCGTGCCGGTGCTGATGATCTCCGGCGACCAGACCGCCTGCGCCCAGGCGGTGGAGCTGTTTGGGCCGCTCGAGACGGCCATCGTCAAGCAGGCGACCGGCTTTGCCTCAGCGGAGTGTCTACCGTTGAAAACTGCACATCAGTTGATCCGCGAAGCTGCCAGCCGCGCTGTCCTTCGCTTGAAGGCTGGAAATATTCCCGAACCATTCGTTGTCGCCGCGCCGGTGCGTGTGACCATCGAGTTTCTGCAGCCGGAATTCGCTGACCGGGCCGTCCGCTTACCAAGTGCAAAACGCCTGGATGGCCGGCGCATCGAGTTCGTCCTCCCGGATATGGCCGCGGCGCACGCCGGTTTTCGCGCCGCGGTCAAACAGGCATTTGATTGAAAATTGTCTTCAGGAGAGGAGAGGAAACGATGTAAGGTTTCGAGTGCTATAATGTAGTGTAGAGATTACGTATTGGAGTGGAAGATGAAACTCTATACTGTTGGCCATGGGACTCATAATATCGGAAAATTCATATCACTGCTAGATGAAAACGGCATTGCGCTATTGGTGGACGTACGCTCCTCTCCATACAGCCGTTACAATCCGCAGTTCAATAAAGAGAACCTTGCTTTCGTTTTGCCTCAGCATGAGATTCAATATGCTTGGGCGGGTAAGTACTTAGGAGGGCGACCACCTGATCCAACCTGTTACCGAAACAAGATATTTCCCAAAGGAGATGCGGATTTTCTACACTTGGTAGATTACTCCGAGGTAATGAAACGCCAATGGTTTATCCAGGGTGTGAAGCGATTACTTGAGCTGGCAGATGAACAAACAACCGCCATAATGTGCAGTGAAGAGGACCCCGCGGAATGTCACCGGCATCATCTTATTGCCAAGTATATTATGGATAAATACCCTGAAGTGGATGTCTGTCATATTCGTGGTGACAGTACAGTCTTTGGGGCTGCTTCAATTTTGGTATCTGTTTATAAACCGGAAGTCGAACAGTTTACATTGTTTTGATAGGGAGTTTAGGATGATTCTCTATACGATTGGATTTGTTCAAAAGCGCGCCGAGGTCTTTTTTGAACTTTTATCTCGACACGGCGTGCAACGGCTGATAGATATTCGTCTCAACCCGGATGGACAGTTGGCTGGTTTTTCCAAACAAAGTGATTTACCTTATTTTCTTTCGAAATTGGTTGGGGGATGTCAGTATGTTCACATTCTGGACTTAGCTCCGACAAAGGAGCTTCTCTCGGACTATAGGGCTGATTCTAATTGGTCGCGGTATGTTGAACGTTTTGAAATTCTGATGGACGAGAGAAAAATACCTTCGGTGCTGGATCAAGCGGAATTCGAGCGACTGGCTTCTTGCTTGCTATGCAGTGAGCCTGCTCCCGAAAAATGTCATCGCCGTCTCGTGGCCGAACGGATCGCGTTGCACTGGCCCAATGTGGATATCATTCACTTATGAAAAAGAAACTCGTGATTACCGACTTGACCAGGATGTATCGGGGCACTGTCTGTATTGCGGGGTATGATTCTGAACATAACTGTTTCCGTCCCACCTTGCCACCTCCCGGTATTCCTGAGCAAACATTGGTCAAAGATGGCCGTGCGGTTATTTTTCCTTTTGCTCTTGTTGAGTTCGATTTACTCGAGCCTACACCTAAGCCGCCGCATACGGAAGATTATCGTTACAATGCAGACTCGCCTTGTTTTATTCGACAAGTGCAAGATCGAAAAACTGTTTTGGGGTGGTCGCTTTTCGAGGATGTGAATGCCCTCTTTGACCAACCGATCTTGACCGATCCAGGTTTTTATGTATTGGATTGTCAAGGACCACGATCAATAGGCACTATCCTGCCGCGTGGGATTATGAAGGTGATTTATGAAGCAGGTGAAGATAGTCCTTGGGATTATCGTTTGCACTTTGTTGATAGAAGCAACTCTTTTTACCGGCTGAAGATTACGGATTTGACATGGCATTATTACTGTGACAGCTTGCGAGGGCAAGGTCGCGAGCCAACCGAAATATCTTCTGAGTTGACTTCGGTACTTAAATCTCGAGATGTATTCCTGCGAATAGGGCTGGCGCGCGGTTGGAAAAAATTTCCGGAACGCTGCTATCTGCAAATTACCGGCATCTATACTCTCCCCGATTATCTGGAGGGGAAGACTTTTGTTGATCTTTCACCCCAAAAATGATAGACCGGGGACGCTTCCATAGCGCCTTTTTCAGGCGATTAGGCCTCTCATTTGCTGCGCGGGTCTTTCTCGCCGCGCTGCTCCTCCGTCTCGTTCCCGTGCTCCTCTCTTACAACCTCGGCATCGGCCTGGACGACATGTTCCAGTACGACATGCTGGCGCGCAGCCTCGTGGCGGGAAACGGCTATCGCTGGTACGCCCAGGAGGACCTCTACCTCGTCCAGCCGTTTCTCCACCTCGACCTATCTACGGTTAACTACGATCCGCGCGGCGTTCTGACCTCTTTCCGGCCGCCGTTATATCCGGCTTTTCTGGCCCTGATCTATTTCCTGACCGGAACAGGCGCGCACCGTTTTTTCGTTGCCCGGCTGGTACAGGCCTTCGTCGCTGCGGCGCTCGCCCCGTTGACCTATGCCCTGGCGCGGCGACTCCTTTCGACCTATCCTCCCCGGCCCCCCTTCCCCTTCGACAAGCTCAGGGCAGGCCCTGGCAGGGAAGGCGATGCACTGAGCCTGTCGAAGTGGGGGAGCGGAGGGTTAGGTCCCAAAGCCGCGCGCATCGCCGCCTGGGTGGTGGCCTGCTATCCATTATTGGTCATCTATCCGCTCTCGCTGGCAACGGAAAACCTGTTTTTCCTGCTCGTTTTGAGTTCTGTATTAGCTCTCCTGAAAGCAGCGGAGTCTATTTCTAACGCGAATGACGCGAATGGGCAAATGGCGCGAATAAAAAACGATATAAAGCATTCGCGTAATTCGCTTGTGGTCGCGTACTTGGCGACCATCATTCGCGCCATTCGCGTTAATATCTACCGCTCGCGCTGGTTTATCCTTGCCGGTATTCTGCTCGGCCTGCTGGCGCTTACGCGCTCGGTTTCTTTACTTTTTGCCGGGCTGGCGGTGCTTTGGGTCTGGTTCGCGTTGCGGCAACGCAAGATGGCGGTGGTGGTTTTCCTGGGCGTGATGGTTGTCACGCTGCCATGGATGGCGCGCAATTCTCTCCTTCATCACCGCTTGATCGGGATCGAGACCACGCTCGGCTACAATCTATACGTGGGCTATCATCCAGCAGGGTCCGGCTCGTTCCAATATCCTCAATCGCTCGATTTACTGAGCATACTCGACGACGGTCTGCGCGACCAGATCGGCCAGCAGAAAGCCTGGGAATTCATCCAGGCTGACCCGGCGCGAGTCCCCTATCTTGCCCTCCGGCGGCTCGGTTCTTTCTTTGACCTGGAACGCCGCGCCCTGACGTACTTTTACTCGAACAATTTCTTCGGCTATATTCCGACGCCGCTCTTGCTGACGATAGCCGCGATCATGCTCTTGCCATTTGTCTTTGTCAGCATCTCCTCTGCCTTTGGTATGGCCCTGATCCGCTGGCGCGCCGAAACCCTCTTGGCGGCGTTGTTTCTCATCGGTCACCTGATCCCGCACAGCCTCATCCTTAGCGAGGACCGCTTCCACCTGGCATACGTGCCATTCCTCGCCATATTTGCCGCGCAGTTTTGGACGGGCGGCTGGTCCGCGCTGAAGGTTCGCTGGCAGGCGCGGACTGGTAAAATTGCGCTCATCCTGGCGTGCATTGTCGTAGTGCTGCTCTTCCTAAACTGGGGTCTCGAACTCTGGCGCGATGCTGGCACGATTGCCCAATTGCTAGGCCCGCTGGGCAACCAGACTTATTTTCCCTATTGAGGCGCGAATGCGGAATTTGTTCAAAACCGGCCTGCATTTCGATTGGAAAATCGTAACGATCACCATCGTCAGCACGCTACTGCTGATGGTGGATTACTATCACCGGCTAACGCCAAAAGCGTGGGGCATTGCCGAATGGAAGGCGGTTGATCGCACGATTTTGTACCTGGTCATCCCGCTATTGATCACCTTGCTCATATTTCGCGAGGATCCACGTAAGTATGGTTTCACCCTCGGCGATTGGCGCGTCGGTCTGCCCATCACGATCCTGGCGATCATCCTTATCGCGCCCCTGTTGTGGTTCGTGGCTCGCGGAGATACCAGTATGCAGGATTACTATAAGAGCCAGGTGAGCGGCCTGCCGTGGAACACTTTCCTCGACCTGTTGGGCTGGGAGTTCTTCTTCCGCGGCTGGATACTTTTCGGCTATGCTCGCAAGTTCGGCGCCGAGGCGCTCTGGCTGCAGGCCGTGCCGTTTGCGCTGGCGCACATCGGCAAGCCCGAGGTCGAGACGCTCTCCACGATTTTCGGCGGCTTCGCCTTTGGCTGGGTTGCCTGGCGGACGAAGTCCTTCATTTATCCTTTGCTGATCCATTGGTTCGTCGCCTCATTTACGATCTTGGTTGCGGCGGGTGTGCTATGAAAACTTTCTTGAATATTGCTTTGGGCGTTTTGATCGGGTTGCTCGCCGCGGGCCTGATCTGGTTGGCGGCCGGACCGCCGCGCGGCGAGGCGGTGACGCTCCTGCCTTCGCCTACAGCCAGGTCGGTTACAGTTTATGTTTCAGGGGCTGTGGCAACGCCGGGAGTCTATACTCTGCCGGAGGGCAGCCGCGTTGATGATGTTATCCTGTTGGCGGGCGGCTTCCTCCCGAATGCAGAACAGGAGGGCATCAACCTGGCCGCCACGCTCCAGGATGGGCAGCAGCTCGATATCCCCGTGCGCAGCGCCGAAAGTCACGTCAGCGGCGGGCGGATCAACATCAACACCGCGACAGTCGAAGAGCTGGATACGCTGCCGGGTATCGGCCCCACCACCGCGCAAAATATCTTCAACTATCGCCTCGAACACGGGCCTTTCCAGTTCATCCAGGATATACAGAATGTGCCCGGTATTGGGCCAGTGACTTATGACGCGATCAAAGACCTTATCATGGTTGGCCCCTAACGACGATGTTCCTCGACCACTTTGGCTTTCTCGCGCCTTTCTACGACAGCGTAATCAAATATTCCCCTTCGCCGCGCCTGAACCGGATCGCTGCCCTGCCGACGAACGGACGCCTGCTCGACGTAGGCGGCGGGACCGGCCGCGTCAGCCAGACGCTGCGCGGCCTCGCTGGTCAAATCCTGGTTGCCGATCTCTCGGCAGGGATGTTGAGACAGGCTGCATCCAAGGAGCTGGAGACTGCTTGCGCCCATAGCGAACATTTACCCTTCCCGGCGCGGACCTTCGACCGCGTCCTGATGGTGGACGCCTTTCACCACGTTGGCGATCAGGCTGGAACGGCGCGCGAGCTTTGGCGCGTGCTCGAGCCCGGCGGCCGGATCGTGATCCTCGAACCCGATATCCGTCACCTGGCGGTCAAGCTGATCGCCTTGTTCGAAAAAGCGACCCTCATGCGCAGCCGCTTTCTCCCCAGCCCTGAGATCGCCGCTCTTTTTTCGTATGCTGGTGGAAAGGTGGAAATCGAGCGGGAAGGCTACAATGTCTGGATAGTTATCGAAAAAGAAAGGCATAACACTTAGATGCCGTTTTGTGCTAAAATTTTCTCAACCGATCCTTTTAATCATATGTTTGGAGGAGAAAATATGGACAAGAAACTCAAGTTGATGCGCTTCTGGCTGGTTGGGATTTTCGTGATCGTCTTCGCAGCCCTGACGGCCTTCTTGTATTTCCCAACCTTGGGCAACATCTGGTGGGCAGTGCAGGCAGGCTGGCCCATCTGGTTGCTGACCGCTGTCTTATGTGTGGCGGCCTACTATGGCTACCAGTGGTATCTCGGCCGCAAGAAGTAGCCAGATAGTGAAAACAAGAAGCCGGTGGGGTTGTCCCCACCGGCTTCTTTATCGAGGCTTGGTAGATTACAGATTCCCTGTCGAGGGGGCTCCTCGCGAAGCACCCTGTGGGCATGCCCCCGAATCGCAGGCGTGGGAGCCTGCTCTACTGGGAATCTGTGATTGGCTGAGGCTTATGGCGGTGAACCTTACATGGCCAGGAAGTTATTCTTGGGCCAGCACATGCCTCGCAATTATCAGCCGCTGGATTTCACTCGTCCCCTCGCCGATAGTCATCAGGCGCGCGTCCCGGTAGATGCGCTCGACCTCGTACTCGCGGCTGTATCCGTAACTGCCGTGGATCTGGATGGCGTTCCGGCAGACGCGCTCGGCCATTTCAGTGGCGTAAAGTTTACCCATGGCGGCTTCCTTGCCGAAAGGCCGCCCTTCTTGCTTGAGCCAGGCGGCGTAACGCACGGATAACCGCGCTGCGTTTATCTCGGTCGCTGCGTCAGCCATCATCCACTGGATGGCTTGTTGTTCGGCGATGGGCTTGCCGAAGGCCTGGCGTTCGCGCGCATAGTCGCGGGCGCGCTCGAACGCCGCCTGCGCCAGCCCGACCGCCAGCGCGCCGATGCTGATGCGCCCGCCGTCCAGCGTGGCAAGCGTCTGGCGCAAGCCGTGCCCCTCCTCGCCGAGCAGGTAACTTAACGGCACGCGCACGTTTTCATAGGTCAGGGCGTTTGTCTGCGAACCGTTCAAGCCCATCTTTTTTTCCGGCGGGTGGATGGTCAGGCCGGGCGTATCCGTTGGGACGATGATCATGCTCAAAGAATGCGAACCCCCGCGCAGGTCCGTGCGGACGAGGGTGATGATGTAATCCGCGATGCTGGCGTTGGTGATCCAGGCTTTTGGCCCGTTGATGACCCATTCGGCCCCCGCCTTTTCGGCCTTTGTGCGCACGCCGCCCTGCAGATCGGAGCCCGCGCCGGGTTCCGTCAAAGCCAGCGCGGCCAGGCGGTTGTTGCCGCTGGTGACGCCCGGCAGGAATTTCTTTTTCTGTTCCTCCGAACCGAACCTGGCGATTGGCGCGCAGCCCAGCCCGTTGTGCGCCGCGATGGCCAGCGCCGTCGAGCCGCAGCCCCAGCCCAACTCCTCGATGGCGATTGCCGCGCTGATCGCGTCCACGCCCGAGCCGCCGTACTCTTCCGGCACGGTCATGCCGAGCAGACCGAGCGGCCCCATCTTGCGGACGGCCGGCCAGTTGAACTCGCTCGTTTCGTCCACTTCGCGGGCTTTGGGACGCACCTGCGCGGCCACGAAATCGTGGACGGCTTTTTGCCACATGCGCTGTTCTTCGTTTAGATCGAAATCCATGCTGACTCCTTCGAGGTGGGGGGCACCCCACCTCAATTCGTGATTTGCTGAAATTATATACCCATGTCACGTTGTGTACAAATGCAGGTGACCATCCTCGGTCGTTTCGACGCGTAATTTGATTATGGGCTTGTTTGCCGGCCCCCGCGTCACCTCACCCTGCGGATCGAAACGCGACCCGTGACATGGGCAGGAAAAACCCTCGGCCTTTTCCTCGACCGTGCAGCCCAGGTGCGTGCAGACCAGGCTCAGGGCGCTGAATCCGCTCGCGTCGTGGATGAGAAGGGCTGGAACGTCCGGGATGACTTTATGCGTCCCGAGCGGGTAATCCGAAGCCAGGCCAAGATCAAAATCGGTCGGCGCGGGCGGTTCGGTCTGGAAATCCAGGAATCGGATCAGCCCACCCAGGCCGAGCAAGCCGCTCAGGGCGAGGAGACTGTCCCGTGCAAGTTTGAGAAAATCCCGGCGCGAAAGGTCAGGCATATTTCACTTTCGAAATCATCGTTCCACCGCGTGACACTTGTGGCAATCTTGCGAGGCCTGCTCGTCGGCTTTCTGTTGGCAGCCGCTGCCCATCACCGGGAGAAAGGTGAAATGCTCGCCGGTGGCTTTGCCGAACAACTCGTAAGTCCCGTCCGGCAACAGGCGTATGTTCCAGAGCGGCTCGCCTTTTTCGGTGACCAGGATCGTATCGCCGACCTCCAGATGCCAGGTACTTTCAAAGTTCCCGGCGCTTTCGTTGAGGAAAGCCAGGCGGAAGGCCAGGTCGTCCGGGTCGGTCAGCGTTTTCGTTTTGGGGAGTTCGGTTAGCGTGCCGTGGCAGGTGCGGCATTGGATGTATTGGATTTCCTTCTTGCTGCTGTACAGGCTTCCATCGCCCATGACTTCGGCGCGGGTGTGACAGTCAACGCAGTCGAGCGTCCATTCGCAGCGCGTGAATTGGGCGATGGGCTGGTAATAGTCAGATAGTCTGCCAGTCGGATGGTCGTCGCGAGGGACAAAGGTCATCGAACGCAAATCATAGTTTCCGCGGTTGTGACAGCGGTTGCATTGTGTGTAGGGGATGGCGGCGGTGAGGGTGTGGGCTCCCCTCCGGCTCCCCCCCGCCCCCCTCTCCTCTCCCAGCGGGAGAGGGGAGGGGGGAATGGGGGGTGAGGTGAGGTCAGGACTATGACACGCCGCGCAGCCGGTAAAACGGCTGTACTCGTCTCCAGTTAATGGCTGGGCGGAGAGGTGGCAATACAGGCAATCCTGGGCGAAGGCTCGAATGGCCGGGTTCGTCTCTCGAGCCGGGTCGAAGGCGGCCAATGCTGTGATCCCGCTGGCACTCTGCAGGGCCTGGATCGCATAGATGCCCAGGCGGGCGGTCAGGTCGGGCTGCGCGCCGAAGGTATAACGCAGGCTGGCGATCGCGCCCGCGTAAGTGGCCTGGATGCTGCTGGCGGCGCGCTGGATGTGGTCGCGATAATCCGCCGCCGCGCCGCTGTGACAGTTATCCCCGCCGCAAGAGGCCTCTACGACGGAGAAATCGGAAGGGTTCTTACCGCCCCGCATCGTGCTGTGGGCCAGGTCCGCGTCCAGGGCCAGGCGCTCGCCGCCGTGACACAGCACGCAGCCGAACGTCTGGACCGGATGCGAGCGGCTGATCTCCGGCAGGTCGGCGTGGCAGGTCAGGCAGTATTCCACCTGACCGGTCAGCACGGGTGTCAGAGCGATGGGCTTAGGTTTTCGGCTCTCCTGCCAGAAAATTACCAACAAAGCGAGCAGGAGCAGCGCGGAAGCGGCGAGAAGGGAACGGCGCATGAGGGGAAAAAGGGGTAGGAGTTAGGGGGTTAGGGGCTAGGAATCAGGGCAAGCGCAATCAGGGACAGGATGGCGAGGGCGAGGATAGCAACCAGGATTTGCGCGGCGCGGTTGGATTTCGGGAACCAGCGCCCCAGTTCAGTCTGCGCCGGTTTGGGGAATACATACGGGATTAGGCTCAGCAGGAGGAGAACCGCAAGCGGAACGAGCACGCCCCATAGAAATGGGCTTCCCAGTTTCAGCAATTCCTGCACCCACAAGAAGAACCAGGGGGCGCGCGTGGCCTCCGTCAATGTGACAGTATTCGTGATCGGAGGAGCCAGCGGAGCCGGGGCAAAGACGGACAGGAGCAGCAACGCTGATCCCGTCAGCAGCATGGCCAAACCTTCGCGGCGGATAAGCTCGAAGCGGGTGATACGCGCCTGGTCTGCGCGCAAGACCGGGGGCGGGACGGCGATGCCTCCATCCCGGCGCAGGCGAAAGATATGCCAGAATCCCAGGATGATCGCCACGAGTGTCAGGCCGAAGATGTGCCAGCCGTAGAAACGGATCAGCGTCGCCGCGCCCGGCTGGCCTCCGCCGACCAGAATCCCGTAAAGCATGCTGCCGAGCAGCGGAATGGACTTGACCAGATTGGTCCCCGCCACCAGCGCCCAATGCACGCCCTCGTCCCAACGCAGGATGTAGCCGGTGAAGTCCAGCAGGATGGCAGTCACGAACAAGAACAGTCCAAGCAGATAATTGAAGCGTCGCGGCGGCGCGTAGGCGCCCGTGAAGATGACGCGCACAAGGTGAACGGCAGAGACGACCAGCAGCAGTTGCGCCGACCAGTAGTGCAGGTTGCGCACCAATCCGCCGTAAGGGACGAGGAAGGCCAGGGTCTGGATCGAGAGGGCGGCCGCGTCCGGCGTCGGGATGTAATAGAACATCTCCAGGGCGCCAGTGACCAGCAGGATCAGCATCAGAAAAACCGCCAACCCCCCAGCGGCCAGCGTATAGCGGAAGCGCGCTTGCCTGGCAGGGATGGTTGGCGGGTGGAGATGGTGAAAGAAAGAGGGGCGCATTTGTTCGTTTTATTCTTGTTCCAAATCCTGTTCTATCCCTTCGCGGTAGACCCTCAGCCATTCACGCGCCTCGGTTGCTTTTTCTTTTGGCACGAAGATCTGCACGCGCCCGAATCCATCCACGGTGACGGGATAGGCGTAGCGTCCGACCGATTCCTGGAAGAGCTGCACGCCAATGCCCTCGGCTTCCAGCAGGCTTTTGATGGCATCTGCCTCCAAGAAGCCGTAAACTTCAGCGAGCAATTCCCAAGTCAGTTCATCCATTTCGGTTCCTCCGTGATTCAGGCGATGAGTCAGGATTGGATCGCGATTGGATTATATCAGACCTGCCGAGACAGGCGACAACACTCCTGTCATATAATAGCCACATCTGAGCCTCTGTGTTTATAGTATAACTCTGTAAAAACTATGCCAACCGCGAAGATTTTGTCGCGCGATATTCATATCGCCTTTGGTTGCGGAATGAATTCCGCGTTACGGTTGCTTCGATGAACAACGAGCCAATATTCGATCTGCTCGAACGCGCCATCGCCGCACGCGAATCCTTGTTTGACCCTCAGCATCAGACAGCCTTTCGCCTGTTCAATGGCTTCTACGAAGGATTCCCAACCCTCGTCATTGATCTGTTTGCGCGCACCGTCGTCTTGCAGAATTATGCCGATCCAGCCACAGAGGGCGATGCGGCAATCCGTGCGGCTCAAGGGTTTCTTCGGGCGCGTTTTCCCTGGATTCAAGCCATCATCTTGAAAACGCGCCATGGATTGACGCAGGATGCCAAACAGGGAACGATCATCTACGGGGAGACTGTCGCTCGCCGCGTGCGGGAACACGGTGTATGGTATGCTGTTGATTTGTTGATGAACCAGGATGCCAGCCTATACCTGGATACGCGGAATCTGCGCAAATGGGCAATCGAAAACCTGAGGGGCAAAACGGTTTTGAACACCTTTGCCTACACCGGCAGCCTGGGCGTGGCGGCGCGCGCCGGCGGGGCTGCCCGCGTCCTGCATCTCGACCGGAATAGGATTTTCCTCAACGTGGCCAAGGCATCCTACAGCCTCAATGGCTTCCCCGTCGTCCGGGCGGATTTCCAGGTTGGGGATTTTTGGCCGCAGGTCAACCGTCTGAAACGGAGCGGGGAACGCTTCGACTGCGTCTTTCTCGATCCGCCCTTCTTTGCATCCACCAGCAAGGGGGTCGTGGACCTGGCGAAGGATAGCGCGCGGTTGATCAACAAGCTGCGTCCGCTGGTTAACGATGGCGGGTATCTGGCAGCGGTGAACAACGCCCTGTTCCTGAGCGGACAGGCGTACATCGAAACGCTGGAATCGCTGTGCGCGGATGGCTATTTACAGATCGAGACGTTGATCCCCGTGCCGGAGGATTTTACCGGCTACCCAAACACGCGCCTCGGCAGCCCGCCGGTTGACCCCGCGCCTTTCAACCATGCCACCAAGATCGCGGTCTTGAGAGTACGGCATCATGGGCCTGCTGATCGGCGCCACGCCCATCCGCCCCGAGGACCTCTCGCCGAAGGTTCAAGGCGCTTTGCGCAGCGGCATCCTGGCGGTGGCGATCCTGGCCGTTCTGGTCAGCCTGTACGCCCTCTCGGCGGTCATCTACCGGACGGTTTTGGGCGGCATGACCATCAACCGCCTGACCATCCTCGGCTGGAACAGAATCAACATCGCCATCCTCGTCCTGCTGATCGTGCGGTTGTTCAAAGCGGGCCGTCCGGCCTGGGTCGAGAGTTTGCGCGCCACCTTTAGTTTGGCTACCAATGCTTACCTGATCTGGGCAGTTTTCCTGATCGTGGCTGTTCCGCTGCTATTCCGCTGACGACGGGCGAACCTATTCCCAATCCTCTGAAGGACGGCGACGCCTGCGCTTGATCTCACCCCTGTGCTTCTTTTCATCCACCCGGCCGGCCTTTGCACTCTGGCTCACCCGCGTCGCCTTGCGGACCCTGGGCCTGGTCGCGGCTTTCTGGATCATTTTCACCAGCCTTTGGACAGCGTCGGCGCGGTTCTGCTCCTGGCTGCGGTAGCGCCTGGCTGTGATGACCAGGATCCCGTCCTCGCTCACCCGTCTCCCTGCCAGCTTGACCAGGCGCGCCTTCACCTCCGCCGGCAGGGAGGGGGAGCCGTGCACGTCGAAGCGTAACTGCACCGCAGTCGAGACCTTGTTCACGTTCTGTCCGCCCGGCCCGGCGGCGCGCACGAACTCGAACTGAATCTCGCTCTCGTCGAGGGCGAGGGAAGGGGTGATCGCGATCATGGGGCAAGTATATCAGGTTGAAATCAGTGGAGGTGGTATAATCGCCTTACAATTTATCGTTCGATAGGAGAATCGTATGAATGACATTACCGTTTCCCAAAAATTTCAAGTGGTGATCCCGAAAAAAGCGCGTGAATCGCTTCGGGTTAAGCCCGGACAAAAATTTAGAGTGCTTGCCTACGACAATCAGTTGATTTTCATTCCAATTCGCCCCATAAAAGAAGCGCGCGGATCACTGAAAGGCATTGACACTAATGTCCAGCGTGAAGAAGAAGATCGCCTATGAACGTAGTGGACTCTTCTGGCTGGCTCGAATATTTTTCAGGTGAAGGAAACGTGGATTTCTTTGCGCCTGCGATTGAAGACACAGAGCATCTGCTTGTGCCGGTAATTTGCATTTATGAAGTGTTCAAGCGAGTAATGCAGCAACGCGGATTGACCACTGCCCGCGCCAATGTCAGCGATATGCACGAGGGCAAAATTATCGAACTCGACTCGTCACTGGCATTGAGCGCGGCGCATATTTCGATCGAGTTGAAGTTGGCCATGGCAGACAGCATCATCCTTGCCACTGCCCGCGCTTACAACGCTACACTATGGACGCAGGATGAACACTTCAAAGATATAGAAGGCGTGAAGTATATTGAGAAGAAGCCAACGAAATAAAACACCCCCGGCTATTCTCTTGCGAGAAAGACAGCCTCTCCTGAACAAGAACATACAGAAGTTTGGATTTATGGAAGCAAAAAGTAACAGCCGACACATGCGAACGCGGCTCGCGTCGCTGAGGCAGTTGCAGTCCGCTACGGAAGAGGAATTGTCCGCGTTGTTGCCGAGTGTTTTGGATAAAGCATTCAAAGGGGAGTTGTGATGTCAAGACCTGACATTTCTCCGCGAAAGTCTTGCGTTCCGAGTCTCATGTCCGCGCATGGGTTGCGA